>Ga0224500_10000927_pt1 | contig 18367 bp, 15 predicted proteins | sample SF_Oct11_sed_USG_FD_168126 | JGI IMG/M metagenome (GOLD analysis project Ga0224500, IMG submission 168126) | Sediment microbial communities from San Francisco Bay, California, United States - SF_Oct11_sed_USGS_4_1 | ecosystem: Environmental > Aquatic > Marine > Sediment | place: USA: California... | reverse complement strand
AGACAAATCATTTTGAATCCTGATCTCGTGAATTGAATGACCGTGTTTCTAAATGGATGCATCTCAGAATTTAAAGTTGTAGGTCAATGAAGGTAATGCTGCCCCTAAAACGGAAAGCTTATAAGGCTTTGGAATAAAATAGTTATTCGCAGGACGCTGGTAGAAAACGGAATATGCATTATCACGTCCGAAAAGGTTATAAACGGAAAAGACCAGTGAATCATCTAATTTCTTTAATATGCTGCCAATAGTAAATGAGAAGTCTAACCGGAAATAATTGGGGATGGTGTATTTATTTCGATCTGAATAAAGCGGCACAACCGTTCCACCGACAATGTAGCTGGACTCAATGGCCGTGAGTGGTCTTCCCGAATTATAGGTAAAGACAAACGAGAAAGCGCCTCTGTTGCGAAGCTTCCGGTCGAGTACAAGATTGAACGTATGGGGTTTGTTATAATTGGAAGGGTACCATTCGCCATTGTTAATCGATTCTGCACCATCGCGTGATGAAACTTTGACGTAAGTTTGAGAATAGGTATAGGATATCCAACCTGTCCATTTTCCTTTTAGTCGCCTGAGATACAATTCACCGCCATAGGCCTTGCCAATTCCGGTAAGCAATTCCGTTTCCAGATGATTATTAAGATAGAGGGTTGGAAAATCTTTATACTCTACCAGATTTTTCATGTCTTTGTAGAAGAGCTCAGCTGAAGTTTCCCATTGATTGTCCTTTAGATTATGGAAATATCCAATAGAATAGTTATCGGCAATCTGCGGTGGCAGGTATGCGTTGCTGACTTGCCAAAGATCGATTGGTGTTGGTGCGGTAGTATTCGAGATCAGATGAATGTATTGTCGCATACGGTTATAGCTAACCTTGATGGATTGATTATCAGAAAGGTTGATGCGTGCTGAAATGCGGGGTTCCAGCCCGCCAAATGTTTTTATTGTTTCAAATTTATTATAATACGATGTGTCCTCAATGGTTGAAACTGTTTTGGGCAATCCCGCGGAATAGTGGAAAACAGTATCGGCCCCGATGTGTGCATAGTGTGAGTACCTGAGTCCTACTGAAACTGAAATTCTTTCCGAAATTTGAAAGTCATCATTTGCAAAGATAGAAAGCTCAACGCCGCTGTTCTTTTCCGCGGATTGTTTCCGAATGTTGACATTTCCTCCATAACCATTCAGTTCTTCTGCTTTTGGAAAATAACCTGTTCCGGAAAGACCCGCAACGATAGTATGTTTTTCATCGGGAGTATAGTTGATATTTTCACTGAATTGGAGGTAGTTCATCGTATTCGTCAATTCGGACGCATCAATGCCAGCGGGGTCGATCAGCGCACTGCGGTAGTGGCCGTATGAAACGGAAAGTGTTGGGGAAGCCTTTCGATCTGCTAATGCTGTCCATTTACCATTGATAACATAGTTGTTCCACGAATATCCAAACTGTTGTGAATACCGGAAGTCATCCTGGCTGGAGTAGAACGTTAGATCAGCTGTACTATTGGCTGAAATTCGCTGACTCAGTCCTACATAGGCATCATAAAAGGACAGTTTGCTTCTTTTTACGTTTGGGTCGGCCGCTTTTTCTAGCGCCCAATTGGCATGCGAAATACGGCCCGAAAGTAAGACTGAGGTCTTGTTGGTTATAGGGCCTTCTGCCAACACCCGACTGGTTATGGGCCCAACGCCTCCTTGAAATTGCCATTTTTCAAAATCACCTCTTCTTGTGCTTATTTCCAGCACAGAGGATGCCCTGCCCCCATAATTTGCCGGCACGTTCCCCTTGTATAAACTAAAACTCTTTACAATGTCCTGATTAAACGCTGAAACAAAGCCCAGTGCATGTGATGAATTGAAAAGTGGGACGTCGTTTAACAGCACCAGATTTTGATCCATTCTTCCGCCACGCACATTGAACCCGGAGGAACCTTCGCCTACGCTGCTCACCCCTGGCATAAGTTGTAGGCTCTTCAGGATATCCACTTCACCCATTAGTGTTGGGAGTGTCCGTATTTCCTGAATATTAAACGTTGTAAGGCCCGGAAGTGACTGCTTAATATTGCTGTCCAGTGCGCGCGAAGTAATAACTACTACATCAAGCCCGGTAGTACCTTCCTCCATTTTAATGTTTAGTAATCCCGCAGAGAGCACCACCAGTCTCAGATAGACAGCTTTCATACCAACATGTCTTACCATAACTCGGTATTTCCCGGGAGGGAGTTCCAGCACATAGTGGCCGTTCTGATCGGAATAATCAAAGTACTTAAAGGTTTCGGCGGAAATCGATGCTCCGGTTACAGCTTCTCCGGAAACCGAATTGCTGATTTTTCCGGTAATAATCAAGTCCTGCTTGGGCATCAGATGTGCTGAATCACCCACCACAATCCAGGGGACATCCCAGTCGTCCTGAGCAAAGGCTGCCGTCCAAAGTAATGAGAAAAAGACGAGGATGTAGACTCTAACAATCATGCATCGAACTTACGCATCAGTACCATATTTTACCCGGCAGAATAATGCGTACGAGTCATCCAAACATACTATTTTCGAACGGATATTGGGCAATGATTACCGTGTTATTATGAAGGTCGCTTGAAATTATGGACTTTTTGATCGATTCGAAAATGTCGGTTGATGTATACGCCATTGGATATTTCCAGCGGTTGAGAAACTACCAAAATATTCGCCTGGAGGCTTCACATTCGATTTCGGTTCACTATATTGTTGCGCATCAAACCTATCTTTATGACGCCTTACATTGCTGAGTTTTTTGGAACCCTGATTCTTATCCTTCTTGGAGACGGTGTAGTGGCGGGCGTTCTATTAAAAGATACAAAATCTGAAAATTCAGGGTGGTTAACAATCGTTTTTGCATGGGGCCTTGCTGTTACTTTAGGTATCTATGCAGTGGGCAGGATCAGCGGTGCGCATTTGAATCCGGCAATTACCATGGCACTCTTTTTAACGGGTGATTTTCCTGGCAATCAGGTTGCCGGTTACATCATTGCCCAATTTGCGGGCGCATTTGTTGGCGCTGTCTTGGTGTGGCTGCATTTTCTTCCGCATTGGGGTTTAACAGACAGTGCACCAAAAAAACTTGGTATCTTTTGTACTGCCCCGGCTGTGCGTTCCACGATGCCAAATTTACTTAGTGAAATCATTGCTACCACGGTATTGGTATTAGGGATTCTCTTTATCGGCGCCAACAAGTTCACGGAAGGACTTAATCCATTGGTTGTCGGAGGTCTGATCATTTCTATTGGGCTAAGCCTGGGCGGTACAACAGGTTTTGCGATCAACCCAGCCAGGGATCTTGCCCCACGTGTCGCACATTTTTTATTGCCAATACCAGGAAAAGGACCTTCAGATTGGTCCTACAGCTGGATACCAGTAGTAGGGCCGTTACTCGGAGGACTTTTGGGAGCGCTGCTTTTCAAAGCCTTGTTTATTTGAGAGGATACCAGAAAATAATATTCGAATGAAATGTATTATCGCATTAGATCAGGGGACTACAAGTTCACGCGCTGTACTGTTTAATGAAAAGGGTGAAATTAAGGGAATTGCGCAACAGGAATTCAGGCAGATATTTCCTCAGCCTGGATGGGTAGAGCATGATCCGAATGAAATTCTATCCTCGCAAAGAGGTGTACTTGAAAAGCTGTTATACGAAAACAACATAAAAGCTTCATCCATTGCGGCTATAGGAATTACCAATCAACGTGAGACTGCTGTTGTGTGGGACCGGAAGAGCGGACAGCCTGTTTATAATGCGATTGTTTGGCAGGATAAACGCACTGCCCAAATTTGTGAGACACTAAAGTCACAAGGCCTCGAAGACTACGTAAGGCAAAATACAGGCCTCGTTATTGACTCCTACTTTTCGGGCACTAAGATCAAATGGATTTTAGATAATGTTCCGGAAGCAAGGGAAAAAGCATTAAAAGGGGATTTGATTTTTGGTACAGTAGACAGCTGGCTCATCTGGAATTTAACGAATGGAAAGGAACATGTAACAGATTATACAAATGCGTCTCGGACGATGCTTTATAACATAAAGGAATTGACTTGGGATAAGAAGCTTCTGCAGGCATTGGATATTCCTGAATCCATGTTACCGGAAGTTAAACCTTCCGCGGCCGATTTTGGAAGCTACAACTTGAATGGCGTTGATATCCCCATTTCGGGTGTTGCCGGCGACCAACAATCTGCTTTATTTGGTCAGGCCTGCTTTGAGCCTGGTATGGCAAAGAATACCTATGGCACAGGTTGTTTCATGCTGATGAATATGGGTTCTAAAATTCAGCAGTCAAAGAATGGATTGATCACCACCATTGCATGGGGTCTGGATGGAAAAGTTGAATATGCACTCGAAGGCAGTATATTTATCGCGGGCGCAGCTGTTCAATGGCTTCGCGATAGTCTTCACCTCATCGACCAATCGAAAGACTCGGAATATTTTGCTGCCAAGGCGCTGGGTTCGAACGAAGTTTATGTAGTACCGGCTTTTGCAGGCTTGGGTGCACCTTACTGGGATATGTATGCCCGTGGTGCGATCTTTGGTCTGACACGTGATACAGGCAAGGATCATATTATCAAAGCAACGCTCGAATCGCTTGCCTACCAAACGAAAGACATTCTGAACGCGATGCAAGAGGATTCGGGAGTAACGTTAGCGAGTTTAAAGGTGGATGGAGGGGCCTGTGCGAACAATATTCTTATGCAATTTCAGGCTGATATACTTGGAACAGAAGTGGAGCGACCGGAAGTAATTGAATCAACAGCGATGGGTGCAGCCTACCTGGCAGGCATCCAAATTGGCCTTTGGAAGAAAGAAGATATCGTCCGCAACAGGAAAATTCAGAGACGATTTATTCCTAAAATGGAAGATACTACCCGAATTAGGCTGTATAAGGGATGGAAGAAGGCAGTAGAGCGGACCAAAGGCTGGGTGGATTGAGCAGCCTTTGCATGCAAACGAAATACGCATTTTTTAAACTTCATTTTACATTTATCTTGAATTACATTGATATCATTTTCATACAGCAATAGACCTGCTATTATCCGCAAACTATCAACAGAGAAGTATGATCTGGTGATTATTGGTGGTGGAATTACTGGGGCGGGAATAGCATTGGATGCCGCTTCCCGAGGATTGAAAACTGCCTTAGTGGAAAAGAATGATTTTGCTTTTGGCACGAGTAGCCGGTCGACAAAACTTATCCACGGCGGGCTTCGATACCTTAAACAGCTTGAATTCGGATTGGTAAAAGAGGTTGGAAGTGAACGCGCCGTCGTACACAATCTTGCCCCGCACCTTGTTGTTCCTGAAAAAATGTTGCTCCCGCTTTCAGATAAGCAGGGGCTTGGTTATTGGCTCACCTCCATTGGTTTGAAGATTTACGATTGGCTGGCGGGTGTAAAACCTGAAGATCAACGCAAGATGCTGACCAAACTTCAAACGTTGAAATATGAGCCGCTATTAAAGAAAGACGATGTAAAAGGAGGGGCGATCTATGCCGAATATCGTACGGACGACGCCCGACTGACCATCGAAGTGCTCAAATCGGCAGTAGGCTACGGTGCAGCAATACTGAGTTATGCCAAAGTAACCAATTTTATTTATGACAAGGAGCACGTTTCAGGCGTACAGGTAATTGATCAATTTTCAGCGCAGCGATTTATTATTCAGGCTGGAGTTGTTGTCAGCGCTACAGGGCCCTGGGTTGATGAACTTCGGGCGATCAACAAGTCAAAAACCGCAAAGCGCCTGCATCTTACAAAAGGGGTGCATATTGTGGTATCTCATTTGAAATTTCCGGTACGCCAGGCTATTTATTTTGACGTAAGCGATGGCCGCATGATTTTCGCGATACCCCGGGGAAGAACAACTTATATCGGGACCACAGATACTACGTATGACGGGAACAAAGATAATGTTGCAACAACGCTCAAGGATGCGCAGTATTTGGTTGACGCAGTAAATGCTACATTTCCAGATGTGGATTTGACTGTGGCAGACATTGAATCCAGTTGGGCCGGATTACGCCCCCTCATTCACGAAGAAGGAAAATCAGCATCGGAGCTCTCTCGCAAAGATGAGATATTTCAATCGCCGTCAGGGTTGATTTCAATAGCCGGGGGAAAATTAACAGGATATAGAAAGATGGCCGAGCGCGTGGTTAGCCTGGTGGTAAAAAGACATTTTAATGGCCGGTCGCTTAATCCATGCCGGACTGATCATATCAAGTTGGCGGGCAACACGTTTACCGGTGTCAGACAAGTGAAGAAGTTAGTGCAGTCCATTTATGACCAGGTAAGCCCATTTGATGTATCCCTATTGGAAGCAAAATCTCTTGTGGAGAATTATGGACCTCAAGCTGAAGATATTATTAGGTATGCTGGAAAACTAAACGTCTCTACGGCTGAAGTTGCGTTGCTCAAGGCTGAACTTTGGTATTGTATTCATCATGAAATGGTCTGCTCCATACAGGATTTTTTCGTTCGCCGTACGGGTATGGTTTATTTTGATGTCCATAAGGTAGTGAAATGGAAAGAAGTGATCGCGAATGAATGTAAAACCTACCTGGCATGGGATGACGCCAGGACTTCAGAAGAGCTTGCCGGACTGGACAGGCTACTTTATGCTTTGCGGAATTTTGAGTAATCACATTTTCTGCGAGGGATGGAATCTTTGTTTCATGGGGCCGGGTATCCTTTGACCTGTAGTCTAAATCTCTTAAATTACATGAGAAATATTTTTTGAAGTATAAAAAGCGATATGGCGAAAAAAAATAAAAGTGCAATAGGGAAGGACAGTCTTTGGGGTATTGATATGGGCGGTACCAAGATTGAAGGGCTTATTCTGAAATCCGCGCAGGAGCCTGAGGTTCTTTTTCGCGATAGGGTTCCTACGGAGGCTGAGAAAGGCTATCCGCATATTCTTAGTCAGGTACAAAAGATTGTCAATCTGATGGAGAAGGGATCCGGATCTAAGCCTATGCGGATTGGTTTTGCAACCCCCGGTATACTCGACCCAAAACTCGGGTTGATGAAGAATTGTAATTCTGTGGCCATGAACGGACAGCCGATGAAGGATGACCTACAGGAGCTGTTGGATGTTTCGATAGAAATTGCCAACGACGCTGACTGTTTTGCCTTGGCAGAGGCAAGATACGGGGTTGTTAAGGAGCAATTCCCGGATGCAAAAGTAGTATTTGGCGTAATTATGGGAACGGGAGTGGGTGGTGGGATCGTAGTTGATGGAAGACCAATTTTTGGACTACAGGGCATCGCCGGTGAATGGGGTCATAATTTCCTGGATGAGTCTGGAGGTCCGTGTTATTGCGGGAAATCCGGTTGTGTGGAGAAAGTAATTTCTGGTCCGGCGCTGGAACAATATTATTTCAATGAGGCAGGTAATAGGAAATCTTTAAAGGAAATCGTAGCGTTGGCTGAGTCCAAAGTTGATCCCGCAGCACAAAATACCATGATTCGCCTGGTGGAATTTTTCGGAAAAGCGTTGAGTGTTGTTGTAAATATACTCGATCCCGATGTAATAGTGATCGGTGGCGGGGTTGGAAACATTGATTTGTTGTATGACCGTGGATTGGATTCGCTTCGCAAGAATGTTTTTAACAATAGATTGGATACACAGGTTGTCCGGCCATCATTAGGTGATAGTGCTGGTGTTTTTGGCGCTGCATTTTTAGTAAGTTAAAACAGGCGCAATTCGAGATGATAAAAATACAGATGGATTTTCTGTAGCGGTGTAAATGATACTGGTTGGGCATTCTGTATTCACAAATAATGGATTCGTTAAGGGTTTTAAGAACATCAATACGTAAACCTATTTTGATATGAAGCAGATAGCAGTACTTGGACCCATTCCACGTGATCACATCGTTACACATCAGGGTGACTTGATACAAAAATGGGGGTGTGTAACGCATCCTGTAATAGCGCTATCCGTTCTGGCAGGCGACAAAATTGAGATCATCCCTGTTTGTCATGTACGTCAGGTTGATTTGGATAACGTCAAGGAAGTATTTCAAGGTTATGAAGGCATAAACTTAAAGCAACTTACCACCAAGAATGATCAGGGTGATATCATCAGCCTGAAATTTGTGGACATGAATAATCGTGTTGAGCGGCAAACAGGATTTATGGATCCAATTATGCCCGCGGACGTAAAGAACATATTAAGCTGTAAAGTTTTTGTTTTTATTCCCATCAGCGATTATGAAATATCGCTTGATACATTAAGATTTCTAAAAGAAAAAAGTAAGGGCACAATCATCTTCGACGCGCATGGCCCTACCACCGCATGCTTGTTTACCGGTGAACGGCAGCGGAAGTTTTGGATAGATAGGGATCAGTGGCTTCCATACATTGATGTTTTAAAAATGAACCTTGAGGAAGCCCATGCCTCCTGGTTTAAGAAGGAGTATGAAACACGCGATTATTATGTTGAAGCTGAGAACCTTGATCTCGAAGGGCTCCGGGCGTTTGCATTGCATTGTCTGGGTCTAGGCGTTAAGTGTGTGTATATAACCGTTGATTCGCGTGGCTGCCTGACCTATTATAAGGAGAGAGGTAAGCTCAAGGAGGAAATGGTTCCTGCGGTAAAGGTTGATAATGTGGTTGACACAACGGGTTGTGGTGATTCTTTTGCTGGCGGAGTTGGTTTTGGATTATTGCAGAACCCTAACGATTATATTGGAGCTGCGCGCTATGGAAATGCGTTAGGCGCGCTTCGGACCCAGGGAAAAACTTTTGCGGTGTTTAAGTCGTTGGAAGAAACTGATAGAATCATTCAGGAAACGTATTTTTGAATTTGTTATTTGCACACCCACACATCGAATCACACCATTCGCCAACTATAATCGTAATTCTGTTTTGATAAAAGCTTGTATTTTTGATTTGGATGGTGTCCTAGTGGATACCGCTCAGTACCACTTTCTGGCATGGAGCAGACTCGCCAAAGAACTTGGGATAGAATTTACCGCGGCGGACAATGAGCGGCTTAAAGGCGTAAGCCGGATGCGCTCCCTGGAAATAATCCTTGAACTCGGTGGTGTGTCTTTGAGCGAGACTGAGAAAGCAGATCTGGCAGACAAAAAAAACAAGTGGTTTGTTGAGTACCTGGGACAGATGGCCCCTGGGGAAATATTTCCAGGGGTGAAATCGCTCCTTGAGCGCCTCAGGGAGATGGGTATAAAGGTGGCAGTGGCATCCAGCAGCAAGAACGCGGAAACAGTCTTAGGTTTATTGCATATCCAGGATGCGTTTGATACAGTAGTAGATGGCACTATGGTGACGAACGCTAAACCGGATCCTGAAATTTTTTTGTTGGCGGCAAGAAAACTGGAGGTCGATCCAGCTGAATGTGTTGTTTTTGAAGATGCCGCTGCTGGTGTGGAAGCAGCACTGGCTGCGGGAATGAAATGCATTGGTGTAGGATCACCAACACAACTGGGGCATGCCAATCGGGTGATCGCGAAAGCAGGTGAATTCAAAACTACAGAATTGAAAGAACTATAAAAGTAAGAATCATACCAGGAAGGATATGTTTCAAATTAGTATTCACTTACTTCACAACGCTTGATAGAATATGAAGGAATATCTTAAACACCACGAATGGAAAATTATAGAGGAAGGTCTCGATCCTCACACGAATAAAGTTTCTGAAAGCGTATTCAGCATAGGCAACGGAAGGATGGGACAGCGGGCTAATTTTGAAGAGGAGTATTCAGGCGATACTTTGCGTGGAAGTTATGTTGCCGGTGTCTATTATCCGGATAAGACACGGGTAGGCTGGTGGAAAAATGGATATCCTGAATATTTCGCGAAAGTATTAAACGCACCCAGTTGGATTGGTATCCGGGTTACCGTTGAAAATCAGAAACTTGACCTGGCCAAGTGCCAGGTAGAAGACTTTACGCGTGTATTGGATATGAAGATTGGTCTTCTATCCAGGAGCTTTACAGCAACCTTTGCCGATGGTAAGAAAATACGGGTAGCGTCCAGGCGGTTTTGCAGCATGGCCCATGGAGAGATCGGGGCAATCCGGTATGCGATAATGCCGTTGAATTTTTCTTCAAAAGCGACACTTTCCATCCATGTGGATGCAAATGTAGTGAATATGGACTCGAATTATGACGAGAAATTCTGGGAAGAAGTGCACAGGGAAGCTTCAGCAGGAAGGGCGATTGTAACGGCCCAAACGAAAAAGACTCTCTTTCATGTAACGACGGGAATGTGCTATTCAATTCTAGTTGACGGCAAGAAGATTAAACTTGATCGGGTAAATATTGAGCAACGTGAGAAGTTTGCAGGAAACGTTATCCAATTAAATTTCCAGGAAGGAAAAGAATTAGTGGTTTACAAATATGCGGCGGTACTTTCATCGGAAAATCACCCAAAGGACCAACTTGTTTCACGGTGTAACGAAGTTCTTGATGAAGCTTCTTCTGCCGGCTTCAGTGCGTTGTTTGCTGCACACGAAAAAGTTTGGGCACGGAAATGGGAGGAGTGCGATATCACCATTGAAGGAGATGTGGCGGCACAACAGGGAATACGATTCAATATATTTCAACTAATGCAAACGTACACTGGTGACGATGAGCGATTGAACATCGGCCCCAAAGGATTTACAGGTGAGAAGTATGGCGGAAGTACGTATTGGGATACGGAGGCATATTGCATTCCGTTTTATCTCGGAACAGCAGAGCAAAAAGTTGCCCGCAACTTGTTGGTATATCGCTACAAGCATCTTCCCAAAGCCATTGAGAATGCCCAGAAATTGGGTTTCAGAGACGGTGCTGCATTTTATCCTTTTGTGACCATGAATGGCGAAGAGTGCCATAATGAATGGGAAATTACATTCGAGGAAATTCACCGGACTAGTGCCATGGCCTATGCCATGCGTGATTATATTGATTACACCGGGGATGAGGCGTACCTCACTGCCCATGGATTGGAGGTACTTATTGGAATCTCCAGATTTTGGGCTCAGCGCGTAAACTGGTCATCAGATAAGAATAAATATGTGATCCTCGGTGTTACGGGTCCAAATGAATATGAGAACAACGTAAACAATAATTGGTACACAAACTACCTCGGTGCGTGGACGTTGAGGTTTACGCAAAAAGCTATAGCGTATGTCAAAAATGCGGACAGCAAGCGATATGCAGAAATCGTAAGCAAAGTCAATTTCCAGGAAAAAGCTGAAACGGAGAAGTGGAAAGATATTGTAGCGAAGATGTATTATCCGGAGGATCCTAAGCGCGGTGTTATCTTGCAGCAGGATGGCTTTCTGGATAAGGAGTTGCTTCGAGTAAGTGATCTTAACCCGAAAGACCGCCCGATTAACCAGAAGTGGTCGTGGGATCGTATACTCCGTTCGTGCTTTATCAAACAAGCCGATGTCCTGCAGGGGCTTTACTTATTTGAAGATGACTTTGACGTGGAAGTTATCCGGAAAAATTTTGATTTCTATGAGCCGATGACCGTTCATGAATCATCACTATCTCCATGTGTACACGCGATTCTTGCTTCTAAGCTTGGTTATAAACAACTCGCCTACGAGTTCTATCTTCGTACTGCGCGACTGGACCTTGATGATTATAACAACGATACAGAAGAAGGATGTCATATAACCTCCATGGCCGGCACCTGGATGAGTGTAGTAAAGGGATTCGGTGGCATGCGGGTGAGGAATGGCAAACTGTATTTCAACCCCTTCATTCCCGACCAATGGAAATCATACTCTTTCAGAATTGAATTTAGGGGTAGGGTTATAATGGTTAAAGTAAGCATAGAAGGCGCTCAAACCATTCTGGAGTCTGGAGCACCATTGGAGATAATCCTAAATGACGAAAGTCGCATGTTAAATTGACAGAATGTTCCAGCGCCTGGGTTAGGGTTGGTGAATAAGAATAATAGGTACCTGAAGGTCTTCCTGAATATGTATTCTATTTTGGTGATTCTTTTATTGACATGAGTTGTATATCGCTAAGGATTTTCTCCACCCATGCAGCATACATTTTGCCAGAAGGATGCAAACCATCGGTAGCGACCAGGTCGGGTTCAACCAATCCCTTTCTGGAGATTTCGGTTATGGAATAGTATTTTACGCCAAACTTTTTAGCGATCGATTCACAAACAGTATTAAATGCATCGATCCCCATACTGATTTTCTCCTGATTATTTTTTCCAAAAGGTGTATAACCGTAATCCGGAATGGATAAGATAAAAACCTGCGATCGGTTACCACCGGCAAGTCGCACAGCCATGCCGAGCAACTCTTCAAACTCTGAGGCATAAATGTCAATGGATTTATCCTGATATAAGTTATTCACACCGATAAGTAACGAAACAAGGTTATATTTCTCCTTAAACTTGGTTTTCGCAATTGCACGCTTGAGATTGTCTGTCCGCCACCCGGTAGTGGCAATGATCTTTGGTTCGAGACAATCAATTCCGCGTTTTTGTAGCGAGTCGGCTAGTTGCGTGGGCCAACGGTCGCGCGACAATACACTTTCACCGATTGTATATGAATCTCCCAGTGCCAGGAATTTTACCGGTTCGGTAATAATCAGTTTTTGCGCCATGGCTTGTGTCGAAAGCATAAACAATATCACGATCAGTCTATTCATATAGCATCAACAAGTTAAGCAGTATTTTTGTTGATGTATGGAAAAAAGAAACTATCGAAACTTCAGATATTGGGTTGTTCTCACAAAAAAATAGATCCATTGGAGGCAGGCTTGAAAACTGATAATGGCTAGACGCGCATAGCATTTCAATAGCCGGTTACAGCTCAAAGGTAAACCCTTTCTCCGTCAGATTATTATAGGTCCTTTTGTTGAATTGAAACAGCCCCGCGGCACGGTGAGACACGGCAGTTTGCTTCTCCTTGCATGCCTCCAGAAAGTTCATCTTCAGCAGCTTTCTGCGAAAATTGGACTTATCGAGCTTTTTATCCAGGATTGCCTCATATAGCTGCTGCAACTGGAGTAGCGTAAATTTTTTTGGAAGCAGATTAAAACCGATGGGTTCATGCCGCACCTTGTGTTTAAGGTACTTTACGCCCTCCAGAAGAATCATATTATGGTCGTATGGAAGGTGCGGCACTTCACTTAGCCTAAACCATTTGGCGTCTGTGGCAGTAAAGCCTGGATGCAGTGTATAGTTCTCAGGCTTCACCAATGCATAATAAGCGATTGTTATGACACGCTTTGTCGGGTAACGGTTCACGCCACCAAAGGCTTTGAGCTGTTCCAGGTAGATATTGGAGACACCAGTTAAGTCATTCAGGATCCGGCTGGCAGATTTGTCGATGCTTTCATTATAGGTAATCCAGCCTCCCGGTAAAGCCCATTTCCCTTTGCTGATCCCCTCACCATGCTGTACCAGCAGGATGTCTAGCTCATTTTTTTTGAAGCCAAATATCAGACAATCTATTGAAAGGGTGTCAATCGTGGTATTCTGCAATACTTTCTTCATATTGATAAGGAAGGCGGAATAAAAATAGTAAGCTGACTTGTAGTCAAATGTACCATAAGTTATATCTTTACCCTACATTCGTTTTACAGTAATTTTAGACCCTATGAAAAAATACCTGCTGGGGTATGATTTAGGAAGTTCATCAGTAAAAGCATCACTTATTGATGCAGCTTCAGGTCAGGTTGCGGCATCAGCACAATCACCGGCAGAAGAAATGTCTATGCTCGCTTTACACGCCGGTTGGGCGGAGCAAGATCCTGCTGTCTGGTGGGAGCATGCGATAAAGAGCCTGCAAGCATGTATTAAGAATGCTGGCATCAGTGGCGGTGACATAGCGGCGATTGGAATTTCATATCAAATGCACGGCCTTGTGTGTGTAGACAAAAGCTGGAACGTTCTGCGACCGTCCATTATTTGGTGTGATAGTCGGGCCGTTGAAATTGGAAGAACTGCATTTCAAACGTTGGGTCAGGAATACGCGTTGCAGAACCTTCTCAATTCCCCAGGAAATTTCACGGCATCAAAACTCAAATGGGTTAAGGATCACGAAGCTGAAATTTTTGCCCAAATCCATAAAGTAATGCTCCCAGGCGATTACCTCGCCATGAAGCTAACCGGCGAGGTAACGACTACGGCATCTGGTTTATCGGAGGGTATGTTTTGGGATTATCAAACTGAATCACCTTCAGCAAAACTATTGGCCTTATACGGCATCCCGGAAGAAATGTTGGCAACACAAATGCCTACATTTTCAATTCAGGGAAAAGTATTAAAGGATGTTGCTGCGCTATTGGGTTTGAAAGCCGGCACGCCGGTAAGCTACAGGGCCGGAGACCAACCCAATAATGCTTTTTCACTAAACGTGCTTAATCCGGGGGAAACCGCAGCGACAGCGGGTACTTCCGGTGTAATATACAACGTGACCGATACCAATGCATTTGACCCGAAGTCCAGGGTAAATACCTTTATTCATGTGAACGACAGGAGGCCACGAAAAAGCAATGGTGTGCTACTCTGCATAAATGGGACGGGAATATTGAATAGCTGGCTGAGAAAGCAGGCTACAGGAAATGGAACGCCTTACGACTATACAGAAATGAATTCCCTCGCGTCAAAAGCCCCGATCGGTGCTGATGGATTATCAATCCTTCCCTTTGGCAATGGTGCTGAGCGTGTATTAGCGGATAAGAATATCAATTCATCATTTCACGGCATTAATTTTAATCGACATGGACAGTCACATGTATTTCGCGCTGCCCAGGAAGGGATTGTATTTGCACTGAAGTACGGCTTTGATGTGCTGCTGGGCATGGGGTTAAAGACGCAGGTAATCCGCGCGGGAAATGCCAACATGTTCTTGAGTCCGTTATTTCGTCAAGCTTTTGTCAACACCATTGGTGCGCCCCTTGAGCTGTTCGATACGGATGGAGCAAAGGGTGCGGCCTTGGGCGCCGGTGTAGGCGCCGGTATTTATGATTCTTTTGAAGAAGCTTTCAAAGGATTGAAAATTATAGGTATCGAGGAACCTCAGGCGGAACTGAGCGCAGCCTATTCACAAGCCTACGGTCTATGGAGTCAGATCCTGAAAAAAAAGTTACAGGACACTTAAAATTAAAAAAAATAAACCATTAAAATCATGAGTGCTTTAAAAGGAAAAAGACAATACTTCAAAGGTATTAAGACCATTAAGTTTGAAGGACCTGAGTCCGATAACCCATTAGCCTTCAAATACTATAACCCCAAGCGCAAGGTGGGAAAAAAAACGATGAAGGATCATTTTCGCTTTGCTATTGCCTACTGGCATACCTTCTGCGGCACCGGCGGTGATCCATTTGGGCCTGGAACAAAAAAATTTCCATGGGACGAAAGCGCTGATGCCATGCAGCGTGGCTATGATAAAATGGATGCTGCTTTTGAGTTTATCACCAAGATCGGAGCGCCTTTCTACTGTTTTCATGACTATGATCTTGTAGATGAAGGACCAACCTTGAAAGAATCGGAAAGCCGGTTAAGGAAAATTGTTGATTACGCAAAGCAAAAGCAAAAAGATTCGGGTGTGAAGTTACTGTGGGGGACAGCCAATATGTTTTCGAATCCGCGTTACATGAATGGTGCCGCAACGAATCCCGATTTTAGCGCTGTATGCTGGGCCGGCGCACAAGTGAAAAATGCACTCGACGCTACAATTGAATTAGGTGGCGCGAATTATGTGTTTTGGGGTGGGAGAGAAGGGTACCTCTCGTTGCTCAATACCAATATGAAGCGGGAGCAGGAACACCTTGCGAACTTTCTTCACATGGCGCGTGACTATGGTCGGAAGAGCGGCTTTAAAGGAACATTCCTGATCGAACCCAAGCCCATGGAGCCGACCAAGCACCAATATGATTTTGATGCTGCAACGGTGATATCCTTTCTTCGTCAATACGACTTAATGGATGATTTTAAACTGAACCTGGAAGTAAATCATGCAACGCTTGCACAGCATACGTTCCAGCATGAATTGCAGGTAGCGGCTGATGCAGGCTTGCTGGGAAGCATGGATGCAAACCGAGGTGATTATCAGAATGGATGGGACACAGACCAGTTTCCCAACAATTTATATGAGCTAACCGAATCGATGCTTGTCGTGCTGCAGGCTGGTGGTTTCAAGACCGGTGGCGTGAACTTCGATGCTAAGACCCGTAGAACGTCAACTGACCTGGTGGATATCTTCTATGCACACATTGGCGGAATGGATACGTTTGCCCGCGCGCTGCTGACAGCCCAGGCTATTCTTGACGATGGTGAATATGTTCAACTTCGCAAGGAACGCTACAGTTCCTTTGATTCCGGTAAAGGCAGACAGTTCTCGCGTGGCAGGCTTTCGTTACAATCGTTGCGATTACTGGCGCACAAGAATGGTGAGCCACAGCAAATCAGTGCAAGGCAGGAATATTTCGAAAACCTGATCAACAAGTTTATCTGATCGACGCCATTGAACCATACAGAGGTCATTTAACCCTTCAAGCGGTTGAATGACCTTCGTTTTGTGCGTACTTGGGTTTTCCATTGGTTTTTGTTCCGTAACTTGCCAATAGATAATACTTCTCCTTAGGTGGGGATACACGAGCTTTTCTAATCCAAGAACCATGAAAACGATCATTTCCCTTTTTTTTGTAATCGCTGGTTTTACCGCTATTGCGCAGGCGAACACAACCTACGGAAACTTCAAGCTGGAGGACCAGGAGATTATCTTTCAAAAGATCTTCCTTGCGGATGGTGTGGACGCGGCTAAGTTGGTGGAGTACTATAAAACGCTCCCCTATTTGGCGAATGTCAAGCAAGATGGTGAGGACGTCACTTTTGATATGAACGATATTACAGTTGACTACAAAAAGTTCATGTTTGCACAGGTTGGAACGCCCTCCATAATTCAAACTGGCAAATACAGTGGTGCTGTGACCATAGGCGTGAAGGATGGAAAATACAGGGTAACCCTTCGGGCCATTCAGATGACCGGAGACATTGGCTACAAGAAGATTAATGAGAAAGAAAACCTTACGAGTTTCGCTGCCAAAAACAGCGGTACCATTCTCGCGCAGGATTGGTGCCGACCCAATATGCTAGGGTTATTAGACCAGTCTTTTACAGACAAACTTCAATTTATCGATAGCGGCAAGAAAAAGGATGATGGGGATTGGTAATGTTCGAAAGAAAAAAGGAATACCTGAAAATCAGCTTTATCGCTTTCATTCATTTTCATGTTGTTCGTTTGCGTGACTTATTTAAGAAGGAAGATGCATCAGTCAGCGTTTGATCCTACTGGAGCAGTCATTTGAAAATGCAAAAGTTAATCGCCATTTTATTATGATGAAAAATGGGAATCTTGCGCTAAGGAAGCTTATTTTTAATGCTTGAATTTTGTTACGAAATGGCATTGCCCATAGAATCCATTAAATCACAATTCCCTATTTTTTCCCATCGGCCGGAGCTAGTATATCTTGATAGTGCAGCCACATCACAGAAGCCTCAATCCGTAAGTAAAGCGATATCGGATTTTTATGAGAGAGATAATGCCAATATTCACCGTGGACTTTATGAGCTTTCCGCTAAAGCGACTCAACGATACGAAGAAGTTCGAAGAAAAGTCTGCAGCCTTATTGGGGCTGCCGATCCCATGTCGATTGCCTTCACAAAAGGCACCACGGAATCAATTAATATTGTGGCGCAAGGTTTTTTGAAAAAGAATCTGCAGAAAGGAGATACTGTACTGATCTCCGCAATGGAACACCATGCCAACCTGATTCCCTGGCAACAAATCTGCGCGCAGCGCGAAGCGTCATTACAAATTATCCCCGTGAATGATAAGGGCGAACTAAGCCTGGAAAAATTTGAAGACTTCCTGGATCATCGCACGAAGATGGTGGCAATCGCACACATTTCTAATGTGCTGGGAACAATAAATCCCATCGAAGATATTATCTCGATGGCGCATAAAAGGAATATTCCCATATTGATTGATGCTGCGCAAAGTGTGGGCCACTATCCCGTGGATATGAAGAAACTTGATGCAGATTTTCTCGTTTTCTCGGGCCACAAAATGTTTGGCCCCCTGGGGACAGGTGTTTTGTATTGCAAAGGTGAATTTGCCAGGCAGGTCGATCCGTATAATTACGGTGGGGGCAGTATAAGAAATGTAGAATTCGCACACACTGAATTTTTGGACTACCCCTACAACCTGGAAGCAGGTACCCCTAATATTGCAGGCATTATTGGTTTAGGCACGGCCATTGATTTTATTCAGCAATTGGATTTGATTGTAACTGCAGATTACGCAAGAGATCTATGTATCCTTTTCAAAGAAAGATTGCGATTGCTC
>Ga0224500_10000925_pt1 | contig 18371 bp, 14 predicted proteins | sample SF_Oct11_sed_USG_FD_168126 | JGI IMG/M metagenome (GOLD analysis project Ga0224500, IMG submission 168126) | Sediment microbial communities from San Francisco Bay, California, United States - SF_Oct11_sed_USGS_4_1 | ecosystem: Environmental > Aquatic > Marine > Sediment | place: USA: California... | reverse complement strand
CATCAGAATCGACCGGCAAACGCGCAACATTCGGCCTTTGGATTATCGTATCGGTCATCGTGGTGGTGCTGGACCAGCTGACCAAGCTGGCGATCATCAAATGGGTTCCGCGCTACGAAAAAATTCCAGTAAACGGATTCATAAACATCACCCACCAGCAGAATTCGGGTGCTGCATTCAGTTTCCTGGCGGATGCGGGCGGCTGGCAGCGCTGGGCATTCATCGTGCTGGCTACTGCCGTCAGCGGATTCATTGCGGCGTGGCTATGGCGATTGCGGGACGAGGGACAATACATACTGTCCGCCGGACTTGCGCTGGTCCTGGGTGGCGCTGTCGGTAACCTTATCGACCGTGTACGCTTAGGACATGTTATTGATTTTATTCAAGTATGGTTCGGCAATTGGCCGTTTCCGTCATTCAACGTGGCCGACGCCGCGATATCGGTCGGAGCCGCCTTCCTGATTATCGATGCGTTGTTCATTTCGGGACGCCAGCAGAAAGCGCCTGTTTGACAAATTCGCGAGTCGCCTGCGGTGCAGACGACTCGGATTTTCTCGCATTTCCTAGCGCGTACGTGTCCAGCAATCAGGCAGCGGATTCGAAGTCTTTGCACCATCGCCGGTGATCTGGAACGTTGCACACTTTCCCAGTTCGGTATCCGCATTCTGATAGGTTGCAACGGCTGTGAAGTTGTTCGCATCGGCATTCGGCACGCAAAATACGTAGGTACCCGAATCCGTCGTTTCACAAGGCGTATTCACGAACCCCAGCTGCGTAAGATCCGTCGTGTATGTATTGTTCTGCAGATAGAAGCGCTCCTGCATGGTTGCTATCTGCAACAGGGCCGCTTTCGCTTCGTTGCGCTTCGCACGCGCTGCAAACTCCCGGTAGCTGGGGTAGGCAATCGTTGCCAGAATTCCGACGATCACGACAACGATCATCAGCTCCGTCAACGTAATGCCCCGCATAAACTTTCGCATCGGATATCTCCGTAATTTATTCGCGGACGTCTATTCTATGCCGTCCTGGGTCCAAAGTGTCCGTACCGGGTTGTTTGGATAACCCGGATCAAAGCATTCCACGCCGACACAGCCGATCGGTGGCGGTGAGCATTCCTCACCCTGGCAGTCCGGATCCAGCGGGCTCGGGAACAGGAACGTCGGTTTCGGCGCTATGCCGCCCTGTTCGAGTTCCTGTACTCGCGCGTCGTCAATCGCAACGGGATCATTCGGGTCCAGCGTGTCTTTCAGTCTCGCCGGATCACCGTTTAATACGCTGACACGGTACAGGCGATTCACGCTCAGGCCTGCCTGGCAAGGATCCGCCGAGGCTACTTCAGGCTCGAAGGATACGAAGAACACTTCATCATTGAAGGTTGCCGATTCCGCAAGAATCTTTTCACCCGGAGGCAACGAGAATTTCCATCCACGGTCGGTTGGCTGAATATAAGTATCGATTTTTCCTGATACTTCCACGAAATCACCGTCATAGGCAATCGGGTACGCATTGTACTGAGCTTGCGAGAGGGTGGTGAATACATCCGGGTCTCGCAGCGAATAGAAGCGGTCATCGGCGCTCTTGTCGAGCGGATGTGCGCGATAGCCACTGCCAATGCTGATGGACAGGTAGCGTCGGTCATGTTTGTGATCCAGGAATAATGAAACGTCCGGCGCGTTGTAGAAACGCCGCGTGTCACCAGGTCCCGGTGATCCCATACCTTCCGCGCCAAGTTGAGCGATGACGCCACCGGTCACAAGTTGCGCTGGTGTCTTTCCGCTGAATATGTCGAAACGCCAAATCTGTCCGCCGAGGTCCGCCGCGTACATGCGATCGGCAAATCCGTCTCCGGACATATCCAGTACGCGAATTCGGCCAGGGATTGCACGTGTCATATTCGGCAACTGCAAGTCTGCGCCGTTGTCCCGTCCCGCGCGCCACAATTCGACACCGGTTTCAAGATCCAGCATGAAAACACCGGCACCTACGTTATCCGGGGTACTCGGGTGTACCGCTTGATCGTGTACGGTATCGTAGCCAGCGCCGAGTACCAGCACCGCTTTATCCGGACTGGTTGCGCCGGCACCGGACGTTGCTACACGGGCTACGACCGGTGGTGACCAGCTCTGCCCGAATTCTGTAAAAGTCCTGACCCATTTCAGTTTCGGCGAATTCTTGGTCGTTACGTCCAGCATGTAGTAGTTGTCACCGCCGCGACGCATGCCAAAAACGATGTAGGCGAAGTCCGTACCGGGCTCGATGATGCCGTTCTTGTTGCGATCGGCAACAATCTGCACGATATCGCCGTCGATACCGTAGTTCTTATAGTTTATGACCTCGTCGTAAAACAGGTCGTCTGAATTAACCAGAAGTTCCTTAGGAATAAATGTCCACAGCTCGCTGCCAGTTTGCGCGTCGATAGCGTGGAGATTTCCGTCATTGGTAGCGGAGTAGACCACAATATCCATCGGATCTGTCGGCAACGCACCGCCGCCATACACAATGGAGGCAGGTTGCGAATGCAGCGTGTCGCCCATTTGCCGGCGTACGGTCGTGCTGGCGTCGTTGTCGATATCACGGACGTCTACGCCACGTACCCACTGGATTATGTCGGACAGCGTCGGTTCGCCGGCTGCACCGGTAAGGCCGAAGTCGGCTGGAGTAAACGAGCCAATATTGCCGGTAGATATACTATTCATACCAGCGGTCAGATCCGACGGGCCATTGTTGGTATAGACCTTGCGTATCGCCGGATCCGGGAGCTGGCTTAATGCGCCGCCGAGGTTGACGTTTGCCCCATCCGGCGATGCTCCCGGCGTCCAGAAGCTCTTTGAGGTATCTGCAAAAAAGCCGGTATTCGGATCCACAGCCGGGTTGTCCAGCGAGTCGCGAATCTGGCCGCTTCTAATGGTGTATTTCTTGAGGTTGCCGGGCCAGTGAGTGCCGGTGCTCGCACGAAAAACGGAGATGTACATGTCGTTCAGATGCTGCGTTCTGTTGAACGCATTCACCGATACAGCCGGAGCCGTAAACGATACGTCGCGGTCAAATATGTTCGTGACAATATCCGTCAGAGCATTGGTAAGCGTCTTGACGTCTTCAGCCAGATAGTACTTGCCGCCCGAAAGTTCTGCCGTGCTCTTAAGAAGTGGCAGGTCTACTCTGAAACCGATCGTGTACGTCGTGACTGTTTGCTCGCCCGGTACAGCTGGATTGATATCCTCTTTTGAAAGGTACTCAGAGATGTCATCCAGGCATGCGCCATTGACGTCACCGCCGGTGCAGCTCGCCCGGCCCATTGTCGATACGAAATTGGGCAGTAACGGTGTTTTCGAGTAAGCGTCACGGTCCTGGGTCGGATCGCCGTCGGTCAACAGAACGGTAAAGTTCTTGGCGCAAGCGAATTCCGCTGGTTCTTTGTACTCACCGCCTGTGAGTATACCGAGCGCGTTGTAGCCCGGTACTTCAAGCGCTTCGAGATCGGTACCGCTATCGCCGTAATAGGAATCCATGCCGCGCCAGTACAATGCCGATTCGTACAGTGTTTCGGAGAGCGGCGTCCAGCCACTGGCCGGCAGTGAATCAACCATCGCATTCGCCGCGGCGCGCGTCGAATCCAGATCTTTGACCGCGCGATGAACTGTGCCGCCCTGGTCGAAGTTAAACCACATGATACCGACGTTGACGTTATTGATCGAGCCGAGCACGTTCTTCGTAACCTGCTTGACAATGTCGGTTCGACTCATCGAGCTCGACGGTGAAAAGTGATACCAGTTCAGGAAATTATCGTCGTAAACCGTGTAGATCCTGTCGGTAGGATTGCTGCCCCAGGAGACCTCCTCATTCGAGTTGCCTGTAAAGGTGGGATTGTCCGTGCCATTGCGGGCGTACAGCAGCAGTGGATTCCCATCACCGTGTTTTCCCGAATCCGCTTTGCATTCGACCAGGCCGGTATTGCCGGAACGCAATCGTGTCCACGAATCTCCCCGTCGCAGCGACCGGTACTGCGCCATCGTATCCTGGTAGGAACCCGACGCAGCCGCCTGAATGATGCCCTGCTGGCAAACGAAGCTGGCCTTCGGAATGAAGTTGTCGTTGTCCCAGTCGCAGGATGGAATGTTGCTCGAATCTGTCCAGTAATAGACGTTCGGCCGGCAGCTTCCAGCGTAAACAGTGGTGCTGTCATACGGTTCCTGAGTCGTTTCGATCGACGTCATACTGCCGGAACTGTCCAATATGAAAAGAATGTTTGGCTTGATAGCGCCTGAATTCGGGTTGGACACAAGCAGCTCGGTATCGTCCGCTACCGCGGGTGAACCTGCTGTCAGTGCGAGCGTCAGTCCTACGCCGGCCCAAGCGACGTGTTTCCTGGACGTGGTCATTTCTGTATACCTCAGTTGATCATTCCGTGACCTAATCGCTCAATCAGTCACAATCCTTTAACTATTCAATTTGCGATTTGCACACTCGTAACGGTGTTGGATCGCGTGTCGTAGCTCACCAGAGCGTAGGTATCCGTACCTGGCCTGATGTTCAGAAATTGCTTTCGAAAATCGTCAAATTCGACTGCTGCACCGTTTATCGCGAAGCGCGTCTCCGGCGTCAGCCGGGCCGATACGAAATTTGCCGAACAGGTACCGGCGCAAGGCTTGAACAGTAGCCGCCCGTTGTTCGATACAGGAAAATTGATATTCGAAGTCGTCGTTTCGACGGCATCTACGACCGTCACGACATCCGCGGTGGCCGGCACGCCGGCTGCCAGCATCAACACCGCAATCAGATTGCGCAGTTTCATTTCCGTACTCCAAGCGAAGTCCAATTTGAGCGTGGCCCGGGCCCAATCGGGCCACGCTTGTTCTTTACATCTTTTGTGATTTCAGGCGCTTACGCCAGGAACCACTACTCAATTCCATCCTGTGTCCACAACGTTCTGACCGGGTTGTTGGCGAATCCGGGGTCGAAACACTCGACACCCACACAACCGAGCGGCGGCGGCGAGCAAGCTGCGCCGGTGCAATTCGGATCGTCGGGACTCGGGAACAGCACGGTCGGTGTCGGTGCGATACCGCCCTGTGCAAGCTGGCTCCGGCGTGCGTCGTCCGCATCGTTCGGGTCCAGCGTCGCCAGGTTGGTGACCACCGGGTCGCCGTTCTTCACGTTCACCCGGTACAGGAAGTTCGTGCCTCGGCCAACCGAGCAGGACGCTGCTGCGTTGCTGTCCGGGGTGAACGAGACGAAGAACACCGAGTCATCGAACGTCAGCGAGTCGGCGAGAACTTTCTCGTTCGGCGGCAGCGTGAATTTCCAGCCGCGATCCGTCGGCAAAATCGCAACCTGCTTTTGCCCACTGACCTCGACCAGGTTGGCTTCCGTCGTGATGCTGTAGTTGTCGTATTCGGTCTGCGTCAGGCGCTTGAAAATGTCCTTGTCGCGAATCGAAAAGAAACGGTCCGAGGCGCTCAGGTCAAAGGGGTGAGCCCGGTAACCTGAGCCAATGCTGATCGCGATGAAGCGTCGGTCCTGTATGTTGTCATTGAACAGGGACACATCCGGCGAGTTATAGAAGCGGCGTGTGTCCGCATCCGTCGGCGATCCCAGTCCCTCGGCGCCCAGTCGGGCAATAACACCGCCCGCCACAAGTTGCGCAGGTGTCGCACCCTTGGTGATATCGAAGCGCCAGATTTGGCCGCCCATATCGGAGGCGTACATGCGATCGGCGTAGCCGTCACCACTGGTATCGATGACACGTGTCTCATTCGGCAGCGAACGGGTCATTCTGGTGAGTTCGAGATTGGCGCCGGAGCCCGTCGGCCCGGCGCGCCACAAAGTGGCACCGCTGACCAGGTCGAGGATATGCAGGCCTGCACCTCCCGCGTCGGGTGTCGACGGATGTGCACGCGTATCATGCACTGAATCGTAACCGCCACCGATGACGACGACAGCCTTGTCATTGTTCAGCCCGCCGGCATTGATATCCATTCGCGCGATGACCGGTGTCGACCAGCTTTGGCCCGCATCGTCAAGCGTCACGTCCCACAGCAGCTCGGGCGCATTCTTGTTGGTAACGTCAATCGCCATGTAATTGTCGCCGCCGCGGCGTTTGCCGAAGATGATGTAGACGAAATCGTTCCCATCGACGATGCCATTGTTGTTTTCGTCCTTGACGACCGGCACGATATTGCCATCAATGCCGTACTGCTTGTACTTCGCGGCCGGATTGAAAAACAGGCGGGTCATGTTCGGTAGCAGGTCTTTGGGTACGAAAGACCAGAGTTCCGCGCCGGTTGTTCCATTGACCGCATGCAGATAGCCGTCGTTGGTCGCGGTGTACACCACGACATCCGGATTCTGCGGAGTGCCGCCGTAGATGACGGCCGCCGGCGCCGAGTGCAGCGGATCGCCCATGGCATTTCGCATTGTCGTAGCGGCGTTGCCGTCTTCGTCGCGTACGTCTTCACCGCGCATCCAGCGGATTACCTCGTCCATCGTCGGTTCGCCGGCAGCGCCAGTCAGGCCGAAGTCCGAGAGCTGGTAGGCCGCAGCATTCGACGGCGTCAGCGCATTGCTGGCACCTGAGAGCGTGTTATCCGAACCGTTGTAGGTATACAGATTTCGCGACACGGGAGGTGGTAGCCGGTTGGCGGCGCCGCCCAGGCGAACGTCATTGCCGTCGGCCCCGCCTCCAGTCCAAAAGCTGCGCGCGGTATCGAAGAAGAAGCCGGTATTGGCATTAACCGCGGGATTGCCATTCATGTCCGTGATGACCGACGATATCTCCGGCACGCCGTTGATGACCGTAGTTACGTTCGTGATCTTGTACTTCTTCAGGTTGCCAGGCCAGTGTGCGCGGCTACGGGCAGCGAACATCGTCAGGTAAAGGTCGTTCAGGTTCTGCGTGCGGTTGAACGTATTCACGGATACCGCAGGCGCTGAGAAGGAAAGCGATCTGTCGTTGATGTTGGCCAGAATCTGTAGCAAAGCCACCGTCAGCGTTTCGACGTCATCAGCAAGGAAGTATTGTCCGCCCGATCGAACGGCGGTGTCTTTGAGGATCGGCAAGTCGATTGTGAAGCCGATTGTGTGAGTGGTAACCGTCTGCACACCGGTGTTGATCGCGTCGGTGTCGACATTTGCCAGGTACTCCGCCGCATCTTCGAGACAGGCACCTTCGCCGGTGGGCCTGATACAGGCTGTACGTCCTGGCAGCACGGTCGAGAACAGGGGCAGCGTCGGCGTCAATGTCGGGCCGTCAAGGTCGCTGTTCGGCACACCGTCAGTGATCAGAACATTGTAATTCTTGGCGCAGACGTCGAGCAACGGCTGCTTGTAGACTTTCGGCGGACCTACCGCGCTGAGCGCTGCCGGGTCGGTGGCTACCTGGCCCGCAAGATCCGCGTAATGCGCGGGTCGTCCCAACCAGTACAGGGCGTTCTCATACATGGTCTCTGCCAGCGGTGTATTGCCGGTTGCTGGCAGCGAATCGATCGCAGTGAATATTGAAGTCCGGTTGGTGTCGAGGTCGGACATGTTTTTAATGACCGATCCGCCCGTGGCGCCACTGAAGCGCATGATGCCGACATTCATGTTGTTGACGGAGCTCAACACCTTCTTGCTCACTGCTTTAAGGATGTCGATGCGCTGCATGTCCACCGCCAATGGCGACGCTTTCCAGTTCAGGTAATTACCATCGAAAAACGTGTAAGCGAGGTTTCGCGGTGCGCTGCCCCAGGACAACTCGTTCTGCGGATTGTTGGTCCAGGGATTTGCCAGGCCGGCGCCGCTGGCGGCGTATACGTAGCCAGGTGTGCCGTCGCCATGCAGCCCGGAGTCCGCCTGACATTCGACCGGGGCCGTGTTTTCACCGGGTTCCAGGTATTGCCACTTGGCCGACGCATTGCCTTCGCTTCGATATTGCACCATGGTATTGGTGAAGGTGCCGATACCGGCTATTTGATTTGCCGCATAATTGCACTGGAACGCGGACTTTTCGACGAACTGGGTTTCAGTACCGTCGCAGACCGGTGTGACGTCGACGTCGGTCCAGTAAATTCTGTTCGTATCGCAGGCGCCGCCGTAGGTTCGGGTGCTGTCATACGGTTCGTTGGTCTGCTCGATCGTGTCCATACTGCCGGACGTATCCATGATGAACATAACGTTCGGTTTCGGATTCAGTGCCGGATTCGGATTGATCAGCATCAATTCCGTGTCGTCCGCGATGGCAGGAACACCGGCGAGCAAAGCCAGCGCGCAACCGGAAATCATCCCTGTCGTTCTGTTTGTTCGGATCTTCATGATCTTTCCCTCAAATCTCTTACTGACAGCAGCTTCAGTGCGTCACTTTAATGGCGGTGATCGTGTTGGACTGCAAATGGCGGCGGACCGTGACGACTTCGGATTCGCGATCGCGAATGCGAAACAGGCTTCTGCGAAAATCCCTCAATCGCATCGACTCTCCGTCGATCAGGAACTCGGTTCTCTCGGTAACCGGTACGCGGAATTCCTCGCATGTCGCGCATTCCTTGAACATCACAGTGCCATTTACCGATGCCGGTACCCGCAGCAGGTTAAGCGGGACTTCGTAGGCTCGTTCAATGGTCGTAAATTCGGCCGCAGCGGAGACGCTTAGACCCAGTAATATCGATGCCAGTATTGTTCGAATGTGCATGGCGCTTACCCCGTTTCCTTTGGTTCTTGCTCAGCAAGTGATCAGAGCGACGGCGATTCCGGGCCGACGACATAAAAAGCCTGTGTGTGAACTGCAGAAGCATCCCTGTCCGTCGTGCCGCCGACTGACCGGTTCGATTCTGCGGTAGCAGTAGCGTTGAAGTGATAGGCGGCGATGCCGCTGCCGACACCCAGGCTGAAGGCACGGTCCGGAACCAGGGTCGAGTCCTCAAATGCTATGACGGCATGCACTTCTTCATGGCCGTACGCATCGACGACATACTGTCCCAGGTCCGTGTTGGCCAGAGTATTGAAGCGCCCCTGGGAGAGCGCGCGTTCGAGGCCGGTTTCGGCAGCCTGAAACGCGTTCTCGTAATTCTGTGCATTGCGGGCCATCGCCAGTTCGGTCGTGGCGGTATTCATGCCGGAGACTGCAAGAATCGTAATTACGACCAGCAACATCAGGCCGACTATCAGTGCGGCGCCGTCCTGTCTTTTTCGAAGTTTGATCTGTGTCATTTTCTTTCTCGTATCGAATTAAGAGCGTGCATTACGCAGCAATATCGTTTTCGAAACCTGAATTCGCCTGCGCGCATCATTGAAGTTGCCAAGCGCAACATCACCCGGTGAATAGTTGCGGGTATCCTGAATGCCGGCTTCACGTTCGACGCCCTGTACGACGAGCCAGATCCTCGCGGTAATGACGCGGGAACCCGGAATGAAAGCGGCGTCTGCCGGATCCAGAATCGGATCTCCCGGATTGACGTAGCGATCAACCGTGTTGTCCTCATCGACGTCAACACCAAACTGCAGCTGCATGTTCTGCACGCCCGGCGCTATTTCCTGGTCCACAATGGTCGGGGCACCGCCCAAAGTCTGCAGTGATTTCCGGCGCAGCGTCGGCGAACCGGGAATCAGTGCCGAGTCCGTTGCAACGTAGTAGGAGTTGATCAGCAGATCGTGGGTTTCCGACGCTGCCGGGTCGAATGCGGTCGGAATGACACCGTTTTCAAAAATCTCACCCTGGATGCGCGTCGACTGGATTTGCAGACGGCCGGGCTGTGCCGCCGTTGCCGCCACAGTCGCGCGTCGCGCGGTAACGATATCGGATGCTGCTTGCGCAATTGCACCGCCAGCCGGTGCACAGGGCAACGTGTACGCGTTGTTGCCGCCTGCAATCGGCCGGGCAAGATCGAAAGCCCAGGTTGCACCGCAACTGCCGGTGACACCGGTCGGCACGGTCAGCCCCTTGGGATTCGGGTCGGCCAGCAACGAGCGACCTTCAACGGCGCTGCCGCGACTGTGGCGACCCCAGTTGCTCGCCATCCGAAGGTCTGCTTCGACCGTATCCATTGCGAAGTGGGCGGTTTCCTGAACCCGTGCAATCGATTCGTTAACCACGAACGCGTGACGACTCTGTGTGTAGACCTGGATTGCGCCGATCATCAGAAATGAACCGATGGCCAGGGCAACCAGGATTTCGACAAGCGTTACGCCAGCCTGACGGTGAACAAGTTGAGAATTTCGATTCATCATGGCGCCTAGATTCCAAATACCGGGATGGTGACCGCGTAGCTCATGACCTCACCCGGTTCCGTCCAGGAAACCGTGATCTGGTAGGTCGGTGGTACCACGCCATTGTCGAAGACGACGACGACATTGCCATTGGGCAGCGTTGCTGCCGCTTGTTGATTCCAGATGAAAATATCGTTGCCGGCCATTTCCGCAGGGGTACAGTCGATGCCGCCAGCAACGCAATTGTTATTAGCGCCGGCGAGCGCGTACACAGCACCGGCACGGGGATTGGCACGGATCCTGTCCGCCACGTCTCCTGCCAGTGTTATGGCGTGGTGGCGCAGCATCGAGGTACGGCCGGCCTGCATGCTATGCACATAGAGACCGGCAATGCCGAGCATGCCCACTGACATGATGACAAGTGCAATGAGGACTTCAATGAGCGTAAAGCCTTCGATCCTGGCCGGCTTTGCACATCGGTTTTGTTTCACTCTTGCTAGCATTGGTCTTGTTCCAGTTTGGTCGGGTCAAGGTTGCGGAAAATGCCGCGACTACGGGCAAACACCACCGGCATTGTCGATCGCCTGCTTGTCGCGGATAACCGTCGATCGTCCTATAGGCGTAACCACAATTCGGCGAGCAGCCGACGCGCCGCCGGGCGCGATGACATTGCCACGGTCGTCGCAAATCATCGCGGTGACGAATGACGGACCATTGACATCACCTCGACCGAGCCCAGTCGCTGCATAGCTGAAGTACGTTGCGCCGTTGTCCGGAATAATGTTGACGCCATTAGGAACCGCGGCATGCGGTCGCAGAATCGCTTCACCGGCATCGCGCACGATATCGCCATCGGTATCAACGAAAATGATCCAGCCCTGGTTGAAATTACCGCCACATGACGCTGCCGCTCCGGCCATGGAGTTCGCACTGGCACAGATCGTGATGTTCGATTTGGCGCGGGCCGCTTCCGAGCGTGAAAGCAGGAAGCTTGAATGCAGGTCGTTGGCCGTGCTGGTCATGCGACTGTTCTGAGTGTATGCGCTGAGGTTCGGGATGCCGAGCGTAACCACCACGCCGATAACCAGGACCGTGATCAGCAGTTCGTACAGCGTAAAGCCGTTTTGGTATCGAGTTTTCATGCGCGCAATATACGGGCGGCGGAGGCAGACATATAAAGTATCCGACGAGCGGGCCACCGACCCGGACAAGCGGTATCGATGGGCCGGGCGGGTTTGACTTAATGCGCACAACGATAGGCCTGGCCGCGTGAGTCCTGGCGGGCCACCCGGGGCCGGCCCGTATAGCTGACCACGACCGCCCGGGCAGCTGCCCGTTCCGCCGGATCGCAGACGACAAGTGTGCCGTTGGTGGCCCGCAATTCCGTGGACCTGAGGGTAAAACCGCGCCGGTTCGAGTCGATCAGAGTGCCGGGTTGCACGATATGGTAGTGCAGTACCGGCTCGTCGGGATCGCGAACCGGCGGGTCGTCCCGGTCGGTATTGACGAAGCGCATCCAGCCGACAGACCAGTCGTTCAGGGGATCGCAATTTTGCCCGTCCAGGCTGGGGCACAATGTGACGGCGCGCCTTCTGACGATGGACTCCTTCCGCGCGAGGTGCACGGCTTCGAACAGGGCATTGGCTTCGGCACGAAGCCGGCTTCCGGCGAGAATGGAGCCAAACGAGGGCAGGCCGAGCGTGACGATGACCGCTACCAGGCCGAGCGTCATCAGCAACTCATATAAGGTGAAGCCGGCCAGGCGGCGAATCGAATGATGCATTTCAAACCTCCTTGTCTGAATCGCCAGCCTAGCTTGGCGGATTCAGGAATCCCGCCGTCTTTTCGCGGCAATAGCACCGGATTCGCGTCGCTCGCGGGCGCGCCGCTGGCCTTTTGCTTCGGCAATTGGTCTATACTTTGCAAATCCTTGATTTGATGGACATAGACCGATGTCTCGTTCAGACGTTGCCGCGAAACTCAAAGAGCACGGTGTGTTACCGACCCCGCAACGCCTGGAGGTCGCCGCGGTCCTGCTGGAACGGCCACAGCATTTGTCGGCGGACCAGTTGCTGGAAAAGCTTCGGGCCCAGGGCAGCCGCGTTTCCAAGGCCACGGTATACAACACGCTGAACCTGTTCGGCGAATGCGGCCTGGTGAAGGAGCTGACCGTTGATCCGAGCCGCAAGTACTACGATTCGACCACCCATGCCCACCACCACTTCTTCCACGTGGAGACGGGTAAGCTGAGCGACATTCCGGCAAACCAGGTCGAAATTCTCGGCTTGCCGCAGCTGCCGCCTGGCACCGAGCAGGAAAGCGTCGAGGTACTGATTCGAATCCGCGACAAGAAATAAGGCCGGAATTCGCGCTGGTCGATCGCGGTCTGCAACGCTATACTCGCGCCCGATTTCTGCCGCGGGCCACGCCGAAGTCAACGCGGAATCTTTCGGGGCCAGCACCGCAGGTAAGCGCAGAAGCTGTAGGAGCCTGCATTGCAGGTAAGCGCAGAAGTTGTAGGAGCCTGCACTGCAGGCAAGCGCAGAAGTTGTAGGAGCCTGCACTGCAGGTAAGCGCAGAAGTTGTAGGAGCCTGCATTGCAGGCGACCGCTCGGCGGCACGCCAGTGATTCAAAATCCATACTCCTGCCGGAGTAGCTCAGGTGGTAGAGCAACGCATTCGTAATGCGTGGGTCGGAGGTTCGAGTCCTCTCTCCGGCACCAATCCAATCAACGACTTACCATTTATCTTGTGGACCTGATCAAGGTCGGTGCGGGAGTATTGCGTGACATACCGCCACAAACCCGGTTCGATGCCGCGATCAGATTGGCGAGTTCCGGTGCTGAGTACTCCGTCGTGACCTTGCCGGACTTGTGGCCAAGCAGGTCCTGACGATCCTCGAATCCGACACCGGCAGCCCGCAAACGGCGACCGAAGGTGTGCTTGAGGTCGTGTACCCGACAACGTCGAAAGCCATCGGGACAGGGTTCCCCGATCACGCTTTCGTACCGATTGGCGGCGCGTATGCGTGCTCGCTGCCAGCCGGCATTGCCGATGCGTTTGACGGCACGCCCCCGGTACACAAAAACCCGAGTCGGGTGATCTCGCCGAACGCCGTTGATGACTGACAAGGCAACTTCGTTCAACACCACCAATCGATCCGATTTGTTTTTCACGTACTCACGCGGCACCACAAACACACTCGTCCTCAATTCCGGAATCCTGAACTCCCAATCCCAGCGCAGCTGAACAACTTCCTGCTCCCGAGTCCCGGTGTTCACCTTGAATAACGCCATCCTGGCCAGGTGAGGGGGTAACTCGGAAAACAGCAGTCGCTGTTCCTCCCACGAGAGCGGGTAGGGTCGGCGTCTCGCGTCGTCCGGCAGCAGTTCGATCAACGGTGAGATGTCGAGCCAGGTGAGTCCCTGATCATCGCGCCATTTGCGTGCGGCGAGATTCAACACGCGCCGCACCACTGCCAAAGTCCGGTTAACCGTACCAACCGCAACCCGATCTTCGTGCAACCGAGACCGAATGAACGCCTGTAACGTGCCATCGTGTACTCGATTGAGTGCCAATGCGCCGATGAACGGTTCGATGGTTCGAAGGTCCAACGCGTCGCGCCCGATGCTCCGTTTGTGCAGGTTCTCGTTCAGGTACTTGGTTGCCGCTTCCCGAAACGTCCGTGTCGGTCGAATTCCGAAAACCATCGCCCGGCGTATCTCTTCCAGGCGGTGTGTCAGGATCGATTGCGCTTCTTTGAAGCGGCTCGATCCAGTGCTTTCGCAAATTCGTCCGTATCCTTTGACGTGCTTATCAATGTGCCAGATATCACCTCGTTTGATGAGCCCCGGCGGTCTTCTACGTCCCATGGCTTGCTCCTCTTTGCCGCGGGACGCCCGTTGCGGGATCGATACTGCTCCCACCAGGCATCCAGTTCAAGGCGATCGAAGGCGACGCCTTGCCGGCCGATGCGGACTTCCTGCAACAGCGGACGAACTTCAGCATTGAAGCGATTGCGATCCATGCCGAGGTAGTGCGGTGCATCGCGTAGTCGAAGGACGCGCGGATTGAAGAATCTCTCATTGGATCTTGTTCGAACCGCAGACTCACGGATCTTTTGTTTCGACATGTGCACGATGATCGTGAATCGCCGCGGCCCCGGCCACTCAATAGCCGGGCAGGCGGCGTCGGACTTTCGGTGTCTGGTGTTAGCGACCCAAGTAGACGGCCGTGATTTGCTCGCGCTCATGGCCAAGTTCTTTGCTGATGATCAGTCTGGCTTCCCGATCCTGGTCTCGCTGTGCGGGCGTGAATGTCCTGGATAACGGACCACCTGCCGCCGGTGGTTTCCAGCCAGTCAATTCCTCGTAACGTTGTTGCGCATAGGCGTGTCGCAGGCCGTGCAGTTGCGAGAGACCGGCTCTCAAGGTCTGGCCCTCGTAGATGCGGAGTTGCTGGACGTAATTTCGGCTGCCGGGGATAAGGGATCCCCGGCCGGCGAGCTTCCGGGCACGATCGAGCAGTTCCCGTTGTTCCTCTGTGCGGATCGGCACGGTCCTCGCCTTGCCGCCCTTGGTCCAGCTAGCTTTGAGAACCAGGTGGTCGCCCTGGTCCGCATAGCCGGGCATGAACTTGATCGCTTCCTCGCGTCTCAGGCCAAAGGCCTGCTGCAGTGCCAGGCTCATTCTCACGTGTTCGTCCCGTACCCTGGCCAAATCCGCCTCCACTACGTATTTGGCTTTATTGATATTGGAGACGAATTGTCGGTTCGGGATCCCGTAATGTTCATTGGATCGGGCCACCACGTTCTGCCGGTTCACTTTTCTCGCCCACCAGCGAATCGCGGACATCCGGTTCTTGATCGTGCCCGTGGCTACCTCGGTCTTCAGCCAGTGCTGGATCAAGGCGTCTACGTGCTTGGGCTTCAGGGAATGGTCGTTCATGCCCCGAAAGCCCAGCTCGTGAAGTTGATTGGCGACTCGCGTGAGCTGCCGCTCCCGTTGCGCCTGGGTGCCGTAACTCCCTTCCCGGTTGTGCCGGCACAGTTGTTTAAGTTGGTAGTTCAGGCCCCTCACAGTGTCTCTAGCCTTTTCAGGTTAGTGTTTCCGACCACTCTGCAGCCTTGGCTGGCAGGGTTCACTCATAAAATCTGAGTGATGCGGTCACGGGACACCACTCCCTATCGACCTGACGGTGCCTGGAATCAGGCAACACCGGTTCTCCCAGGTTTGGGGTCGGTCCGGTGCAGACCAACGAGCCCTGGAATCGGGCCTAAGTAGGTAATGGCAATACAACACCTCCTTTGAAGTAGACGGATGAATGATCCGTATGTGATTGAAGAGGGACCCCGCAGCGAAAAGCTGCCCGCGTTGTTCTCGGAGTCCTTCAACGCGTGAGCCACTTTCTGCGCAATGGCGGCGACCAAATCCGGTGGAACGTGCACACGGTACGACAGCGTCATTCAGCGGTCATCGAAAAACCCGCGCCACGGCCGTTGCCCTTCATGGCTCAGGCCCGCGCGTCATTACCGCGTGCGGTAATGACGCGCGGGCGTCGCAACGTGCCTTACGCGTGCCAGGCCTCACGGCCGGCACGCTCAAGGCGATCCGTAATAACGATCACCGTCGGAACGTGGCGTGCCGGGGCTCGCGCCACCGGCACACGTGAAGGGGCGGAAACGGAGCGTAGCCATCGGCGATGCCAGCGTGGCCGCTGCGCCGATGGCTTGTGATCGGCGGAAGAGGCGAGCGCGCTTCGCGTATTAACGATCCGATTGCACATGATCGAAACGCAGCGTGCCCAATAATTAGGCCACTGTTAACCTGGTTAACAGTGGCCCAAAAAAATCGCTAACACGATGCTGTGCCGAATCCGTAATGAACTATCGATAGTTGTTATAATTTATAACATCTGGTAACCGGGTTACCAAACGTTATAAATTATAACGTCTTTGGTCGCCCAACACAGACGATGTGTTCGACCGCCAGGAACTCATCAAGTACTGCACACCGATGTGTCTTGCAGCCCCGGCCATTTTCGTTTTTCAGTGTCAACGCGGAACTCAAGTTGCCAGCAAGACTGTCCAGGCTCAACCGGAAACTCAGTCAGCGTTCGGTGTGATTCTTGAGAGTTCACCGCCATGAACGCAATTGCCACTCAGGCCATTATCCTGACCAAAGTAGCTGTCATGGGTGGCTTGGATAGTTGCCAAATAATCGTCCACAGGCACTCGTTGGTCGTCGTTCAGGCGTGCTGGTAAGTGACGGGATCTGTGCGATCGGGTCACAGTGATCGCATGGTGAGGTTCGCCGTCATGTTCACCTCCCAAGGCTAGGCGATCGAAATTTCCGGAAATATCGAACGAAACCGGCAAAATTGCGAGTAAATGGTCGACCAGGTGGGCACTTTACCAACGTCAGGTTTCCGCCATTGGCTCAATACGTTCGCGATCGGACCTTACCGAGACGCGCCGTTAGCCGCTTGCGACCGTCGGCAACCTTGTTAGTAATTTAAACTCTGGCAACACTATCGACAGTGGTTAAAATTAATAACACGAATCTGCGCCGGAACCGTGGCGATGAATCGAGCGGTTGGAGACATCCCCCCAAGTTGCGATTTTCGGTACGGGAAAAATCTGGTCTCAACAGCGATTCACTGCTTGCGCGAGTGTCTGCTATGCGCGATGTTATAAATTATAACGTCTGGTAACACTGTTACCAGACGTTATAATTTATAACATCGTTCGATACCACCGGCGCACATTGACGGACCCCTGCGGATCTCTTTGCGTTTACAAGTCGATGATGGGCGCTACGAAAAGACCAATCCGGTCGGTTAGGTCTTCGCCTGATAGGCATTGACGGTGTCCTGAAAACGGGCGGCGGTCTGCTTCATTGCCTCGAGTGCTGCATTGTGCTTTCGCACGAAATCGTTCTCACGATCTTGCTCGGACTGCTTGTCGGCAGCGCCTGCGCTGAGCCGCGCACGATCGGCTTCCGATTCCAGGCAAGCCTGGTATGCGCGCATGGCCGACATGTAGCCTTTGACGGCCCGGTCGGCTTCCTCGATGTCTTTGGCCGACGCCGTGGCGCCATCGGGGAAGGTGATTTCGTTCGGCTGTTCACAGGCCTCGAGATGAATTGAGCTGAACAGCAGAGTGGCGGTAAGCATCGTTATGAATAGTGTTTTCATGGCGGTACCTGCAATTTCGGTGGCTTTGATTATCAATATATGGGTTGTTTTTTGCACCTGTGGAATCGCCATTGATTGAATCACAGCATCGATGAAAACAAAAGCCGGTGGCGCTGAAAGCGAATGCAGTGATGGGCTTAATGCCGGATTTAGCTGTTGCACGTCGATCGCCAACAGGCAAACGGTCGTCTGCCGGCAACGAGGCGATAATCGGACTGAATCCGTTGGTCGGAATTGCGCAAACCGGGGGTCGGTCCCGGCCGCAAATAGAAAGAATTGCCGACCACATGCGACGGGAACGATCCAATTTCGCGCCCTTGCTGTCACGTTTCGCCGGCGGCGAGCCAACCAACGACAATAGGATTGAACCTGCAGAACACCAACGTTTTCTGCTTTTGCTCCCGCAGTGCAACCATCGAACAACGGCTTAGCGGAACTTCCTCACGCCGGCTTGAGCAGCGCGTCCATCCGCCGCGCAGTATCGACCAGTTTTTGCAGCGCTGAACGAGCGAGACATCGTCTTGGGCAATCTTGACCAAATGAAAATGTTGGTCTATTGATTTCATCGTTCCGGTCAAAAGTTGCCCGCTCGACGGCAGCCGAGACACCCGATGTCGAATCCGTTAACCAATTGGGGTCCCGCCATGTCCGATCGTCTGACGCGTATTAGGTCGAGCCATCGCGGCGCCCGACATTCGGCGGCCGCTTTTCTGGCAAGATCTTCGGCGGTTTCCCTGATCGTGTTGGTTCTGCTGGCGAGCAAGGCGCTGGCATTCACGGCCAATCTCTCCGCCAGTCCGGATCCCAACACCGGCGATTTTGCGCTGAGCTGGACCGGCGGCTGGCTGCGCATCTTGCAGGAAAAGCCCGCGGGCGGTAGCTGGACAACCATCGGATCCACCACCAGCGGCAGCTGGAATTTTACCGACAAGCTGCCGGGTGTTTATTCCTACCGGCTTTACTACGACGAGGAAATCTGCACCGGTTGGCCCGAGCCCGAG
>Ga0224500_10000922_pt1 | contig 18404 bp, 16 predicted proteins | sample SF_Oct11_sed_USG_FD_168126 | JGI IMG/M metagenome (GOLD analysis project Ga0224500, IMG submission 168126) | Sediment microbial communities from San Francisco Bay, California, United States - SF_Oct11_sed_USGS_4_1 | ecosystem: Environmental > Aquatic > Marine > Sediment | place: USA: California... | reverse complement strand
GCCGCCGACGGCATCGGCGACCGGCATGTGGGCCGTGCAGCTGGGAAGTTTTGGCAGCCAGGAAAACGCTGAGAAGCTGGCGTCCGAGCTCAGGAAACAGGGCTTTGCTGCATTTCTGAGCCAGCTGAGCACGGATTCCGGTGAATTGCACCGTGTGCGAATCGGACCGCAGAAGGATCGTGAAAGTGCGGAGGCGATGGCTGAACGCTTGCTCAAAGCCGGTCACAAAGGACAAGTGGTACCGCATCCCTGATCTGGTAGAATCCGGAGCCACCGCCCCCCGAAGCAGACTAACCGACATCTCTGATGCCGATTATTGACATCCGCATAGCCATCGCCCGGCTCATTTCCGTCGCGGTCGGCATCGTTCGCGGCTTTATCAAAGAAGCAATTTCCATCGCTGCTTTGCTGATCGCGATCTGGGCGGCATTGTATTTTGGGCCGGGCGTTGGGGAAGTTTCCGAAAGCTGGATCAGTTCAGCGGAGTTGCAGACGTGGTTCGGGCGTATTCTGGTGTTCGCAGTCATCCTTGCGCTCGGCGGCCTGACAGGTTGGGGTATTTCCAAGCTCGTCCGCCTGTCGGTGCTGAGTGGCATCGACCGCATGTTCGGTGCCATATTCGGCGTCGCGCGCGGCGTGCTGTTCGTTGCCTTATTCATTCTCGGCGGCCAGTTCGCCGGCTTTGATAACGATTCCTGGTGGCAGGCATCGAAAACCATCCCATATTTTGAAGTCATTTCGGAGTGGATCAAGATCATGGCACCGCAGGGTTACGATATGCTCATCCCGGACGCGCCGGCGACTTCCATGCCGATCGAGCTCAACTGATGTGTGGCATAGCCGGAATAGTCAGCCATCGTGCCGTCAGCCAGGCACTCTATGATGCGCTAACGGTCATGCAGCATCGTGGCCAGGACGCCGCGGGCATCGTGACCTGGGGCAAAGATGGCCTGCGCGAGCGCAAGAGCAATGGGCTCGTTCGCGATGTATTCAAGCAGAAGCACATGGACAGGCTGACCGGCAATATCGGCATTGGCCACATTCGCTATCCGACTGCTGGCGGTGCCCGCGCGGCCGAGGCACAACCGTTTTACGTCAATTCGCCGTTCGGCATCGTGCTCGGCCATAACGGCAACCTGACCAACACAGACGAACTCGCTGAACTGCTGATCAAATCGGATCGCCGCCATCTCAATACAGGCTCGGATTCAGAGGTTTTATTAAACGTCTTTGCACACGAGTTGCAGCTGCGTGCCAGCGGCAGACCGACGCCGGAGCAGATCTTTGATGCTGTTGATGCCGTACATCGTCGATGCCGTGGCGGCTACGCGGTGGTCGCGATGATTGTTGGCGTTGGCCTGGTGGCGTTTCGTGATCCGAACGGCATTCGACCGCTGGTGCTCGGCAAACGCGAGCACGATTCGGACACGGAATACATGGTGGCGTCAGAAAGTGTGGCACTTGACATCCTGCAATTTGAGCGCGTGCGTGACGTGCAGGCAGGCGAGACCGTGTTTGTGGAGACCGCCGGCGTGCTGCACAGCCGCAAGTTTGCAGGCACGGTACGGCATACACCATGCATTTTCGAATTCGTGTATTTCGCGCGTCCTGACTCGATTATCGACAATCTGTCGGTCTACAAAGCGCGCCTGCGCATGGGCGAAGAACTGGCCGGGAAGATTGTGCGGGAGTTCCCGGATCATGATATTGATGTGGTCATCCCTATTCCCGATACCAGCCGCACGGCGGCCGGGCAGGTGGCCTATCACCTTGGTGCCAAGTATCGCGAGGGTTTCATTAAAAATCGATACATCGGCCGCACGTTTATCATGCCGGGCCAGCAGGAACGTATGCAATCGGTGCGTCGCAAACTGAATGCGATTGACCTGGAGTTTCGTGGCAAGAACGTGTTGTTGATTGATGATTCAATTGTGCGCGGTACGACCTCACAGCAGATTATCAGGCTGGCCCGCGAGGCCGGTGCGCGTAAGGTTTACTTTGCATCGGCAGCGCCGCCAGTACGCTATCCTAACGTATACGGTATCGATATGCCGGCGGCGTCGGAATTGATCGCCAACGGCCGGACCGTGGAAGAGGTACAGCAACTGATCGGTGCGGATCGACTGATTTATCAGGATTTGCACGGCCTTATCCGGTCTGTGCGGCATGGCAATTCGTCAATAACAGAATTTGATACTTCCTGTTTCTCCGGCGAATATGTGACGGGCGATATTACACAAGACTATCTGCATGAGCTGGAGCGGCGCCGCAACGATACAGCCAAACGAAAGCATAACGGCAAGCGATCCGATTTTGTCGCCGGCGACGATGAGCGCGGCAAGCCGGACGCTGTCGTCGGCTTGTAGTGCCAGGCCCGGTCCGGGCCGCTTCTCATGACTGTCAAATTCATGATCATCGATGGTCAGCGTGACTTTCGAAAATTGCTTATGCATCACCTGACCGTGCATTGGCCGGATGCCATTGTCTCGGAGTTCGACCCAACTGAATCGGGCCACCTGCCGGCTGAATTTTCCGGCGCAGGAAACGACATGATTCTACTTGGCAGCCAGCTTGGCGATCGGCAAGGCACCGAGGTGTTGAAGCAGTTCCTGCGCCTGCCCGGGTTCCCGCCCACAGTGTATTTTGGTGCGCAAGAAGAAGAGGCCGCAATTGCGAAACTTGGTGCTGATGGCTTTTTCCTGCGCCATGAACTGCGCCACAAGCAATTGATCGTTCGCCTGAGCGATATCCTGAAGGCGCGACAGCGGGTCGCGTCGACCGGGTCGCTATTCGTCGGCGACCAACGTACCGGTATTCACCCGCTGATTCGCGGCTACCGCTTCATCAAGAAGCTCAGCGCGTCAAATCACTCATCCATTTACCTGGCGGAGAAAGAATCGAACGGACACGAGATGGTACTGAAAGTATTGCGCCAGGTACCGGATGTGGCCGATAGCATCGGTGCGTTCGACCGTTTCTTGCAGGAATACGAACTAATTGCCGGAATCGATCATCCAAACGTCGTCAAAATCCATGATCTCGGTGTCGGCGATGATCACGCGCACATAGCAATGGAATACCTTGACGGCGGGGATCTGAAGCAGCGCATCGCCAGTGGCGTTAGCGAGGCCGATGCAGTTTGCTACCTGCGCCAGATCGCCAGCGCCTTGGCCCGGGTACACCTGGTCGGCATACTGCATCGCGATTTGAAGCCGGGCAACATCATGCTGCGGCGCGACGATTCTGTGGCCCTCATCGACTTTGGCCTTGCCAAGCGCATGCGCCTGGCGATGGAGATTACCGACAGTGGCGAGATCTTCGGCACGCCGTACTACATGAGTCCGGAGCAAGGACATGGCAATGAAGTGGATCTGCGCAGTGACATATACAGCCTTGGCGTAATCTTCTTCGAGATGCTCACCGGCAAAAAGCCTTTTCGGGCGGACTCAGCGATGGGAATCATTTACCTGCACGCCAAGGCGCCACTGCCTTTGCTACCGCGGCGCTTTGCGAAATACCAGGCGCTCCTGAACATGATGCTGGCGAAACAGCCTGAGGACCGGCTGCAAAACGCAGCGGAGGTCGAAGAATGGCTGTAGTTCCGACAGCAATTGTCGAGTTTCTCGCTGCGCCGACACCGGATGCCTGGATCCGCATGGCACGAACCCGCGTGCCGGAGCTGCTGCTGGATCATGCGAATTGCGAGCTCAAGGCAGCATCGACGGCGCTTGGTTTCCTGTATCGCTATCCGGATCGGCCGCTATTCGTGCAGCGCATGTCGCGCCTGGCGCGCGAGGAATTGCGGCATTTTGAGCAGGTACGATTGATCATGGGCGACATGGGTGTGGATTTCGAGCGGCTGGGGGCCTCGCGCTACGCTGGCGAATTGCGCATGGCTGTCCGGCCGCATGAGCCCCACAGGCTAATGGATCTGCTGCTGGTCGGTGCACTGATAGAGGCGCGTTCCTGTGAACGGTTTGCGCTACTGGCGCCACATCTGCCGCCGCGGCTTGCAAGGTTCTACGACGGCTTGCTTGAGTCCGAAGCGCGTCATTTCGAACATTATCTCGCACTCGCCAGCAGTGAAGGCGATGCAAGTCCTGCAGATCTCGCACAGCGTCTGGACGAGCTACGACAACTTGAGGCAAGCCTGATTACAGCACCTGACCGGCAATTTCGCTTTCACTCGGGTACCCCTTCGTAGCAGGCAGCCAGGCGGGCGACCGGTCTATGGCCTGGGCATCTCGCGCAATTTCGGCCCGCGCAAATCCCAGCGAACCACGCTGCCTTGCCGGTACCAGTCGCCGAGCACTATGCGTTGCGCCTTGCGATTGCCAAGATCGATATTGTGCACGCCTGGCCGGTGAGTGTGGCCGTGCAGCAGCACGTCGACACCGTGCTCGATAATAACGCGTCGGACTTCATCCTGGTTGACGTCCATGATATCCATGGACATGTTCAGAGTTCGTTCCAGGCTTTGGCGACGCGCTTCTTCCGCGATCCGCAGCCGTTCCTTGAGAGGCTTGGCGAGGATTGATGCCTGCCAGTCCGGGTTACGGGTCATCACTCGGACCCGCTGATATTGCTGATCGTCCGTGCACAGGGCATCGCCGTGGCTGAGCAGGGCTTTTTGTCCATACATGTCAACCGGATACGGATCGTTAAGAATTTCAACCCCGGTTTCGTTCGCAAAGCGCCTCCCGATCATGAAATCGCGATTGCCGTGCATGAAGTACACCGGTACACCCTTGTCGACGACTTTGCGAATTGCCATTTTGATTTTGGCGTAATGCGTGTTCGGATCGTCATCGCCAACCCAGGCTTCGAACAGGTCGCCGAGGATGTACAGCTCATCCGCCTCCATGGCTTCATTCTTGAGGAATTCGATGAACTGATTGCCAATGTCAGGGCGTTCGGCCTCGAGGTGCAGGTCAGAAACAAACAATGTACTCATTGCAGCTACTCGAATGTATAGCGCGACATTTTCTTGATCACGATCGGAATTACCGGTACATCTGATGCGAAGTTGCCCTGCGGGCCTGTCGGCGTGTTCACAATCTGGTCGACAACTTCCATGCCCTGGATGACGCTGCCAAATACGGTATAGCCCCAGCTGCCACCGCCAGGCTGTTTAGCCGGGTCGAGTCGGGAGTTGTCCGCCACGTTAATAAAAAACTGCGAATTGGCCGAGTGTGGATCACCGGTACGCGCCATCGCTACGGTGCCGCGCACATTGCTCAGCCCGTTGCCGGATTCATTCGGTATGCTGCGCGCGTCCTCTTTTAACTTCAGGTCTGGTGTGTGGCCACCCGTCTGCGCCATGAACCCCGGAATGACGCGATGAAAAATGACACCGTTGTAGAAACCTGAATCCACCAGCTGCAGGAAGTGTCCAACCGTCAGCGGCGCCTGCCGACCATCGAGTTCCAGGATGATCGTTCCGACAGTAGTTACGATTTCGACATAAGGGTGTGCCGGTACCTCGTCTGCAGTGATCGATGCGACGCTGCAGAGACCCAGCAATATGAGCATGATTTTTTTCATGTTGCCACGATAGCAAGAACCATCGCAGGCGGCCATGCCTGTGGCAGGCCGCCGTGCGGCGGGCCCCCTAAATTGACTACCCCTGGTACCGGCCTTATGATCGTGCCCCCGCGAGAGCCGGCCCGGCCGGATTTCGCAGGGCCGGTATTACCGGTGTCGGGGCATGGCGCAGCCTGGTAGCGCATCTGCTTTGGGAGCAGAGGGTCGCGTGTTCGAATCACGCTGCCCCGACCAAATTCCAACTGAGGATTCCGGGGTATTGTGACCGGCGGCTTCCATTGGCTGGGCAATCCCGTTGCAGTGGATATCGTTGCTGCAGGCGTCAAGCCGTTGACGCAGTTCGCGAAACGCCGCAGAATCCACGCCTGAAACCCCGGCCATCACAGGGCTTTGTAGTTTGCGCCCGTAGCTCAACCGGACAGAGCATCGGATTTCTAATCCGGCGGTTGCAGGTTCGAGTCCTGCCGGGCGCGCCAGAATCTGGGGCGATCAGGGCCGCATTATTTTCAATGGTGGACGTAGCTCAGTTGGTAGAGCCCCGGGTTGTGATCCCGGTCGTCGTGGGTTCGAGTCCCATCGTCCACCCCATTCCCCGCGGAACTACCACTACCGGGCGTGTCCAAAAACGCCATGAACGTCTTGTTGGCGTTCCTCAGTGTTGTCTCCCTTGGCGGCGTCTCTCTGGCAGAAAACATAGTCGTAAAGGGTATGCAGGGTCTGGGGGAGACTCGCTATCATAGAATCGAGTCCACGGAGTTGCATCGCGGCTACGATATCCTGGTCGGCTTGTTGCCAGTGGTTCGAACGACGAGCCGGAATTCAGATTGCCGGCATTGCGATGGATGGAATATTGGATCGCAGCGACGGAGACGCCCTGGGACCTGCTGGCCGTGACGCTTGAGGGCCACACACATTTCTCGGGGCCACCGGCCGCCTTTCGGCAGGGCTTGCGCTGGTTATTTGCAGCCGGCACGACGGCTCAGGGACAGTCATTACCCTGATCGAGCAGCTGGCGTACAAGCTCGGCCGGCGGCTCACTGCTCTGGTTACCCGCGTCGAAGACAACTTTCCAGTTGCCATCAGCGTGCCGTCGCCACACCGAATTGAATGTACCCCAATGTTCGGTCTGCACACCCCGATCGTCCATTGTCACGACGCGATACGGACCGCGTGTTAATGCCAGTGCGCCATCTTCCAGAACCTCGACGAATTGCGGGCGCCACTTGATCGTCGGGCCATCGGCCGCAAAGAAAGCTGCCCAGGCTGATGCCACCTCTGACGGGCCCCGCATCACGCTGTTGCCGACGAAGCGTGCGTCCGGATCGATGTAGGAGGCGAACAGCTCCGCATTCCTGCTCTCGGCGGCAAGACTGAAGCCAATTTCCTGGCAGCGAATCTCTTCGGCGAGGTCGCCTGCGCCAGACATTGTTGTCATTAACAGCAGGCCGACGCTCACTTGCATTTTCATATTTTTCTCCACAGGTTTTTTGCGAGTTCGGGCGCCATTCTGCTAGTATCGCCGCTCTCGAGGGAGACTAGCTCAATTGGCAGAGCAACGGACTCTTAATCCGCAGGTTCAGGGTTCGATTCCCTGGTCTCCCACCAGTTCCCGCATTTTGCGTGGCCTGTTCTGATGCAGGCGCTGGCAGTGGCATAGTCCCGGAAAAATGATGGCAAACTACGATTTGGAAACAGAGCGGCGTGCCGGCTACCTGCTCTTTCGTGTCACTGGGCCGAACTCTGCTGAGACGGTGAAGAATTACATGCAGGAAGTCGTCGCAATTTGCAATGAAAGCGATTGTTTTCGAGCGCTTATTGAAGAGCAGCTGGAAGGTGACAGGCTTGACGTCCAGCAGATTTTCTCGCTGACGTCAGAAGGCGCGATGGACGCACTCGGAATCTTCCAGGCGATCGCGTACGTGGATCCACGCATGGGCGAGATGGCGAAGTTTGCCGAAACCGTGGCCGTCAATCGCGGCATGCCCATGAAGGCGTTCGTTTCGGTTGTCGAGGCCGAACGGTGGCTGCTGAGACAAAATGCAGGTACGGCGGAGAAACAACTCTTCGAAGACCAAAATTCACGCGATCCGTTTGGGTGAAGCCATAAGATCGTCGTCGCAAACCTGATCAATTGCGGCGTCCATCAGCGTCGTCCTCTCATGCCGTTTGCCCAACCATCCCAGACCGCCATGTTTCTCATCTGCTGTTCCAGGTCCGTTCCGTCAATCAGTGCGGCAATCTCATCCTGGCTCATACGCGGCAAGCGCGCCGCGTCGTTGGCAAATCCCCATATGACGGCTGCGGCGATCGCGGAATTCAAGCGCAGCTGATGCTGGTCAACCTTGTCGAAAGTGTCAGACTCTGCATGGTAGTTTGATGCATAGTTGGCATCTGACTGTATTGCAATCAGGTTCGGCACCCCCTCGATCATGAAATCGAAGTTATCCGTACCGACGAGCGGAATGTCTATCTGCTGAAAGGGGCCCAGCCCGGCTACCGGCGCGAGGTAAAGGTCGACCAGGCGAACGAGGTCAGGACGACCACCTGTGAAAAACCCGGTCGTGCGGCCGCTGCCAATGTCAAAGGAGGCGGCCACAATGTGATTGTCCAGTTCGCTTTCGTGCTGCTCCGTGTACTTCCAGGAGCCGACCAAACCCTGTTCCTCGCCGTTCCACAACGCGAAACGAATAGTCCGTTCAGGCCGTAAGCCAAGACGTGTGAGCTGTCGTGCAACGTTGATTAGCATCACGACATTGACGCCGTTATCGAGCGCGCCGGTGCCGAGATCATGCGAGTCGAGATGTGCGCCAAACAGCACGATTTCCTCAGCTCGCGAATTGCCCGGGATTTCTGCAATGACATTGGTGGCAGTCTGGTTCGCCTCGGTTACCGCGCCAATCGAGCCTGTCATCTGCAGGCTCTGGCCCGAGCGTAGCAGGCGCAGCGCGCGCTGCGCCTGTTCCCGCTCAAGCACCAGTAACGGCAGCGCATTCGCTATGCCGGCCCCTGCGTTGTGTCGAAACAGCAGGTTTTTCGGGCGCGAGGACATGAAGGCAACGCCGGCCGCGCGTGCATCGGCAGCACGAGTCTCGATGGCCACGGCGTCCTCATACTCTTTAAAAAGTCCGGCGAGACCGACGACGTCGTCCAGGATCGGCGTTTCAACAAGCAACCACGCGCCGCTCGCTGCGTCACCGAGTTGCTGGAAATTTTCAGGGGTGCCAAGGCCGGCATCCAGCAATGACGCCTCGAGCGCGATTGCTGCTGCAGAAAACGGCTTGGCAACGGCGCCAATCTCAAAACTGGCGTCGCCATCGATACTCGCAGTGACGAAATTTTCCTGCCATACCACAGGCATCGTGAAATCTTCGGTGCTCACTGTGAGTTCGGCCTGGCGAAATTTCCGCGCTGCCCACTCGACCGCACGTCGATTGGCGTCCGAGCCGGTCGGCCGGGCGCCGATGGTGTCAGTGAGTTCATGCAAATCATCGATGACCGGCGTATCGCCGAGCATCGCCGCAACCAGGCGCTGCACATCGTCGTCTGCCAGCCCGGGCACGGTCAGCCCAAGGGCAGTCACTGCGACCAGGCATCGGAGTATATTCAGATTCATTTTATTCACCAGGAGTACGAATATGCCGGCGAAGGTCTATGTTACGGCATTGGCGATTTTGATATCGGGCCAGTGCATTGCCGATGAGAACCGGCCAATGCGTCCCGTCAGTACGTATTCAATTGTCGCGCGGGACCCGGCCACCGGGCAAATCGGGGTTGCGGTTCAATCCCACTGGTTCTCTGTCGGATCCATGGTGGTCTGGGCTGAGCCCGGCATCGGCGCCGTGGCGACGCAGTCGTTTGTCGATCCGGGCTACGGCCCACTCGGTCTGCAATTGATGCGTAGCGGCAAGGATGCCAGCCAGGCTTTGACTGCATTACTGGCTGCTGATGAACACGCCGACGTTCGACAGGTGGGCATGGTGGACGCGAATGGTGTGGTTGCCAATCACACCGGCAACATGGCGATCGCGGAGCATTGCGACCTCGCCGGTGAGTCGTTCACGGTACAGGCAAACCTGATGTGGAAACCTACTGTCTGCACTGCCATGGCTGCGGCCTACGGCGCTGCGGATGGCGACCTGGCGGAGCGGCTGCTGGTCTCACTCGAGGCGGCAGAAGGCGAAGGCGGTGATATTCGTGGCAAGCAGTCTGCCGCGATGCTGGTAGTCAGCAACGATCGGTCGCAACCGCCCTGGGGCGGACGAATTGTCGACCTGCGTGTCGAAGACCAGGCCGCACCCTTGCCTGAATTGCGTCGCTTGCTGACCATGGCGCGTGCCTACAATCTGATGAACGCCGGCGATGAATACATGATGCGGGACGAGATTGAACGGGCGGTCGAAGCCTATGGCGCGGCTGAAGCGTTGGTTCCGGACAGCCATGAGATGATCTTCTGGCATGCCGCCACGCTTGCAGGGGCTGGTCGGGTCGAAGAGTCCCTGCCTTTATTTGCGAGGGCCTTTGCCATGTGGCCATTGTGGCGCGAGCTGGTGCAGCGCTTGCCAGCCTCGGGATTGCTGCCGGATGACGCAGAATTGATGGCCAAGATTCTTGCGACCGACTAAACTAGCCGGCTGGCGCGCGAAAGTGGCGAAATTGGTAGACGCGCTGGCTTTAGGTGCCAGTGGGGCAACCCGTGAGAGTTCGAGTCTCTCCTTTCGCACCAGGCCTGGGATCAGTTCGAGAATATTAAAGGAAGCAGGTAATGCAGGTGAGTGTTGAATCGACCGGCAAGCTGGAGCGACGTATGCGCGTCGAGCTGCCAGCTGCGCGTATCGATCAGGAAATCAATTCGCGGCTCAAAAGCGTCGGCAAGACGGCCAAAATCAAGGGATTCCGGCCCGGGAAGGTTCCGGCCCAGGTAGTCAAGAAGCGTTACGGTCAGCAGATTCGCGAGGAAGTTCTGTCAGAAATAATGCGCAAGAGCTACTCGGAAGCGGTGCGACGGGAGAATCTGCATCCGGCGGGCGGTCCCAACATTGAGCCGCAAACGACATCGGACGGCAAGAGCTTCGCCTACATTGCGACGTTCGAGGTCATGCCAGAAGTCGAGTTGCAGAAGCTGGACCAGATTTCGGTGACCAAGCCCGAAGTTACGATCGGTAAGAACGACCTGGATAGCATGCTGGAGAAACTGCAGCGGCAGAAGGCTACCTGGAAGGAAGTGGCGCGCGCGAGCAGCAAAGGCGATCGGGTCATTGTCGATTTTGACGGCACTATCAAGGGTGAGCCGATTGCTGGTGGCAAGGGTCGTGAGATTCCGGTCGTACTTGGCGAAGGTCAGATGCTGGAGGATTTTGAAAAGGCGCTGTTTGGGGTAACGGCGGGTGAGGAAAAATCGTTCAAGGTGAAGTTCCCCAAGGATTACCAGGCGCAGGAGTTGCAAGGCAAAAAAGTCGATTTTGTGGTCGTGACGCATCGCGTGGAGGAACAGGTCCTGCCGCCCGTGGACGATGCGTTTGCTGCGATGTTTGAAGTCACCGAGGGCGGCATCGACAAGTTCATCGAAGATGTCAAAGAGAATATGCAGCGCGAAGCTGATGCAAGGGTAAGCCAGGATACGCGCGAGCAGGTTATTGCCGCATTGCTCAAGACCAACCATATCGATATTCCGAAAACCTTGAAGCACGAGGAAATGCATGTACTGCAACGTGAGGCAATGCAGCGCCTGGGCGTCGAGGATGTCGCCAAGGCGCCGGCGCTTGACAATTTCGCGGAAGTTGCCGAAAAACGCGTGCGCTTGGGCTTGTTAATTCGAAAGTTGATTGCAGATCAGAAGCTCTCGGTGAATTCAGCAATGGTCCGTGCCCGTGTCGAGCAAATGTGCGCTGGCTACGAGAATTCAGAAGACATGGTCAATATGTATATGAGCAATCCACAGATCGTTGAGCAGATTGAGCCAATGGTGTTGGAACAGCAGGCGATTGACTGGCTCATGGCAAATGGCAAGGTCACGATCAAGAAAATAGCCTTCAACGATTACATGAAATCTTAATATCAGGACAGGATGGTATATGAGCGCACAGGCACTGAATCTTGTACCAATGGTTGTCGAGCAAACGGCTCGAGGAGAGCGCGCCTACGACATCTACTCGCGGCTGTTGAAGGATCGTTTGGTATTTATCGTTGGCCCGGTCGAAGACCATATGGCCAACCTGGTCGTCGCACAGCTATTGTTTCTTGAATCGGAAAACGCTGATAAGGACATCCACCTGTACATTAACTCGCCCGGCGGAGTAGTCACGGCAGGTCTGTCAATCTATGACACCATGCAATTTATTAATTGCGATGTCAGCACCATCTGTTGTGGCCAGGCCGCGAGCATGGGAGCGTTGTTGCTGGCCGGCGGAACCAAGGGCAAGCGGTTCGCGCTGCCGCATTCGCGCGTTATGGTGCATCAGCCCAGCGCCGGATACCAGGGACAGGCGACCGACATCAGCATCCATGCCAAGGAAACTCTGGAACTCAAGGCACGGCTGAATGCCATCATGGCCAAACACACCGGCCAGTCCGTCGAGCAGATCGAAAAGGACCTGGAGCGCGACAATTTCAAAAGCGCCGCGGAGGCGGTTGCGTACGGGCTGATCGACACTGTGCTCGCCCGTCGCAAGGATATGACCAGCGGAACTAAGAGCTGAAGTCTTAAAAATCAATTAGTTACCGGTCGACCCTGTGGTTTCTGGGACCTGGTCCTTTGCACCCCGATTTGCTGCATGTTATATACTCACGGTCGCTCTAAGCGGCTGATTTTATTGTTACAGAGGCCATTTCCATATGAGCGATGATTCCCGCGGTAAGAACGAGGACGGAAAACTCCTTTATTGTTCTTTTTGCGGCAAGAGCCAGCATGAAGTCCGTAAGCTCATTGCGGGTCCATCCGTTTTCATTTGCGACGAATGTGTCGAATTGTGCAACGACATCATCCGCGAGGAACTCGAGGACAAGAGTGAAGCTGGGCACGACAGGCTGCCGAAGCCGAAGGAAATCAAGGAGATTCTCGACGAGTACGTTATTGGCCAGGCAACGGCCAAGAAAGTACTTGCGGTGGCGGTGTACAACCACTACAAGCGGCTGAAGAATCGCCAGGATGATCGCAGCAAGGATGCGGTCGAACTCGCGAAAAGCAATATCCTGCTGATTGGCCCGACTGGCTGCGGCAAGACGCTGCTGGCTGAAACCCTGGCACGACTTCTGAATGTGCCGTTTACGATCGCTGATGCGACAACCCTGACTGAGGCTGGCTACGTCGGCGAGGATGTCGAAAACATCATCCAGAAGTTGTTACAAAAGTGCGACTACGACGTCGAGAAAGCGCAAACCGGTATCGTTTACATCGATGAAATTGACAAGATTTCACGCAAATCGGACAACCCGTCGATTACCCGCGACGTGTCAGGCGAGGGCGTACAACAAGCATTGTTGAAGCTGATTGAGGGCACTATCGCGTCGGTTCCTCCGCAAGGTGGCCGCAAGCATCCGCAGCAGGAGTTTCTGCAGGTCGATACCAGCAATATCCTTTTCATATGCGGTGGAGCCTTTGCCGGTCTTGACAAGATTATTCTCAACCGGTCTTCAAAAAGTGGCATAGGGTTCGTTGCTGATATCAAGTCCAAGGAAAACGAGCGAACCGTTGGTGAGTTGCTGCACGATGTTGAGCCGGAAGACTTGATTCGCTACGGGCTTATCCCCGAGTTTGTAGGCCGCCTGCCAGTTGTGGCGACTCTCGAAGAGCTGGATGAGCCAGCGCTGATCCAGATTTTGCTGGAACCGAAAAACGCACTGACCAAGCAATACCGCAAATTGTTCGAAATGGAAGGCGTGGACCTGGAATTCCGCGAAGAGGCACTGAAGGCCGTTGCGAAACGAGCTATGGAACGCAAGACGGGTGCTCGCGGCTTGCGCACAATTCTGGAAAGTGTCCTGCTGGAAACGATGTATGACCTGCCGTCTTCAATCAATGCCAAAAAGGTCGTTGTCGACGAATCTGTGGTTACCGGCGAGACGCAGCCATACGTGATTTATGAGTCCGACGAGAAGTCGGCGCTGAAAACCGAACGTATGCATCCGCCGCGACCTACTGGCTCCGACGGCGCGTAATAATAATGATCGGAATTGGGAGAGCGGGACCTTGTCGCAGGATCAGGGTCCCGGTTCTTTTTTGGCTTGAAATAACGCGTTTCGGACGCATTTCGGTCGACAGCACATCAAAGCGAGGTTGGGTCAGGTGTCCAAGAAAGATCTGATTACCGAAGTTGAATCAAGAAACGCGTCCGGGGTCCCGGTCTTGCCGTTGCGTGATGTCGTTGTCTACCCGCACATGGTCATCCCGCTGTTTGTCGGGCGCGACAAATCCATTATTGCGCTGGATCGGGCTATGGTTGCGGGCAAGCGCATCCTGCTGGTAGCACAGAAGAAAGCAGACCTCGACGATCCGCAACCATCTGATTTATATGAAGTTGGTACCTTGGCGACGATTTTGCAGCTGCTCAAGTTGCCGGACGGTACGGTCAAAGTACTGGTCGAGGGTGTCGAGCGCGCCTTGATTGATCGCTTCAACGTGTCCGAATTTTTCTCGGCCGAGATCACCTTGCTCAGGGAGGACGACCGGGTCGACGAGCGGGAGATCGACGTACTGGTGCGCTCGATCATCGCGCAATTTGAACAGTACGTGAAACTGAACAAGAAAGTGCCACCTGAAATTCTGACGTCGCTGTCGGGAATCGATGAGCCGGGCCGCCTCGCGGATACGGTCGCGGCACACATGGCCTTAAAGCTGTCTGAAAAGCAGCGCATCCTCGAGATTCAGGATGTCAAATCTCGTCTCGAACATATCCTCGGCATCATCGAGGCCGAAATCGATGTGTTACACATCGAGAAACGGATCCGTGGCCGAGTCAAGCAGCAAATGGAAAAGAGCCAGCGCGAGTACTACCTGAATGAGCAGATGAAAGCCATTCAGAAAGAACTAGGTGAAATGGATGATGCGCCCAACGAAATGGGCGATCTCGAGGACAAGATCGCAAAGGCCGGTATGTCGAAAGAGGCCAGGGAAAAGGCAACTTCGGAGCTCAACAAGCTGAAACTCATGTCGCCGATGTCGGCCGAGGCGACGGTGGTGCGCAACTATATCGACTGGTTGCTGAAAGCGCCCTGGAAGAAGCGCAGCAAGGTGCTTAAGGATTTGTCGCGCGCTGAAGAGGTTCTCGAAGAGGATCATTACGGGCTGGAAAAAGTAAAGGAACGCATTCTTGAGTATTTGGCGGTCCAGCAACGGGTTGACCGCCTGAAAGGGCCGATCCTGTGTCTCGTTGGCCCGCCCGGAGTCGGCAAGACTTCGCTTGGGCAAAGTATCGCTCGGGCGACAAATCGCAAGTTTGTGCGCATGTCCCTGGGGGGTGTACGTGATGAAGCCGAGATCCGCGGTCATCGCCGCACCTACATCGGCTCCATGCCGGGCAAGATCATCCAGAATCTGGGCAAGACAGGCGTGCGTAATCCGCTGTTCCTGCTCGATGAGGTCGACAAGATGGCCATGGATTTTCGCGGCGATCCGTCGTCGGCATTGCTCGAGGTGCTTGATCCCGAACAGAACTCGACGTTTCAGGATCATTACCTCGAAGTCGATTTCGATCTTTCCGATGTGATGTTCGTGTGCACCGCCAACAGCCTGAATATTCCGGCGCCGCTGCTCGATCGTATGGAAGTAATTCGGATCCCGGGATATACCGAAGACGAAAAGCTAAATATTGCGATGCGCTACCTGATTCCGAAGCAAATGAAAGAAAACGGTCTCAAGGAGAATGAACTCAAGATTACCGAGAGTGCGGTGCGCGACATTATTCAGCATTACACCCGCGAATCGGGAGTTCGCAATCTTGAACGCGAGATATCAAAAATCTGCCGCAAGGTTGTCAAGTCACTGCTGCTGAAGGCGCGTACGACGCGCGTCACAGTGTCACCGAAAAGCATGGAAAAATATCTTGGTGTGCGCCGTTTTCGGTATGGCAAGGCCGAGGACAACGATCAGGTTGGCCAGGTCACCGGTCTGGCCTGGACCGAGGCGGGCGGTGAGTTGCTGACCATCGAAGCCGCGATAGTGCCGGGCAAGGGCAAGCATAATTACACCGGTCAGCTGGGCGAGGTCATGACCGAATCTATCCAGGCCGCCATGACGGTCGTGCGAAGCCGGGCCAAGGTGCTTGGCATCGATGAGGACTTCCACCAGAAGTTTGATGTGCACATTCACGTGCCTGAAGGGGCTACTCCCAAGGACGGACCGAGTGCGGGAGTCGGCATGTGTACGGCGCTGGTATCAGCGTTGACCAGCATGCCGGTGAAAAGTGATGTAGCCATGACGGGTGAGATAACCTTGCGTGGCGAGGTGCTGCCGATTGGCGGCCTCAAGGAGAAGCTGCTGGCAGCCCATCGCGGCGGTATCAGCACCGTCCTGATCCCTGAGGAAAACGAAAAGGATCTCGCGGAAATACCGAAGAACATCAAAGACAAGCTGACGATTGTTCCAGTGAAATGGATTGACCAGGTGTTGCAGCATGCACTGGCTCATATGCCGATGCCGGATGCAGTCGAAAAGGCGAGTGACACAGAACCGAAATCGCCCGACTCTGAGGCCAAATCCGAGGATATCGTCCGCCCGCACTAATGTGCTGCAACCCGCGTGGTTATAGGAAATTTGACGCTGTTTGGGTCACTTGGTATAAGCATCGCAGCTATTGGCGGTTGCACGGAGTCGCCAACGGTGATTCAGCGGATTGCGACTCTTCGGGAGGGCTCGCTGGATTGATAGGTTTCTTTCGACGTCTTTAATCAATCTGCAAGGGTGAAATCATGAATAAGGGTGAACTGGTTGATGCAGTAGCTAGTGCGGCAGGTCTGTCGCGTTCCGAAGCAACAAAAGCGGTGGATGGTGTGCTGGATGCAATTCAGGGAACGCTGGCAAATGGTGGATCGGTGTCGCTGGTTGGCTTCGGAACCTTCAGTGTAAAATCACGCGCATCACGTACGGGCCGTAACCCGAGAACCGGTGAGGCGATTCATATCAAGGCGAGCAAAGTTCCGGGATTCAAGGCTGGCAAAGGCCTGAAGGATGCCGTAAACTAGCGCGCCGCTCGCCCAGGGGGGTCGAGCAAACCATTAACAGGATGGCTTCCAGGCCTTGATGCACGCGGCATTGCCGCTCCTGCGGAAGTTTTCTGGGTGCTTAGCTCAGCTGGTAGAGCGTCGCCCTTACAAGGCGAGGGTCGGCGGTTCGATCCCGTCAGCACCCACCAAAGTTCGGAGTGGTAGTTCAGCTGGTTAGAATACCGGCCTGTCACGCCGGGGGTCGCGGGTTCGAGTCCCGTCCACTCCGCCAACGAAAAATCCCGGGGCCCCGATTGGGGCCCCGGGTTTTTTTTGATCGTCCCACAGGGGTCAGAGCCCTTTTTCTCAAAAGGGCTCTGACCCCTTTTAGGTTGGCCAACGACAGGCGCCTCAAGTAGAATCCCCGGCTCTGCAATTGGCCCCAGATCATCATGCTGACTCAAATTCGTGAAAAATTCGCCGGCGGTATTGCGATCGTAATTCTCGGCGCGATCGCAGTGTCTTTCATATTCTTTGGTACCAACGTTGATTTTTCGGGTGGCAATATCTACGCGGCGAAAGTCGACGGCAGCGAAATAAGCGTAAACGAGCTTGAGCTCGATTATCGGGCACGGCTTGACGCCAACCCGCAACTGGCCAATTTGCCGGCCGAGTTCCGCGTGCAGCTTCGGCAAAACATACTGGATGCCTTGATTCGCGAACGCCTGGTTGATCTCTACCTGGAAGGTGCCGGTTACCAGGTCAGCGAGTCTTTTCTCGACGAGTCGATTCAACGCATTCCCGAGTTTCAGCTCGACGGCGTATTTGATCTCGATACCGCCGAGTCTCTGTTGATGCAGAACGGCTATACGGTGCAGGGTTTCAGAGCAGCACAACGGCGCCAGCTGCGCCTGAGTCAATTGCAACGCGCAATCGGCGGCACCTCGCTGGTCACGCCCGCGGAGTATCGGCGCTACCTGAACCTGATCGCCGAACAGCGTCTCGTTTCGGTTGCTGCATTCGATCTTGCTAGTGCCGCCGACGAGGTGACAGTGACCGAGGAGCAGGTCACCACTTTTTACGCAGACAACGAGTCTCTGTACCTGTTGCCGGAATCAGCGACAATTGAGTACATCGAATTGAATCGGTCAGCATTGGCTGAAAGTGTCAGCATTTCGGAAGAGGCGCTTAATGAGTATTACCTCGATTCACAAAGTCGCTACCTGCAGGACGAGCAACGCCGCGCATCCCATATCCTGATTCTGTTCGATGATGACGAAGCGGCAGCAGAAATGTCGGCGCGCGCGCTGCTGGCGCGACTGGAGGCCGGGGAACCGTTTGCAGACCTGGCGAAAACCAACTCCATGGACGGTGGTACTGCCGCCCAGGGTGGCGATCTCGGTTCCCTGACGCGCAGCCAGTTGCCGGGTGAGTTGGGTGCGGAGATATTCAGCATGCAGCTGGGTGAAATCAGCGGCCCCGTGAGAAGCGACTTTGGTTTCCACATCGTGCGTCTTGATGACATCCTGCTGCCGGGCCCGCTGCCACTGGACCAGGTGCGTGGCGAGTTGCTGACTGAACTTCGTGAGCGCGAGACCGAAGGTGCTTTCCGCGATCTGGTGCGCACGGCATCGGATGCGCTTTTTGATAATCCGGATATGCAGGCGATCGCGGCGGCGGCCGGGCTTGAGGTACAGCGCGCCGAAGGCATCGAGCGATCCAAT
>Ga0224500_10000920_pt1 | contig 18426 bp, 16 predicted proteins | sample SF_Oct11_sed_USG_FD_168126 | JGI IMG/M metagenome (GOLD analysis project Ga0224500, IMG submission 168126) | Sediment microbial communities from San Francisco Bay, California, United States - SF_Oct11_sed_USGS_4_1 | ecosystem: Environmental > Aquatic > Marine > Sediment | place: USA: California... | reverse complement strand
ACCACGTCGACTCGATCCGACGACCCCAGCCCGATGTGGACGGCGGCCTCGTTCCCGGCCGAGTACCCCTGGGATACCGAGATCTCACGAGCTCCGAGCAGCATCGAAGGATCGCCGGCGCCCCCCATCGCGTACACCTCGACGCTGGTCCCCGGCCCGCCTCCAAGGGACTCATCGACTGCAACCTCCAGCCAGTGCCCCGACGACGAGGTGTTTCGGAAGAGAGGCGACTGCAGAGCCGTCTCCCACTCGACCCCGAAGGCGTCCACCCGGCCATCTCGATCGATGTCGGCGGTGGGAAGGGCGACCCAGTACTGCGCCGATCCAAGACCCGACGGAGGCTCGAATCTCGGGATCCCGTCCTGGATCCCCTTGTTGCGAAACACGGCGGGCAACGAACCGTCACCACCCGCCGCAGAGGTGATGATGTCGACCAGGCCGTCGTTGTCGAGGTCGACGAATTCGGCATGTGGTGCCTTCGTGGGGAGACCCACCAATCCGGCAGCCTCGGTGACGTCTTCGAATCGGACTTCACCCGGTCTGCTGCGGTTCACGTAGAGCCTCACCGGAACACGGGTGTCACGACTCAGTGTCGAGTTGTAGTGCTGACCGAGAACGATGTCCGCCAATCCGTCACCCGTCACGTCGGCGATCGAAACACCCGCCACGTCGTCCTCGTCGGTGAACACCTCCCAGTCCGAGATGACACCCGGAACCTCCGCCAGCCCGGAGCCGGTGCCGAGGAAGACCCGATTGGACCCACCAACCACAACGTCCGTGACGCCATCACCGTCGAGATCCGCCGTGCCGATGCCGAGCCCGTGGACGTCGGGAGGAAACCCGAAAGAAGCGGTGGCATCTTCGAAGCGCAGCTCTCCCAGGTTGCGGTACACCACCGACGAGCCTCCGCTCCATCGATCCTCGAGCAGGATGAGGTCGGGGAGTCCATCGCTGTCGATGTCGATGACTCCGATCGACCGTCCGCCTTCGGCATCGGCGAGCACTGTCTCGAACCCCAACGTCCCACCGTCGTTTCGATAGATCACCGACGCCGCATCGCCACGTTCCTGACCGGGTCGGGTGTTTCGGGAGACGACCAGATCCAGGTCACCGTCGAGGTCGAGGTCCGCGAACACCGCCCCCGATGTGCGACCCAGATCGAAGTCGACCCCGGCATCGGCAAACGCCTCGCCATCGTGGAGAAGGACGCGATCCGGACCCGGGCCTGGGGCGCCCCGGACCTGGTAGTCGGACACGGGACGGTTGGCGAAGGTGCCCACGAACAGGTCCACCCACCCATCACCGTCTACGTCGCCAAAGGCGCCGGCGTGGCCTTTGATGTCGTCGAGGGGTTCGACGAGGCCGAACCCCTCGGTGCCGATCTCGAACGAGATGCCGTCCGATCCCGCCGCCGCCGGAGCTGTCCAGCAGGTGATCGACGAGGCTCCCGTGGAGGAGGAGGCACCGGTCGACGGCCCGGGCGAGGTCGATGTCGGGCCGGCGGGTCGCGTGGTCGGCGCGGCGGCAGTTGTCCCGGAACCAGAGGAAGTACAAGCGGACAGGATGACGGCGAAGACCACCCAGACCGCTCTCATGGCAGGGTCACCTCGACCAGCACCACCTCGCCGAATGGGTCACGGTCGGCCGGTCCGCCGGCGTTGAGCGACAGGAAGAGCCGGTCGCCCGCCTGGACTACGCCGTATGTGCCTCCGAGCCGGAGACCCAAGGCTTCCTCGATGAGCGGGGCCAGCTCCACCAGCACGGACTCGGAGCCCGAGTCCGGATCGAGGGCGATCACGGGAGTACCCATGTCGTAGCCGTCGCCGTGGGCGCCGGGAACCGAGTACAGGGGCCCGGTGCCGGCGATAGATGTCGTATAGCCGCGGGCCGGACCCAGTTCGGTGATCGTTCCATCTCCGCCGATGGTGAAGAAGACCGCCGGACGATCCGAAACGGCGACGACCCGCTCTCCGACGGTCGCCGCCGCCCGCAACACCTCCCCGGGAATGTTCACCGTGTCCCCGAGGTCGTTCGTCTCGGGCTCGTACACGCCGAGCACGCCGTCACCGACCCCGAAGTAGGCGCGGCCCGCGGCGTCGACGGCGATCGATCGAAAGCCGGTGTGGCTGGGGTCATCGAACGTGTAGATCACTTCCCGAGACACGACGTCATACACGAAGAACGGCCCGGTGTTGGACCCAGTCTCGGCCCCCGGATCAGCCGCCTCGCCGTAGAGCAGGCCTCCGGCGGGCCACGACGCCAGCGAAGGGATGCCATGGCCGGGGATCGGGACACCCAGATTCTCGATCATCCGACGATCGGGGTCGATCCGGAGCAACGATCCGCCTTCGTACCCATCGATTCCGCGCCTGGAGCCCCAGTAGCCCGCTGCGTAGAACTCTCCACACGGCCCCGCAACCATCTGGGCGTGGATCTTGCCGTGGCCCCACTCCCCGGGCTCCGCGCCCACCAACGTACGCAGATCTCCGATCTCGGCGAGGACGCCGGTATCCGGGTCGAACTCGTAGAGGTAGCTGTTGCCGTCTGCGCCCAGGTGATCGCCGATGGCCGAGAAGAAGCGGCCGTCGGCCGTCGCAAGACCCTGCCCCCATTGCGACCACGGGTTGCCTTCGTGGTCGGGATGGGGGTACACGGCAGCTCGGATGCGGAGGTCGGAACCGGGGATGTCGACGACGGTGGCGGTGAGCCCGTCGGCGAAGGCGACCCCGCCGCCTGACGGACACACCTCGTCGGGGAGTGAGGTTCGGGCCGTCGCAGCGGTCTGCGCGGCAGTGGTCGGAGCGGCTCCGGCCGGAACGGCCGCGGTCGACGGCGAGGCCCTTTCGGTGCCCGTTGGCCGTGCGCCAGGGGATGTGCAGGCCGCCAGGAGCACGGTCGCTACCGCCACCCGTGACCACGTCCCCACAGACCCCATCGGCGGAAACCTACACGGCCGGTGGGTTTATGGGCCGGGTCAGCTGTAGCCGAGGTCGAGGGACGTGGGCACGCCGATCGGACTGTCCACCGATCGGAGATCGACCACCAGCCGTCCAGAATCCTCGGGCCCGGGGTTGGTCGCCTTCTCGGCGGCCGAGCGTCGAGCCTGGACGAGTTCGCTTCGCTGAATGGGAACCGCGTCGGCGCCGAGCAGTGAAGCGGCAGCATCGATGCGGCCGAGATCCACGAGGATGGACGCCGCCCACAAGAGCGACGTGGCTTCGAGCCGGTCGCGGATCGGAGCCTCGGCGTCGAGGGCGAGTTCGAGAAGCCAGCGGAAGGTGGCCGCCAACGGAGTGGAGGCCGGCTTCTTGGCGCACGCTTCGAGGAAGACTTCGAGGCGGCCCTGCTTGACGAGACGGGCGAACTCGGCTCTCAGCACCACCGGAGTCGCCCCCCACAGCGGGAGGAGCGGGGAGGTGAACGTGAGTCCGGGCCGAGCGGTCTCCTCGAGGTGAACTATGGCGGCGGCGTCTGGAATGATCGCCTCGGAGCGGGACCTCACCCAGTGCTGAGCCACCACCAGGGCGAGCTCGCCCAACACCGGCCCGGCGGTCTCTCGCGATGCCGCGAACGCCATCTCTCGGGCGACGACCGCCTCGATGTCGGACACCAAGAGGCGATGGAAGACGTCGGCGCCCTTTCGACGCTCGAGACCCTCGGCCAGGGCATCGACGGCCACCCGCATCTGGGCCGCCCCGATGATGGCGGCGTCGGTGCGAAGACGGGCGATCGCCGGTTCCAGCAGATCGTCGCCCACCCCGGCCGGGCCGATTCGGACCGCCCGGCTTCCGTCGAGCTTCGCCTCGGCGAACGCCTGGGGTGCGGTCCCGGGTTTTCCGAACAGGCGCAAAACCTCGATGCCGTTCGGTCGGCCCTTGTCACTGTGAACGGGGACCAGGTAGCAGGTGGCGCGCGCATTGGGCTCCGGCACCCTCACGATCAGGGCGTCGTAGAGGTGGGAATGGACGATGAGGTCCACTCCGTCGAGCTGGAACCACTGGGGGTCGGCGAGCGGCGTTATCACAGGCTCACACGGCCCGGTGAAGGCCATCCCGATCATGACGCCGGCCTTCTCCTCTCCGGGGATCGGCCTGGGGTCGTGGTGCTCGCTGTGGGCACGATGCCGCCACGGGGCCACATCTCCGGTCTTGAGCACCAAGGCCGCGGCTGCCGTCATCAGGACCGCCGACAGGTGCGTGGGTTCGATGAGAGCCATCTTGAACAGCGCTTCATCCCGTCCCGGTGTCTCCAGGCGGCGCAGCCCGCGTGCCACCGACTCCGACGCCAGGGTGTTCCACGCACCGGTGGGCACGGAGACATGGGGAACCCGCGCCTCGCCGGTCTGCTGGTAGGTCACGAGGTCGGCAAGGGCCGCAAGGTCGCGCGGTGATTCGGGTTCGTGGTGGGGTGCCGCAGCTTCGATGGCCGCCCGCATCTGCTCGAGGAACTCTTCGTCGGCGGAGGCCGGCCTCTCGAGGGGGATCTCGAGCTGTTGTTGATCAGCCGGCTCGTCTCCACTCCGCCGGCGTTTCCAGAAGCGGCTTCGACCCCGCTCGCCGTTGGTGCCCATTGTGATTCCCTCCCGTCGCCGGAGATCGCGCCCCGGCTCCGGGGCTGATCCCTTGTCCTCGCCCCCGCGTGTACACAAGATACCCGCGGGGGCCGAGGCGTCTCAAACTGGTTGGGGAGCCCGCTCCAGGGCGAGGTCGATGACCTCGTCGATGGTGTCTACGACGTGGAAGACGATCTGGTCGCGCACCGTGTCGGGAAGATCGTCGAGGTCGGGCTCGTTCCGTCGCGGAATGATCACCTCCAGCAAGCCGGCTCGGTGGGCGGCGAGGGCCTTCTGCTTCACACCCCCGACGGGAAGCACCTTCCCGGTGAGCGTGACTTCGCCCGTCATGCCGACGCTGTCCTTGACCTTGCGTCCGGTCAGCAAAGACACCAGCGCCGCCGTCATGGCAACCCCGGCCGACGGTCCGTCCTTGGGAACGGCCCCTGCCGGAACGTGGAGATGAAATCGGTGTCTGAGCTTGTCCAAATCGATGCCGTATGCGCCATGGTGACTCTCGATGTAGGAGAGGGCGATGCGGGCCGACTCTCGCATCACGTCGCCCAGCTGTCCGGTGAGCGTGAGTCCGGGGTCGCCATCGGTGGCCCCGGCTTCGACAAACAACACTTCGCCGCCGGCTCCGGTGACGGCGAGGCCGGTGGCGACGCCTGCCACGTCGGTTCGATCGGATGCCTCGTCCTTCCATACCTTGGGCCGGCCCAGGTATTCGATCACCTGCGCCTCCTCCACCACGATGCTTCCCAGAACCGGAGACCCACCGCCGCCGCCGTCGCGGCCTCGCGCTACGGCGGTCCCCACCTTGCGGGTGAGTTTGGCGAGCTGACGTTCGAGCGAGCGGACTCCGGCCTCCCGCGTGTACCGGTCGACGATGACTGCGAGAGCACCTTCTGTCACCTCCAACTCCTCGGGTTCCAACCCCGCCGACCGCAGCTGTCGCGGGAGCAGATGGTCCCGGGCTATCGCAACCTTCTCCTCGTCGGTGTAGCCGTCGATCGAGATCACCTCGGTCCGATCGAGGAGAGGGGCCGGGATCGTGTCGAGAACATTCGCGGTGGCGATGAACAGTACGTCGGACAGGTCCAGGTCGACCTCGAGATAGTGGTCCCTGAAGGTGTGGTTCTGCGAGGGGTCCAAGACTTCGAGCAACGCAGACGATGGGTCACCTCGCCAGTCGTTACCGACCTTGTCCATCTCGTCGAGCAAGAAGACCGGGTTCATCGTTCCAGCCTCCGTCAGCGCCCGGGCGATGCGCCCGGGTCTGGCCCCCACATAGGTGCGTCGGTGACCGCGGATCTCGGCTTCGTCGCGGAGGCCGCCGAGGGCGACCCTCACGAATGTGCGGCCGAGAGCCTTGGCAACGGATTCTCCCAGCGAGGTCTTGCCGACGCCGGGAGGACCCACCAGCAACAGGATGGCCCCCGAGCTCTTCCCTTCGGTCACGTCGAGCCCGCGTTCGGCGCGCAGCTTTCGCACCGCCAGGTGCTCCACGATCCGTTCCTTGACGTCGTGGAGGCCTGTGTGGTCGGTGTCGAGGACCGCCCATGCCTCCTGCAAATCCAGCCGGTCGTCGCTCGTGTTGCCCCACGGCATCTCCAGCATCGTGTCGAGCCACGTCCGCACCCAGGAGTGTTCGGGGGATTGTTCCGAGATTCGTTCGAGGCGGTCGATCTCGCGGTCGATCGCGGCACGGACGCCATCAGGCAGCATCCGCTGTTCGAGCTGTTCCCGGTACCCGCTCGTGACATCGGCCTCATCGCCGAGCTCACGGCGGATCGCCTCGAGTTGATTGCGCAGGAGGTACTCGCGCTGACTCTTGTCGATGCGATCTGCGGCCTCGTCCCGGACCTTGCGCCGCAACTCGAGGTCGGCGAGGACTTCCCGCATCCAGCCGAGGAGCGTGCCGAGACGTTGCCGGATGTCGAGCGCTTCCAGTAGCTCGACTTTCTGGGCCAGGGAGAGATCGGGCGAGTACACGGCCAGGTCGGCCAGCTGGGATGGGTTCTCCATGGCCAGGACCCGTTCCGCGACCGCGTTCATCCCCCGGTTTTCGAGGACCGCGCTGACCGTGGCTCGGTACTCGTCGACGAGGGTCTCCAGCTCGTCGTCGATGAGGTCGACCTCGGGGTAAGGCTCGGCTTCGACCCAGAGGGCGCCTGTCTCGTCGACCCTGCCGGCGCCGACCCGGGCCCGAGCCATGCCGGACACCACCACGTTTCCGGCGTCGTCGGACTGCTGGATCTCGGCGATCGTCCCCACGCTGGCGTACCGGCCGTCGAGTCTGGGGACGAGGAGAAGCTGACCACCGGCGGTGTCGGCTGCCGCCACCGCCGTCTTGCCTTCGGTGGTCTCGATGCGGAGCGTCACCACCATGTGGGGAAAGACGACGCCGTTTCGGAGGGGGAGGACGGGAAGGGTGAGCTGGGATGTGTCGGGCATTGCGTGGCTCCTCGCTGATGTGGCCACCTCAACCAGGCGGCCCCGACCACTATTCCACATATTTGAACCTATGTGACTCAGATTCTCTCGGCCCTGTGTAGTCAGGTCAGGAAGCGAGGCGTGAAAGGGTGTCGCCCACGAAAAAAGGGACCGGGGGTTGACCCGGTCCCTTTCTCCGTCGAGCTTCTCGGGTCTAGCCGAGGAAGGTCTTGATCCAGTAGAGCTCGAACTCGCGGTCGATGCGGAAGGCACCGCCGACGCCGGCGCAGTTGCCGTTGAGTCCGAACGAGTTGACACCGGTGATGGTGTCGGTCCCCCTCTGGAGGATGGGGCCGCCGGAGTCTCCGAAGCAGGTACCGCCGTGTTTCGAGTCACCGCTCAGCGTCATCGAGTTGCTGCCGGGGATCGGTCCGATGCCGGCCACGCCATTCGTATCGACCACGAACAGGTCGGCCTGCATACGGATCCTCTCGGCCACCGTCTTCTCGGGTTTCACGGGGTTCTGACTTGCGGCCTGGAGGCCATAACCCACCGCCGTCACCGTGGCCTTGTTACGACCCGAATCGAAGGTGTCCACCAGACCCTCGGTGGGCAGGTTCGCGTAACGAGCGACCGTTACCGGCTCGTCGAGCACGACCACACCGAGGTCGTACAGATAGAACGCCGCATCGATGTAGTCGGGATGGGCGTAGGCCGTCCCATCCACCGAATACCCGGTGCCTCCGAACGGATAACCGTTCACGTCGAGTTGACTCTGCACGTCGCTCTGGAACCAGATCGTGGCGCGAGCAGCCCCGAACGTGCAGTGTCCGGCGGTCACGAACACCGTCTCCGAGATCAGTGCGCCGCTGCACCGCCACATCGGGTTCCCGTCGGCGTCGTCGGCGACCATCAGACCCACATAGGGATGGTCCTCTCCGTCCAGCGTTCCACCCCTGGTGATGGCGGAGGCCGGTACGGCCAGTGCCATCATCATTGCCGCGGCAAGTCCAAGCAACAGAAGTCGCTTCATGCATCCTCCCAATTCGGGTGCGCCAGGTCTTGGCGCACACTCCCTCTCTCCGGACGATGGGTCTCATCGCCCGCATCCGGAGCGTAGTAGCGCCGCCACCGCCACCCAAGCGAAACATTCGTCGACGTTTCACCAACTCGACCAGGTGGAATATGACAATGGTCGACTCAGGTTCTAATATACAAACACGATCAATTCGGTAGTCTGAACCAGACGAACCTCAGCTCACCTCGGAGGAATCACATGCCCCGCGCCGTAGGAATCGACCTCGGAACCACCAATTCGGTCATCGCCACCCTCGACGGAGGCGAGCCCACCATCATCGCCAACGCCGAAGGCACCAGGACGACCCCTTCGGTGGTGGCATTCAAAGACGGAGAGGTGCTCGTCGGCGATGTCGCCAAACGGCAGGCGATCACCAACCCGGATCGGACGATCCGCTCGGTGAAGCGCCACATGGGTACCAACTGGACCACCGAGGCCGACGGCAAGAAGTACACCCCCCAGGAGATCTCGGCGCGCATCCTCATGAAGCTCAAGCGCGATGCCGAGTCGTACCTCGGTGACCAGGTCACCGACGCCGTCATCACGGTCCCCGCCTACTTCAACGACGCCCAACGCACGGCCACCAAGGAAGCCGGGCAGATCGCCGGCCTGAACGTGCTCCGGATCATCAACGAACCGACGGCGGCCTCCCTCGCCTACGGCCTCGACAAGGAAGGCTCCGACCAGACCATCCTCGTCTTCGACCTCGGGGGCGGCACCTTCGACGTGTCGGTCCTCGACATCGGCGAAGGCGTGTTCGAAGTGAAGGCCACGTCCGGCGACACCCGCCTGGGCGGCGACGACTGGGACGAGGCGATCATCCGCTGGCTCGTCGACACGTTCAAGGCCGAGTCCGGCGTCGACCTCGGCGCCGACAAGATGGCGACCCAGCGGCTCAAGGAAGCCGCCGAGAAGGCGAAGATCGAACTGTCGACGGTGTCCGAGACCGAGATCAACCTGCCATTCATCACGGCGACCGCCGAAGGGCCACTCCACCTCCAGAAGAAGCTCACCCGATCGGAGTTCCAGAAGCTCACCGAGGACCTCCTCGAGCGGTGCCGTGGACCGTTCCAGCAGGCGATCAAGGACGCCGGCGTTTCTGTGTCGGCGATCGACCACATCGTGCTGGTGGGTGGGTCGACCCGGATGCCCGCCGTCCAGGAACTCGTGAAGTCCCTCGTTGGGCGCGAACCCCACAAGGGTGTCAACCCCGACGAAGTGGTGGCGGCCGGCGCAGCAATCCAGGCCGGTGTTCTCATGGGCGACGTGAAGGACATCCTCCTTCTCGACGTCACTCCGCTCACCCTCGGCATCGAAACCAAGGGCAGCGTGATGACCAAGATGATCGAGCGAAACACGACGATCCCCACCCGCAAGACCGAGATCTTCACGACGGCCGAGGACAACCAGCCCGAGGTGGAGATCCACGTCCTGCAGGGCGAGCGGGCGATGGCCGCCGACAACAAGAGCCTCGGCAAGTTCCGCCTCACGGGAATCCCGCCGGCACCCATGGGCATCCCTCAGGTCGAGGTCACCTTCGACATCGACGCCAACGGCATCGTCAACGTCTCCGCCAAAGACCTGGCGACGGGCAAGGAGCAGGCGATGACCATCACCGGTGGAACGGCGCTTGCTCGGGACGACATCGACCGCATGGTGAAGGACGCCGAGTCGTATGCCGACGAGGATCGCAAGAACCGCGAGAGGGTTGAGACCCGCAACCAGGCCGATCAGCTCGTCCACCAGACCGAGAAGGTCATCAAAGAGCACGAGGAGACGATCACGGCCGACGAGAAGAGCGCCATCGAGGAGAAGCTCGGCGAGTTGAAGGCGACCCTCGGCAACGCCGATGCCGAGACCGCCGACGTCAGGGCCAAGATGGAGGCACTCGTCGAGGTCAGCCAGGGAGCCTTCACGCGGGCGTACCAGGAGGCGGCTCAGGCGGCCCAGGCCGGGCAGGCTTCGAGCGGTGGGCCGGCCGACGACGACGAGATCGTCGAAGCGGAGATCGTCGAAGAAGACGGCGAGGAGGCCTGATCGCGGTGGAAGAGCCACGATCCGACACACCAGAGGTCGAAGCCACCGCCGAGGAGTTCGATCTGGCGGAGCTCGGGGTCGCACTCCCTGAAGACAAGGACGAGGCGATCACGGTGTTGCTCGGCGAGCTCCGGGATGCCAGGTCGGAGGCTGCGTCGTACCTCGACGACCTCCGGCGGGTTGCCGCCGATTTCGAGAACTACCGCAAGCGAGCGACGCGAGAGCAGCAGGTCACGGTGGAGCGGGCGTCAGAGCGCGTGCTCGCAGCCATGCTCCCTGTGCTCGACAGCTTCGACGCGGCGCTTCAGATCGAAGCCACCAGCGAAACCGAGGAGAAGCTCCTCGGCGGGATGCGCGGCACCCACACCCAGTTGATGGACGTCCTCGCCAAGGAGGGGCTCGAGTCGGTCCCCACCTGGGGGGTGGCGTTCGATCCCGAGATCCACGAGGCGGTCATGTCCAATGGTGATGGGTCGGTCTTGAATGTGAGCCAGGAATACCGGAAGGGCTACCGGCTGCGCGGCAAGGTGATCAGGGCCGCGCTCGTGGCCCTGGAGGCGACAGACGGATGAACCGTGACTGGGTCGAGAAGGACTTCTACAAGACCCTTGGTGTGACCACAGAGGCGAGCGCCGACGACATCAAACGCGCCTACAGGAAGCTCGCCCAGGAGAACCACCCCGACGCCAACCCCGGTGACACGAACGCCGAGGAGCGTTTCAAGCAGATCTCAGAGGCGTATGCGGTGCTCGGCAACGCCGAGAAACGCAAGGAGTACGACGACCTGAAACGGCTGGTCGGGTCGGGAGGCTTCGCCGGGTTCGGCGGCGCCGGCCCGGGCGGCCAGCGAGTGCGTGTCGAAGACCTCGACGACCTGCTGAGCGGCTTCGGCGGCCTCGGCGACATCTTCGGCGCCGGCCGCGGTCGCAAGCAAGGCCCAAAGCGGGGTGCAGATGCCACGGCCGAACTGCACCTGGCGTTCACCGACGCCGTCAGCGGGGTCACCACCTCGGTGTCCGTCCGGGGGGAGGCGTCGTGTTCCCGCTGCGGGGGCGCCGGTGCGGAGCCGGGTACGAGCGCTCACACCTGTCCGACGTGTCACGGCTCGGGTTCGGTTGCCCAGAATCAGGGATTCTTCAGCTTCACCTCACCGTGCACGCAGTGCAGGGGAACGGGTCGCATCATCGAAACACCCTGCACGACCTGCCGCGGATCGGGGAGGACGGTGCGTACCCGAACCATCAAGGTCAAGATCCCGGCCGGCGTGAAGGATGGCTCGACGATCCGCCTCCGAGGCAAGGGCGCACCCGGCGCGAACGGGGGACCGCCCGGCGACCTATTGGTGGCCGTCCACGTCGATTCGCACGCCGTCTTCGGCAGGTCCGGCAACGATCTCACCGTTTCGGTTCCCGTCACCTACTCAGAGGCGGCGCTGGGAACGAAGATCGAAGTGCCGACCCTGGACGGCGCCGTAACGCTCAAGGTTCCATCGGGCACGCCCAGCGGCAAGACGTTCCGGGTGCGCGGCAGAGGCATTCAGCTCGACCGGGGAAAGTCGGGCGACCTGCTCGTTCGGGTGGAGGTGGTCGTGCCCAAACGACTGTCACGTGACGAGAAGAAGCTGCTCGAACAGCTTGCCACATATCAGGACGACGACGTTCGAGCCCATCTGAAGACTGCGCCATGACCTCGTACGAGAATCTCTTGGCACCACAGGGAGGTGACTCATGAACCGGCGCGAGAGAGCGGTGTTTGTGATTTCGGTGGCGGCCGAACTCGCGGGCATGCACCCACAGACGTTGCGCATCTACGAGCGCAAAGGGCTGATCGAGCCCTTCCGAACACCCGGCGGCACTCGACGCTACTCCCAGGAGGACATCGACCGCCTGGCGTTGATCCAGGAACTCACCGAGCAAGGCCTCAACCTCGAAGGCGTCAAGCGCATCATGGCCATGCAGGCGGAGATCGAACATCTGCGAGGCAAGATCGAGGCGCTCGAATCCGAACTGTCTCGGACACGGGCCGAGATGAGGTCTCAGGCTCAGCAGATCCACCAGTCCTACCGGCACGAAATCGTGCTCCGCTCTGAAGTGCTCCCCGAGGTGAGGCGAAACCGGAACCGCTGAAGGTCACCCGGTGACGGTGAACTCGCTCCAGTTCCCGGCGGCATAGTGGGCCGGGAGGTTGCAGATCAGAAGGTACGTGCCCGGGGCGAGGTCGAGCGTGAGTTCGGTAGATGTCCCGCCCACGATGTCCTCCACCTCGTCGATCACGGTGAGACCGGTGGTGTCGGCGATGCCGTCGACCAGGGGAAGCACCTGCCCGGCCGAGGCCCCGGCGAATACCTCGAACTCGTGAACCTGGCTGCCGGCGTTGTCGATCTCGAAAGTGATGAGCCCGGGATCCACCGACGTCGCGTCGAGGTTGAAGGCTCCGTCGGTTATCTCCACCGCGACGGGTTCGCCGGCGGGAGCCGAGGAGCAGGCGGCCACCACCATCACAGCGGCGGTCACAATCAGCTTCTTCATCATTCCCTTCTCTCCTGTCATGACGCCAGCGGGCGCGTCCTCATCGACGTTGCCACGTACCACCCCATCGGTATGAGGAAGGCCAGCCAGGCCAGCGACTCCAAAACTGTGGGGACGGGTTGGATTCCCAGGAACCCGGTCACGAGGGCCGCCCGGATGGTTCCGGGCCGCACCAACCAGGCGAGATCGACGGCGGGGGTGGTGCCGAATCCGATCAAGCCTGCCTCCGTGAATTCGTGAAGAGCCGTCGACACGAGCCCTGCCGCCACGAGCACGAGCAAGAGGCCGGTGACGCCGAAGAACTTCCGGAGGTTCACCTTCACACCACCCCGATACATGGCATAGCCGATTCCGATGGCCACGACCACGCCGGCGACGGCACCGACGGCGCCTGCCGCCGCAGACGTCGCCTGTTTGAGGCTGGCAGTGAGAAAGATCACCGTCTCCAGACCTTCGCGGACCACCGCCAGAAACGCCATGACGACCAGCGCCGTCCCCGACCTAGACCCCAGCGCCACCCACGCCTTCGCCTCGAGATCACTCCGCAGCGTCCGACTGTGGCGGCGCATCCATACGATCATGTACGTGACGCCGGCGACGGCGATCACGGTCAGCACTCCTTCGAGGATCTCGCGCTGTTTGAACGGCAATCGCCGGCCTGCGAGCTCCAGACCCGCGCCCACTCCGATGCAGACGATGATGGCGGCCCCGACACCGATCCACATGCTCCTGATCGACTTGCGGTCGCCGTTGCGAGTGAGGAAGGCAGCGATGATCCCGACGATCAGCGACGCCTCCAAACCTTCTCGCAATCCGATCACGAATGTCGCAAGCACCATGCCTCCAACGCCGATCTCACGTCCCACCGATCAGGCCTCCAAGACATACACTGTCAGGAACACCTGATAAACACTATCGCCGTAGTGTTTATTCATCCCGCCTGGGAATGTCAAGCCAAACCGCCGACCATCAGCCACTACGCTGTCCGGTCATGACAATCGAGACCACCAGCCGGACCTATGAGGGGATCGCTCGGATCCTCGATCGCAATGGAATGCTCATCGACGTCGGCAAGGCCGAGTTGATGACCACGGACCCGGTCGGCTGGAAGGGCACCCTCAGCGTTTTCAAAGGGTCGAGTCTCGAGAACAAACACATCACCGCCATAGTGCGATTGGCCACCGATCAGGAAGGGCTGGCGACCGTCGGGCCCAAGCTGGCCGACCTCGGCAACGATCTCATCTCCGTAGCCATGACCGGAGTCGACGACGTCGTTCCGTTCTGAACCGACACCGCCTGCCGTCCACGACCGGGTTGGTTCGTTGTTCGAAACTCCGATTCACACGGCTTCATCGACCGCCCGCTGGGCCACGGTCAGGACACCCTCCACATGAACGGGAGTCATGCCGAGGGCCACACCGGCCTCCGAGACGAGCCGCCTGATGTCGGCCGAGATCGCCCCTGCCCGGGCGCCGGCGCGGGCGGCAGCCATCAACAGCGACTCTCTTCCCGCCGGATCCAGCACCCTACCGGCTGCGGCCAGAACCTCCTGACGCTGGGCAGGAGTCTGGATCCGCGAGTGGGCTACGAGGTCCGATGCGCAATACGTGGGCGCTCCCAGAAACCCTTCGAGTTCCGAGACCGCGTGCGCGTGGGTCATCGGGTCACAGGCGGCCACGGCACCCAAGAGCGACCGCGCCGCCACGTCGATCTTGTGTTCCATCGTCGCCGAGGTGGGCATGCGGAGCGTGACGCTGTCGAAACGGCCGTGACACGACTCGCACTCCACGACCATCCCCAGCACCTTCAGCGGAAACAGCGGCACGAAGAAGAGCGACGCCCAACGTCGCGCCTCCAGCAACACGTAGTCGCGATCACCGCCCTCACGGGGACAGTGGAACGAGCCTGCCTCCATGGGGCGGTAGCGCACGGTTAGACCGAAGATCAGCAACATCGACGGTCCCCATGCTATTGGCCCCCGTCACCCTAGGTCATGCGTCACTGGCCCCATCGGGCGAGCCGAGCGACGAGGTCGGTGTGAGCTCCACCCACCACCGCGGTGCCGAGAGCCACCCCGACCCCAAGGGCGACCCGCTGAACCCAGTGCCTCATCCGCGGCGGCAGCGATAACGTCGCCAGCGACGCACCGAGGACAGCGACCACGAGACCGGCCGAGAAGGGCACCATTGCGACCGCGGCAGCGGTGCGGTCGTCGACGCCGAGCTCGAGATTCGTCCCGAGATGTGGACCGACGCACGGACGCCACAAACCCGCCGACACCACACCAACGGCACCGACTGCGGGCGTGGCCGCCCGGCCCGTGACAACAAGAACCCGGGCGCCAAGACGACACCAGCCACGGACGCCGACACCCCCGACAGCTCACCCACCCCCGCGGCCCGTATGGAGGCGCCGATGCCGAGACCAACCACGCCGGCGGCCATCGCCCTCGGACTCCCCCGGGGCGATCATCGCCAGAGCGGTCGGAACGACCACCATCAGGCTGCAAGGAAGCGCAAGGCTGTGAAGGCCCTCGACGAAACGACCGATCACCGATCTACCACCAGTGACCCCACGGTGGCGGTCAACTGCTCGTAGGTACCTTCACCGATCGAATCGGATGCCACCGTCGCGGTCGAGCACGTAGGTTCGAGGCCAGGAGGCGGGACTGCCCTGCCAAAGCCGGAAGCTCGAACGTTCCGTGTCGAGAGCGATTGGCCACGTGACGCCCAGAAGCTCCGCGACGGCCGCAATCTCGGTGGGATCCGATTCGTTTTCGAACTCGGGGGCGTGGATACCCACGATGGCCAGATCGTTCTCGGCATGGCGGGCGCGGAGCTCTCGCAGGTGCGGAACCGTGTTCCGGCAGTGGATGCGGCCAAACGTCAGAGGTGCACGACGACGGTCTTGCCCCGCAGCTCGTCGAGGGACGTGACGTCCGATTGGAGCCACCCGTCCAGGCCGATGAGCGGTGGCGCCTCACCCGAGAGTGGAGGGTTCACGGTGAGCGAGGCCGGCTCCGAGGACGGCGCCACCTCATCCTTGATCGGACTCCCCGGCTCCGTCGGACATCTCATCGTCCGACATCTCCTCGTCGCAATTCGCCTTCGAGCCCTCCAACATGGCCTCGTCCGATATCGAGTCGTCCGTCATCTCTCCGGACATCGAGTCGTCTGTCATGGCCTCGTCCGAGTCGTCCGACTTCGATTCGCACTCGTCCATCATCTCGCCGTCGTGGACCGTCGTGTCGGTGGGTGGGACGACCGTGACGTCCGACGCGGCGTCACCGCTACCGCACGCAGCGAGCACGAGGCTCGCCACGAGTATCAGCTTCTTCATTTCTCGATCTCCTGTCTCGGATGAGATCAGAGTCAGGCCGAGACCTGAATCCCCGACGACAGAAGTCGAACAATCCCGGAAACCCTCACGTCACAACACGCCGGACCGCATGTCTCGGATCCTCGAATTCGCGGCCCGACATCACTCGAACGAGCGCCTCGACGGCGTCGTACGCGTCGACATGCCGCACGTAGAGCGGCGCAAACCCGAACCGTGCGACATCGGGTTCCCGGAAGTCACCGATGACTCCCCGTTCGATGAGGGCCGACACGATGGAGAACGCCTGCGGGTGGGTGAGGCTCACCTGGCTCCCGCGCCGCTCGGGGTCGCCGTTGGTCACGATCGTGAGATAGCGGCCAAGCCGGGATTCCACCAGATCCATGAACAGCGAGGTCAGCTCCTGCGACTTCTCGGTCACGGCTCCCATATCGACCCCTTCGAACGCATCGAGCGCCGCGTCGAGCGCCGCCAGCGACAGGATGTGGGGCGTACCCACCCGGGTCCGGTCGATGCCGGCGACCGGCTCGAACTCCACGTCGAAGGCAAAGGGTCTCGCGTGCCCGAACCACCCGCGGATCGGGTTGTCGAACCGTTCCTGGAGATGGGGGGCAACGTAGATGAAGGAGGGCGCACCCGGGCCACCGTTGAGATACTTGTAGCCACACCCGACCGCCAAGTCCGCATCGCCGACGGCCACCGAGAACGCCCCTGCCGAGTGCGCGAGATCCCACAGCACCAGGGCTCCGGCCCGGTGGGCGGCCTCTGTGACGATTCCCATGTCGTACCGGTCGCCCGTTCGGTAGTCGACCTGAGTGAGCGCAACCAGAGCCGAATCGCCATCGATCGATGCCAATACGTCGCCCGGCTCGGCCACGACGAGTTCGAGCCCGTGTCGCTCCGCCACCCCGGCGAGGATGTAGAGATCGGTCGGGAAGTTGCCGGCATCGGTGACGATCTTGCGGCGGCTGGGCCTCATCCCGATGGCGGCCGACGCCAGCTTGAACAAGTTCACAGAGGTCGAATCGCACACCATCACGCTGTCGGGGTCCGCGCCGATGAGTCTCGCAATCCGTGCACCAACCCGGCGAGGCAGGCCGACCCAATCACGAGCATTCCAGGCGCGGATCAGGTCTACGCCCCACTCCTCGGTCACCGTCCGTGCCACCCGTTCGGGCACCGCCGCCGGCAGCGCACCGAGCGAGTTCCCGTCGAGGTAGATCAACCCGTCGGGGAGGAGGAACCGATCCCGAAGGGGGAACAGCGGGTCGGCGGCGTCTCTCTGTTCGGCCTCGGCACGATCCATGGGCGGATCATGCCACAGGCGGTCACTCGGAGAGGTCGATCGAGCCTATTCCGCCCAGAGCATCGTGGGTGTACTGCTCGGCCGCGGCGTCGCGCATGACGAGCGTGGGCGCCACCCAGCCGGTGAGCGCCCCCACCAGGAGACCGCCCACGAGGTAGACCAAGACACCGATCGCCTCCCGCGCCGCCACCGGGAGTTCCTCGACGGCGCCGTGGACCCACCACAGGAATGCGGCCGCAGCCACCCAACCGATGACGGTGGCAATCGCCCACAAGACCGCCCGCGAGGCCCATTCGTTCAGCGCCACGGCTTGTCCGAGACCCACGAGGACTCCGATCACCCCCACGAGAGGGGCGGCGGCGATGCCGAGCACAATCCAGCTCCGCCCTTCCAAGAGGGAGTCGGATGTGACAGGTAACAGGATCGTGGCGATCCACGCCACCACGCAGCCACCGGCCGTCCATGCCACCCACGTGCCTCGCCGGAGGTACGGAAAGATCCGGCCAAGGACTCGATGCTGAAAAAAGGCCAGGGTGGGTCCGGCGACCAGCCCGAACACCACGATCGAGGATGCGATTGCGAAGCCGGCACCGTCGAAGAGACGGAAGAGGGCGGAAGCGACCATCCCGCCGAACCCAAGTCCGATGGCCCCGCCCAGCCCGCATGCGAGCGTCCAATCCCACCAGAGACTCCGGTTGTCTGCGTTCACTTCTCCGTTCGCTTTCCTCCGACGGCGTGGCCCCCTCGAAGCCCCCGCCGGAGCCACGCTACACGCCCGGCGGACCGGTCGTGCTCGCCGGGGCCGCCTCACCGATGTCGAGTTCGTCGCCTTCGACCCCGACTGTCACCACCGAATCTTCGGTGAATCGGCCCTCGAGGACCGCCATCGCGATCCGATCGGCGAGGCGCGACTGAATCACCCGCTTCAACGGACGCGCTCCATAGCTCGGGTCATATCCCAGATCCGCCAGCAGGTCCATCGCGGCCGGCGTGACATCGAGACCGAGTCGCCGATCGGCAAGCCGCCTTCTGAGCCCTTCCAACTGGATCTCGACGATCTCGCGCAGTTGCTCGCGACTGAGGCGTGAGAACACCACGATGTCGTCGACGCGATTGAGGAACTCGGGACGAAAGTGGGACCGCACGGCCTCCA
>Ga0224500_10000919_pt1 | contig 18432 bp, 22 predicted proteins | sample SF_Oct11_sed_USG_FD_168126 | JGI IMG/M metagenome (GOLD analysis project Ga0224500, IMG submission 168126) | Sediment microbial communities from San Francisco Bay, California, United States - SF_Oct11_sed_USGS_4_1 | ecosystem: Environmental > Aquatic > Marine > Sediment | place: USA: California... | reverse complement strand
GCCTGGTTCGATCACCAGTGGGGCGACTTCATCAGCGTCGGTGGCGGCGGCTGGGACTGGTTCGCCGTCAACCTCGACGACGGGACGGACCTGACGATCTCGCTCGTCCGCGACGCGGACGGGAGCTTCCCGCTGGTCTACGGCACCCTCACCGAGCCGGACGGGACGACGCGGCACCTCGAGCGGGACGCCTTCACGGTGCAGGTCACCGATCGGTGGAGCAGCCCGGCCACCGGTGCGGAGTATCCGGCGGGATGGACGATCACGCTGCCCACCGAGGATCTTGTCATCGACCTCGCGCCGACCGTCGCGGCCCAGGAACTCGACACCCGGGCAACGACCGGCGTGGTCTACTGGGAAGGCTCGCAGCGGGTAAGTGCGACCCGTGCCGGGGTCGCCATCGGCGGAGAGGCGTACGTGGAATTGACGGGCTACGCGCCGGTGATCGCCGCCAGCCGCTGACCGGCCCTCACGGGCCGGCGGAGGCCGCCAGCGACGCCGCGGCCGCGTCCAGCGCCGCCATGTCCCCCGTGATGGCGAGCATCGCCCGACCGGCATCGACGTACGCGCCGGTGTTGGTGAGCGATGCGGCCAGCCCGGCGCGGGCGGTCCGACCGACCGCCGCGTAGAGCTCGACCAGGTCGGCCGAAACGTCCGTGGCTGCCGGCCAGCCGGCCACGTCAGGAGCGATCCGGTCGCCGAACGCTGCGGTGGCCGCAAGGGCGCGCAGCGCCTTGGCGATCTCCGCCGTGGATGGCTGCGCGACGGCGAGGGCGGACCCCAGCTTCGCGGCATCGTCTGCGAGCCGTTGATTCAGCAGGGACGATTGTCGGAGCGCGGATCTCGCCGCCGCGGAGGCGGTCGATCCCGCCGCCGGCGGCTGGATGGTCGCCACCGGCAGCGGGGAAACGGCAGCGCCGGGCGCGGCGACCGTCTCCGGCGCGGCAACGATCACTGCGGCCGTCTCACCGCGGGAAAGCGCCCAGACACCCGCGATCGTCCCGCCGCCCACGATGAGTCCGGCCAGCAACCCGACCCCGATGAACCCGATTGCCCGGGTGGCGCGAACTCCGCCGATCAGGCGAGTGGCGCAGCCTGGGCAGCGTCGCGTCCCGACGCCGAGGGGTCGGGCGCACGCCGGGCAATTGAAGATGTTGGCATCGAGCTCGCCGATCGGATGGCCGGATCGCTCGTCGCGTCCAGCCGCATGGGTCGGCTCGCCATGCAGCGCGTCGATCGTCATCGTTCCCTCGCGACCGGATCGACCCGGTCAGCATCGGCCCAGTCTGGGCCGTGGTCCCGGGAGCGGCCACCCGACGATGGTCCCTGCGTGCGCGGTACCGACACCGAGCGCGGCCACCGACACCTGAGGAGGGCAGCCGCGCGATACTGCAGGCATGCACCTGCAACTCACCCGCCGCGGCGACTACGCCGTGCGCGCCATGCTGGCCCTGTCCGAGTCGGACGTGGAGCCGTGGCTGAGCGCCACCAGGATCAGCGCCGCGATGACCATCCCGGAGCGGTTCCTGCCTCGCGTCCTGAGGGAGCTCGCCCGGGCCGGGCTCATCGAGGCTCGAACCGGCCGGACCGGGGGGTACCGGTTGGCGCGCCCCGCGAACGAGATCACCGTGATGGACGTCATCGCCGCGGTCGAGCCCGAGGACGACGACCGGCGCTGCGTCCTGCGCGGGCTCCCGTGCGGGGCGGATGGGCGGTGCGCGGTCCACGCAACCTTCGCCGAGGCGCGCACGGCGATGCAGGGCCGCCTTTCCGCGACGACGCTGGCAGACCTGGCGCACCCAGCGCGCTGAGACGCCCATCGCGTCGGCGGTCGGCGCCTCCGCGCGGCAGCGGAGGGTCGCACGACCGGGCCGATCGGCACTCCAGCTTGGGCCGATCGGCCTATGGCTCCAGGTGGCTCGCGCGGCGACTATTCATGTACTAACATGGTACATGTTTAGCAGCGATCGATCGGAGGCGACCCGATGCGCACGAAGCTCCTGCTCCTTGCAGCCCTCGCGATGCTTGTCATCGCAGCGTGTTCCAGCGCGAGCACGACAGCCTGGACGTACCCGCCCGAGACCGCTGGCGGCGGCACCGCCCCGACCGCGGCTCCCGCCAGCGCCGAGCCCGCGTCCGCGGACGTCCTCGGTGCTCTCGAGGTCAACGCCATCGATCTCGGCTTCGAGCCGACGGAACTCTCGGTTCCAAAGCCCGGTCGCTATGCCGTCACGCTCATCAACGCGGGCCAGATCCCTCACGACATCATGTTCCCGGACGGCACGAAGGGCACTGCGAACGCGGGCGAGAGCGTCAAGGTCGAAGTCGACGTGCCGGACAGCGGCCTCGCCTTCCTGTGCTCGATCCCCGGCCATGCCGACGCCGGGATGCAGGGCGCGATCACCGTGGCCGGCAGCACAGCCGGGTCCTCGGGCTCGGACGACCATGGTGGTCCTGCCCCGGCGACGAACGTCGAGCCGAACGCGAACGCCGCGGCATACACCCTGCATCCTGCCGCTGCCCCCGAGCTGCTGCCCGGCGAGGTCCACGACATCGATCTGGTCATCGAGGAAAAGGAGATGACCGTCGCCGACGGCTTCGTCCAGAAGGTCTGGACATTCGGTGGGACGGTCCCGGGTCCGGCCATCCGGGTCAAGGTCGGCGACACCGTCCGCATCCACCTGAAGAACCCGGCGACGAGCCAGCTGGCGCACTCCGTGGACTTCCACGCGAGCCAGGTCGCCTGGAACGACGAGATGACGTCGATCAATCCGGGCGAGGAAAAGCTCTACGAGTTCAAGGCCGAGTATGCCGGCGTGTGGATGTACCACTGCGGCACCTCGCCGGCGCTCCACCACATCGCCAACGGGATGTACGGCATGGTCATCGTCGAGCCGAGGGAGGGCCTCGGAGAGGACATCCACCACGAATTCGCCATCGTCCAGAGCGAGTGGTATCTCGGCCCGCAGGGCGAACCTGCCTCGCTGACCAAGGCCGCGGCGGCAGCCCCGGCGCCTGACTACGTGGTCTTCAACGGCGTCGCCAACCAGTACAAGGACAATCCGATCGTCGTCGACACCGGTCACCGGGTGCGCCTATTCGTGCTCAACGCCGGACCGAGCATCGACAGCTCGTTCCACATCGTGGGCACGATCTTCGACTCGGTCATCAAGGAAGGCGTTCGGCTGGATCCCGGCAACGAGGGGAACTTCGGCTCCCAGGCCGTGGACCTGGCCCCGGCCCAGGGCGCGATCATCGAGTTCGAGACACCCGAGGATGGCCTCTACCCGATGGTCACGCACGCGTTCAACTTCGTGGGGCGTGGCGCACTCGGGCTGTTCCAGGCGGGCGACGGCGATCCGCTGAACTGAGCGGACGGGCAGGCGTCGGCGGTGGTTCACTGGCGATCGTGCAGCCCGTCCGGCTCCAGATCCACGGTGACCAGCGCCGAACGCACTCCAGGACGGACGACCGGCGGATCACATTCGCCGGTCTCGCCGTCTCGGCGCTGCTCCTCGGCGCCGCGGCCGCCACGCTCGTGGCGCCGGACGGCGCTCGTCGCGGGCTCTGGCTGCCACTCCACCTGGCCCTCGCGGGCGCGGCCGGGACGGCCATCGCATCCGCACTTCCCTTCTTCACCGCGGCACTGGCAGTGGCGCCACCGGCTGGTCGCCCGACGCGGATCCTCGCCATCGGCGGTATCGCCGGAGGCGCCCTCGTCGTCAGCGGCGGCGTCGCTGCCGGTGCTCCCGCGGTGGCCGTCGGCGGCGGGCTCACCTACCTGGTCGGGCTCGCCGCCGTAGCGGTCGCCGCATTCGGGCCGCTCCGAGGCGCACTCGGACCACGCCGCGAGCTGGTCACCCGAGCCTATGCCGTGGCCATCGGATGCGTGGCGACCGGAGTGATCCTGAGCACGGCCTACCTCAGCGGTCTCGCCGTCGTCGTCGAACGCTGGGCGCTGCTCAAGCCGGCCCATGCCTGGCTGAACGTGGTCGGCTTCCTGTCCCTCGTCGTCGCGGCGACGCTCATCCACCTCGCACCCACGGTCGCCGGGGCGCGCATGCAACCGCGGGCCAGCGCCCGGGTCGCCATCTCCGGGATCGCGGCCGGGCCTCCCACGCTGGCGATCGGCCTGGCCCTGGCGCTCGATTACCTGGTCCGGCTCGGCGCCGCGCTGACCATGGCCGGCGCCCTGGCCCTCGTCATCCATGGGTTCGTGGTCCGGACGGAGCGAGGCCGCTGGACGACCGATCCCGCCTGGCATCGACTCACGTCGGGGAGCCTGCTGCTGGCGCCGATCTGGTTCGCCATCGGGGTGAGCGTCGCTGCTGCCCCCTTCCTGCGATCCGGGGCCGATCCTCTTGCCTGGGACGTGGCTGCGGTCAGTCCGGCGCTTGCCATCGGATGGATCGCACAGGTACTGGTGGGCGCGTGGAGCCACCTGCTCCCGGCGATCGGGCCCGGTGATCCGCTCGCGCACAGGCGCCAGCGCCGGATCCTGGGGACCGCCGCAACCGGGCGGCTGGTGGCGTTGAACGCGGGCGTCGGGCTGGCCATGATCGGCTCGTTCGCGGCGGCGCCCGTCGTGGAAGCCTTCGGGGCGATCCTGGCCGCCGGCAGCGTGCTGGCGGCGCTCATCGCCTTCGGTGGCGCGGCCCGGATCGGCCTCGCCGCCACCCGGGGTAACTGAGACTCGGTATCATCTGCAGCAGATCTGTGCTAGGGTCGGGGCATGGTCGAAACCACTCCGCTCATCGCAGCACTCGAGGATGCCGGATACCGGGTGACGGGGCCGCGTCGGAACGTCGTCGGCCTGATCGCCGGTCGGTCCGGGCATTTCACGGCCGCGGATCTTGTGACCGAGTCGAACCGCCGGCGGCTGGGTGTCGGGCGGGCGACCGTCTTCCGCACGATCGAGGTGCTCTCCGACGTCGGCGTCGTGGAGCGGATCGACCTGCCGAGCGGCGAGCACGCCTATATCGCCTGCCAGCCCGTCCATCACCATCACGTGGTGTGCTCCGGGTGCGGGCGCACCCGTGACGTGGACGATGCCGGGCTGCGCCACGTCGTGCGCGACATCGCGCGACAGACCGGATACCGCGTGGACGATCACCGCCTGGAGCTGTTCGGGCTCTGCCCCGAGTGCCAGACCGCCGCCTCCGGTGCGAACCGGCCGGGACCATCACGATGAGCGGCGGGCGCCCGCTGCGTCGGCCGCGCCATGGCGGGTCCGCCGGGCTGCTGCTCGCCCTCGCGGTGACCGTGTCTGCCTGTGGCGGAGGGCCGGCGCCCAGGTCAGCAGGCGACACGCTCCGGGTCGTCGCGACGACGACCGTGCTGGCCGACCTCGTGCGCCAGGTCGGAGGTGCCGATGTCACCGTGACGAGCATGGTCCCCAAGGGGGGCGAGGTCCACACCTTCGATCCGTCACCGTCGGATCTCCGGGCGGTGGCCAGCGCCGACCTGATCTTCATGAACGGCCTGGGCCTGGACGACTGGCTGGGTGATGCCGTCACGGACAGCGGCTCCTCCGCGCCGGTGATCGCCCTGGGAGAGGACCTGTCCGGGGTCACCTATCAACCGGTCGATCCCGAGCCCGGCGAGCCGGTCAACCCGCACCTGTGGCTGGACGCGGGCTACGCCGCCAGATACGTGGAACGCATCGTGGAGACGTTGGCGCCGATCGAGGGCGAACGATCGGCGCGCATCCGCGCCGGGGGGGACGCGTATCTCCGGCGCCTGGCCGACCTGGACGGCTGGGCCCTTGCGCGGATCGCGGAGATCCCGGAGGAGGACCGGGTCATCGTCTCCTTCCACGAGGCCTTCCCGTACTTCGCCGAAGCCTACGGCCTGACGATCGCCGGGATCATCGTGGGTGCTCCGGGTCAGGACCCCAGCGCCGGCGAGATCGCCCGTCTGGTCGACGCGATCCGGGCGTCCGGTGCCAGGGCGGTCTTCGGCGAGGCCCAGTTCAGTCCCGACCTGGCGCGGACGGTGGCCGACGAGGCCGGCATCCCTGTCGTGACGGATCTCTACTCGGATACCCTGGGCGACCCACCGGTCGACAGCTACGAGGGCATGATCCGCTGGGACGTCGACCGCGTGGTCGACGCCCTCGACGGCTGAGCCGCGACTACGATGCCGCCACGATGAGCTTCGATCCCCACGATCACCCGCACGATCACCCGGCGGAGCGGCAGCTTCCGTCCCTGGAGCCCGAGGCAGTCCACCATCCCGAGCATGCCAGGCACCATGCCTCCGTGTGGATGTCCGGCGTCACGACCGGCTATGACGATCGAACTGCGCTTGAAGACGTGGATCTCGCGGTGGATCCCGGGACGCTGCTGGCCATCGTCGGTCCGAACGGAGCGGGCAAGAGCACGCTGCTCAAGTTGATGGCGGGACTGCTGCCGCCATGGCATGGTCGAGTGGAGATCCTCGGCGACGCCCCGGGCCGCCATGCCCGTCGCGTGGCCTACGTGCCCCAGGCCGAGCTCGTGGACTGGGCGTTCCCCGTCACGGTCGGGGACGTCGTGATGATGGGTCGCTACCCCGGGCTCGGCCCGTGGCGACGGCCCGGTGCGACCGATCGACGGGTCGTCGACGCGGCGCTCGACAAGGTCGGCATGCGCGGTCATGAAGCGACCCAGATCGGCCGGCTGTCCGGCGGCCAGCGGCGCCGGGTGTTCCTCGCCCGTGCGCTCGCGGCAGATCCCGAGCTGTACCTGCTCGACGAGCCCGTGACCGGCGTCGATGCGACCACCCAGGAAGACCTGATGGACATCCTGGAAGAGGAGGCTCGGGCCGGGAAGACCGTGATCGCGACGACGCACGACCTGGCCTGCGCGGCCCAGCGCTTCCAGAAGGTGGCGACCGTGAATCGGCGGATCGTCGCGCATGGGCCCTCATCCCTCGTGCTGGATCCGGAGGTCCTGGCAAAGACCTACGGAGGTCACCTGCTCGTGCTCGGGGACAAGGCCATGGTCCTCGACGACGCGCACCACCATGACCAGCCGGAGGAAGGCGAGTCGCACTTCCACGAAGGTGCTCCCCGCTGATGGACTTCGTGCTCGAACCACTGGCATCTGCCTTCTTCGTACGTGCCCTGCTGGCCGCAGCCCTGGTCGGCCTGGTCTGCGCCGTCGTCGGGACCTACGTCGTGCTCAAGGGGATCGCCTTCATCGGGGATGCGATCTCGCACGCCGCGTTCCCGGGGGTCGTCGCCGCGTTCATCATCGGGGTCCCCTACTACCTCGGGGCGGCAGTCGCCGCGGTCGGGACCTCGCTCGCGATCGGTGTCGTCACCCGCCGGGCGCGGATCCGCACGGACACGGCGATCGGGGTCCTGTTTGCCGGGACCTTCGCCTTCGGCGTGTTCCTGTACAGCACGATCGAGGGCTACGTCGCCGACCTGTTCAGCTTCCTGTTCGGCCAGCTCCTCTCGACGAGCGTGGAGGACCTGGTCGCCCTGGCACTGCTCGGGGGTCTCGTGCTGGCCACGGTGGCGATCCTGTGGAAGGAGCTGCTGTACGCGACGTTCGACCCGCTCGGCGCCGCGGCATCCGGTCTGCGCGTCGAGTGGCTGGAGATGCTGTTCCTCGCCCTGGTGGCGCTGACGATCGTCATCAGCCTCCAGGCGATCGGCATCATCCTGGTCGTGGCGATGCTCGTCACGCCGGCGGCCACGGCACAACTGCTGACCGTTCGGTTCGGCCGGATGATGGCGACCGGCGTCGTGCTGGCCATCGCCGCCTCGATCACCGGCCTCTATCTCTCGTACTGGCTGGACGTCGCCAGCGGGGCCACGATCGTGCTCGTCCAGACCGCGTTCTTCCTGGCCGTGCTTGTCGTCGGCCCCCGGACGGGCTGGCTGGCGCGCCGCCGCACGGGACGTTCGGCAGGCCCCGACATGACCATCGGGCGCCGCCGGACCTGAAACCTTCCGACGACGGGATGCCTCGAACCCTGTAGGCATCAACCGTCGCCGGAGGACTCCATGGCCGTCGCCGCTCCCGCCCGCCCTAGGCCACCGATCCGTCTGACTGCGCGCAGCAGTGCGATCCTGATCGCCCTCCTCGGCCTGCTGGTCGTGTACGCGACAGATCAGGTCCTCCCCGCCACCACGGACCGCCAGGCGGAACTCCGGTTCTGGCTGGCGGCACGGGCGACGGGCGTGGTCGCGCTGCTCTTCCTGACCGCGCAGATCGTGTTCGGACTCGTCCTGAGCCACCCGCACAACAAGGCTACCTGGAAGCTATCCCGCAGGATCTTCCCCTGGCACGACCACCTGTGGGTCTTCGTCATGGCCTTCCTCGCGGCGCATATCGTCAGCCTGGTGGCCGACCCGAAGGCCGGTGTGGACCTGGCCGGGGCCTTCATACCCGGACTGTCGCAATACCGGAGCGCGCCGGTGGCGCTGGGGACGCTGGCCCTGTACGCCTTCCTCGTCACGGCCGTGTCGGCGCGCTGGACGAAGCTGCTCCCGAACGGGGCCTGGCTGTCGCTGCATCGTCTTGCGCTCGTCATCTTCGCCTTCAGCTGGCTCCACGGGATCCTGGCCGGGACCGATTCCGCCGCGCTCGAATCCATCTACATCGGCATGGCCGCCGCCGTCACCGGAGCCGGCGCCTACCGCTACTGGGCCGCGAAACGCGCCCGACCCACCTTCGCCACCTCACGCACGGAGGACGACGCCTGATGTCCAAGAACCGACTCCTGTTCCGCCGTCTCGTCACGACCGTGGGCGTGATCGGTGTCCTGGTCCTGGGATATGGCTCCATCCGGGCCGCGTCGGCATGGACCGCGGCGTCCGCCCCGCTGACCGTCGCACCGGTCAGCGTATCGAGCCTGCAGTCCAGCCTGGCCCAGGAACGTGACCGGTCCGAGGCTCTCAAGGCGCAGCTCCTCGCGCTCGACGACCGCTCGCGCGACCTGGAAGCGGCCCTCGCCCAGGCACAGGAACGGATCGCGGCCGACGCCAGCCATGCCGGCGATCTCGAAGATCAACTGGCGGCGGCGTCCAGGAAGCTGGCCAAGCTCGAGACGGCCATCGCCAAGGCCAAGAAGGCGCTGGCGGCACGGACGGCAGCCGCCAGCCGAACGGTCACGACGGTCACGAAGTCGACCGCCACCCACCACGAAGACGACGACGACGAGGACGAGCACGAGGAGCACGATGACTGAGCACCGGGTGCCGACGCATCTCGCGATCCTCGTCGGCGTCTCGGCCGGGGCCTACGCCGTCTCCCTGGCGGGGGTGACCGCGCTCCAGGCCGGGGCCGATGCGCGGCTCCAGGCACAGCGAGCACCGTCCCAGCAGGCCGCCGAATCGGCAGCGGCCGAACATGACGACCTCGAGGCGGTCCTCGAGGCTGCCGTGCGCCGCTACGATGCGCTGGCCGAGCGCTACGCTCTGGTCGGCGGCAGCCTGGAGGGCATGGAGGGCACGTTGGATACGCTCGCCAACCGGGCGGCGGCGCTGTCCGAAAGCGCGGCCTCGCTCCCGACGCGGTTCAGCCTTCCGACGGTGCGCTCGGCGCCACGGGTCGTCGCCGCCCCGAAGACCCAAGCGACGACCGGCGCCTCTGGATGACCGGCGCCCTTGCCGACTCCGTCGACGCGATCCCGGAACCGGAGGCCTCGCCGACCGGCTCCGACCACCGCGTCCTCCGATTCTCCGGCCGCGCCATGGCGTCGCCCCTCGCGCTGACCTTCGTCGCGGATGAGACGAAGGCAGGTCGGGCCGCCGCTGCGGCCGCCTGGTCCGCGGTCCAGGACGAGTTCGCGGCAAGCGAGGAGGCGCTCTCGCGGTTCCGCGAGACGAGCGAGGTGACGGCGCTGAACCGGGCGTCGCTCCAGGGAGCATCGCTGACGGTCGGCCGGCGCCTCGCGCGGGCCGTATCCGCGACTGACCGGGCCCATCGGCTCACCGGCGGCCGATTCGATCCACGCACGGTCGGGTTGTTGGATGCCTGGGGCTATCAGGGAGCTTCGCTCGGCGCGGCGATACCGGCGACTGCCCTGGGGGCCGCGGGACCGATCGCGCAGCGCATCGATCGCGAGAGGATCCTGCTCCCATCTCCGATCGACCTCGGCGGAATCGGCAAGGGCCTGGCCGTGCGCTGGGCCGCGTCCCGTGTCGCGAATCTCGGCGCCGCCCGCTTCCTTATCGATGCCGGCGGCGACATCGTCGCGCGCGGCCCGGGCCCCGATGGGACCGCCTGGATGGTGGGCGTGGAGGACCCGGACGGCGGGGCCGATCCTCGCGCCGTGATCGCCATCAGGGATGGCGCGATCGCCACATCGTCGATCCGGCGGTTGCGATGGGTCGTGGACGGCCGGACGCGCCACCATCTCGTGGATCCGTCCACGGGCGAGCCGGCGGACAGTGGCCTCGTCTCGGTGACCGTGGCCGCCACCGACCCCGCCTGGGCCGAGGTGTGGAGCAAGACCCTGTTCATCACCGGGCGGTCAGGCATCGCGGCAGAGGCGAGAGCGCGGGGTCTCGCGGCCTGGTGGGTGGCCGAGGACGGGTCGCTCGAGATGACTCCTGCGGCGCGGGCCTGCACGGTCTGGGTGGCCGGCGAGGCCTGAGCCGTCGCCGTCAGCCTGACAGCGCCGTCTCGAGGGCCTTCAGGGTCGGCATACCTTCGCGGGCCCCCGCCCTGGTCACGGACAGGCTCGCCGAGGTGACCGCGCGGATCGCCGCCTGCTCGATGTCCCGCCCCTCCGCGAGGCCGGCTGCGAGCGCCCCGTTCAGCGTGTCGCCGGCTCCCACGGTGTCCACCACCACGACCGGGATCGTCGGGATCGACCGCGACGACCCGGCGGTGTCCAGCCGGGCGCCTGCGGCGCCCAGGCTGGTGAGGATCGCGCCGCCGAGGGCCTCAAGTGGCCCGCAGGCGGCACGCAGCACGGCAGCCTCCCCCTGATTGGGCGTCACCACGTCCGCCAGGGAGACCGTCCTCGCATCCAGACCGCCGGCCGGGGCGGGATTCAGGATCGTGCTGGCACCCAGGGCGCGGCCGGCCTCGAGCGCCGCGCGGGCGCCGTCGGTCGGGATCTCGTGGCCGACCAGGAGGACGTCACCAGGGCCCGGGGCGAGTCGCGCCAGCGACGCACGGATGACCTCGCCCGACATGGCGTTGTTCGCGCCCCCGGCCACCGATATCAGGTTCTCGCCGGCGACATCGACGAGGATCAGCGCGACGCCGGTGGCCTCGCCTGGAAGGGTGACGAGCTGGCTCGTGTCGACGCCCTCCGCGTCAAGCGCCGCGCGGGCCGCGACCCCGAACGGATCGTCCCCGACGGCGCCGACGAACGTGGTCCGCGCCCCGAGTCGGGCGGCTGCAACGGCCTGGTTGCCGCCCTTGCCGCCATGGTGCTGCGCGAATCGCCCGCCGGTCACGGTCTCGCCTGGGCCAGGCAGCCGATCGCCCGTCACGACGAGGTCGATGTTGACCGAGCCGACGACGATGACGCGTCCCGCGGCCTGCGGCGCAGTCACGAGCCTGTGATGTACTCGCCGCCGTCGACGCTGATGATGTCCCCGTTGATGAACCCCGTCCCTTCGCCGGAAAGGGCGAGGATCACGTCGGCGACGTCCTGGGGTGTCGTCATCCGCCCGGTCGGGTTCCGCTTCATCGTGATGTCGATCATCGTCTGCGCTTCAGGGATCTTGAGCAGAGCCGGCGTCACGGTCACGCCGGCGCGGATGCAGTTGGCGGTCGCGCCGATGTCGTGACGGGCAAGCTCCATCGCCAGCTGGCGAACGTGTGATTCAAGCGCGGCCTTGGCCGACGACACGACCCCGTACGAGGGCACGACCCGGGTGGAGCCTTCCGAGGTCATCGCGTAGATCTTGGAGCCCGCTCCGAGGAAGCCGCCACGCCACAGGTCCTGGACCCAGTAGACCAGGCTGTTGGCCATGACGTCCTGCGTCATCTCCATCTTCTTGCGGTCCACGCCCTCCTTGGGATCGTCCGACAGGAATGGCACGAGCGAACCGAACGCGAGCGAGTGCATCACGACCCGGACATACGGCTCGCGACCGGCAGCCCGCGAGCGGTCGAATCGCTCGGCAAGGGTTTCCAGGGCGGCGGCGCGCTTCGCGTCGTCGGCAGCGTTCATGTTGATGTAGAGCGCCTCGGCGCCGGTCGCAGCGATGGCCTCCGTGACCTCGGCGACATGGGCGAGCGCTGCCCGGAAATCGAGATGGATCCCGCAGATGTTGTAGCCGGCCTTGGCCAGCGTGATGGCCGTTGCCTCTCCCATCCCGGATGAGGCGCCAAGGATCAGCGCCCAGCGCTCGCGGTCGTCAGTCATCGGTGGTCGGCCTCCATCGGTCAGGAACGTCGTGTGCCGCGGGTCGGGCGGGCCGAGTCTAGCAGTGGCTGCCACGGCGCTGGACCGGGCGCGTGCAGGGCTGCACGTCCTGGCTGGCTCTTGACGCCCGTCGGCGCCGCTTCTACCTTGTTGATCTTCTAATTAGGGAGGTTCCTAATCAATCGCGTCTACCGGGCCCTGGCCGATCCGACCCGTCGTCGTGTCCTCGCACTCCTTCGCGAGCGCGACATGACCGCGGGCGAGCTGGCCGCCCAGTTCGAGCTCTCATGGCCCACGATGTCCGGCCACTTCTCCGTCCTGCGCGAGGCAGACCTCATCAGCGCGGACCGGAGCGGGACGTCGATCACCTACCACCTGAACCTGTCCGTGCTCGAGGAGGCCATGGCCGCGCTCCTCGAGGCGTTCCGGATCGACCCGGGAGGGGAACGTTGAACCGTCGCCCGATGATCGTCACGAGCATCGCGATCGTGACCGCCATGTTCCTGATCAGCGCCTGGGCTTGGCTCCAGCTCCCTGCGGATGCCCAGGTCCCGATCCACTGGGGCCCGGACGGCCAACCGGATGGCTGGGCGGACAAGACCGTCGGCCTGCTGCTCCTGCCGTTCCTCGCGAGCGGGGTCGCGGCCCTGCTCGCGATCATCCCGCGCATCGAGCCACGACGGACGAATATCGAGCGCTCGGGCAAGGCCTACGGGGCGATCTGGATCGGGGTCATGGCCCTGCTGGGTGGCCTCCACGTCCTGGCGGTGAGCGTCGCCATGGGCGCAGCCGTGGACATCACCCGACTCCTGTTCGTGGGGATGGGTGTCCTCTTCATCGTCATCGGCAACTACCTGCCCAAGGTCCGGTCCAACTACATGGCGGGGATCCGGACGCCCTGGACGTTGACCAGCGAGGTCGCCTGGACGAAGACCCACCGTCTCGGTGGCTGGCTGTTCGTGATCGAAGGGATCGTGTTCCTCGTCCTCGGCCTGGCCGGGACCACCGGCACGTTGCTCATCACCGCGGTGATCGGCGGATTGCTCGTCCTGGTCGGCGTGACGTTCGCCTATTCTTACTTCGTCTGGAAGGCCGATCCGGAGCGGCGCACGCAATGACCGAAACGCAGATCCTCCTGCTGATCCTGCCGATCATCGTCATCCAGCTCGTCCTGCTCGTCATCGCCCTCCGCGATCTCCTCAAGCCGGAGCGGCGCGTGCGGGGCGACAGCAAGCTGATGTGGGGCCTGATCATCGTGCTGGTCAACGTGCTCGGGCCGATCCTCTACCTCACTATCGGGCGGGAGGAGGAGTGAGTTCGCCGTCCGCTGTCGCCTGCCGCGACCTGACGAAACGGTTCAGCGGATCGGGCGGCGGGGTGCTGGCGGTGGACCGGCTGGATCTGGACATCCCGGCCGGGTCCGTCTTCGGATTGCTGGGCCCCAACGGCGCCGGCAAGACCACCACCCTCCGGATGATCACCGGCCTGGCCCGACCGACTGCCGGCGCGGTCGCGATCGATGGCGTCACGGTCCAGCCGGACAACCCCGGCGTCCGGCGGTCCATCGGCGTGCTCGACCAGGCCCCTCGCTTCTACGGATGGATGCGGGGCCGGGAGCTGGTCGAACTGGCCGGACGCCTGGCGGGCCTGACCGGCGCCGAACTGCGGGCCAGGACGCGCGACACGCTCGAGCGAACCGGGCTGGACGCGTCCGCCGAGCGCCGGATCGGGGGCTACTCGGGCGGGATGAGGCAACGCCTCGGGATCGCGGCAGCGCTCGTCTCCGACCCAGGGTTGCTGCTGCTCGATGAGCCCGTCAGCTCGCTCGATCCGGAGGGTCGACGGGACCTGCTGTCCCTGATCGCGGACCTGCGCGGCAACGCGACGGTCATCTTCTCGACCCACGTCCTGGACGATGTGGAGCGGATCTGCGACCGCGTCGGGATCCTCGACACCGGACGGCTGGTCGAGGAGGCAGCGCTTGACGACCTCCTGGCACGCTACGCGGTGGCGTCGTATCGGCTCGTGCTGGCGCCGGACCAGGAGGACGCCGTCGAGGCGCTTCGGGCCGCACTGGGCACGGCCCCGTGGTGCGCCCGGACATCTGGCGGCGCCGGCGAGCTGGTCGTGGCCGTCCACGACGAGGCTGCGGCCATCGCGGGACTGCTGCCGCTCGTGGTCGCGTCCGGGGTGCATCTTGTCCGCTTCGAGCAGGAGCGCCCCACCCTGGAGGATGTCTTCCTGCGCCTGGTCGGGCGAGCGCCGGTCGAGCGGGTCGCCTGAATGAGCGGGCTGTCCATCCTGTTCCGCAAGGAACTGCTCGAATCGTGGCGGACCTATCGCCTGCCCGTGGTCGCCGGGCTGTTCATCCTGGTCGGGCTCTCGTCGCCGCTACTGGCCCGCTTCCTGCCCGAGATCATCCAGGCTGCAGCCGGCGACGCCTTCGCGTCCATCGAGATCCCGACGCCGACCGCCGCGGACGCGGTTGTCCAGGTCCAGAAGAACCTCGCCCAGTTCGGCGCCCTCGCGGCGATCGTGCTGGCGATGGGCTCGGTGGCGAGCGAGATAGAGCGCGGCACGGCGGCCTTCATCCTGGCGCGCCCGGTCGGCCGCGGCGCGTTCCTCGCCGCGAAGGCAGCCGCGATCGGGCTCGTCCTGGCCATGTCCGTCGCGATGGCCGTGGGGCTCGGGTGGCTCTACACCGCGATCCTGTTCGAGCCCCCCGATATCGCCGGCTGGATCGCGATGGGCCTCCTCGGCTGGCTGGCCCTGGCGGCGTGGGCCGCCCTGACGTTCCTGGCATCCGCCGCGACCGGCTCGATGGCCGCCGCTGCCGGTCTCGGCTTCGTCGCGTTGCTCGTGCTCTCGGTCGTCGCCGTCGTGCCGGCGATCGCCCGCTGGACACCCGCCGGTCTCACGGATCCCGCCGCGGCCCTGGCGACGGGGCAGGCGGCCGTCGGCGACCTGGGTTGGGATCTGTGGTCGCCGGTCCTGGCCACGATCGCCCTGATCGCTCTCGCCCTGATCGCCTCGTTCGTCATCTTCCGGCGTCGCGAGCTGTAGACCCGCGGCGACGACCGGGGTCAGATGACGCCCGCGGAGCGCAGGCGCTCGATCTCGCCGTCCTCGTAGCCGAGTTCCGAGAGCACCTCGACGGAGTGTTCCCCGAGCAGCGGCGGCGGTGCCTGGATCAGTCCCGGGGTACGCTCGAACCGGAGCGGGAGGCCAGCCTGGCGCAGCACGCCGAGCGCCGGATGCTCCACCTCCACGACCATGTCAAGCGCCGCCGCCTCCGGCGAGGCGAAGGCCGCCAGGACGTCGGCGATCGGCCCGGACGGCACGTCGGCGCCCTCGAGTTCCATCAGCCATTCGGCCGAGGATCGCGCGGCGAACCGCTCGGCCAGGATCACCCGCAGCTCGGCCCGATGGTCGACGCGGTCCCCGTTCGTGGCGAATCGCGCGTCCGTGGTGAGCGCGGGCAGGCCGATCACACCGCACAGGCGGGGCCACTGCCGCTCCGACCCGACCGCGACGGCGATCTCACCATCGGATGTCGCGAAGGTCTCATAGGGGACGATGTTGGGATGCGCGTTGCCCCGGCGGACCGGCGGCTGGCCGGTGACGAACGCGTTCTGGGCCTGATTGACGAGGATGGCCAGGGTGGACGCGAGGAGCGACACGTCCACGCGTTGGCCGGGCGCCTCCACGGCCCCCGAACGATCGCGCTCGATGATGGCGGCCAGGATCCCGATCACGGCATAGAGCCCGGTGACGACGTCGCTGATGGCGACGCCGACCTTGGTCGGGTGCCCGCTGTCCTGGTCGGCATCCCCCGTGATCGACATCAATCCGCCGACGGCCTGGATCACGAAGTCGTAGCCGGGTCGCTCCGCTGCCGGTCCGACCGTGCCGTAGCCGCTCACGGCCAGGTGGACGAGACGGGGGTTGATGGCGCGCAGCACCGGCTCGTCGAATCCGAGTCGGGCCAGCCCGCCCGACCGGAAGTTCTCGACCAGGATGTCCGCGTCCGCGAGCAGCCGGCGCAGGACCTCGGAAGCCGCAGGGGCCTTGAGGTCGAGCCGAAGGGATCGCTTCGCCCGGTTCACGGCAAGGTAGTAGGCCGCCGTCCGGGTCCCCGCGGCGGGATCGCCGACCCACGGCGGGCCCCAGCCACGGGTCGCGTCACCCTCGGGCGGCTCCACCTTGACCACGTCCGCTCCGAGGTCGGCCAGGATCATCGTGCAATACGGGCCGGCCAGAACGGAGGAGCAATCGACGACCCGGAGGCCGTTCAGTGGACCAGCTGAGGACGGTGGCATGTCGGATCGGATGGTAGCGCCCCGAGGGACCGGAGCTGGGTTCAGCGGGATCGGCGAGCGCGGGCCGGCCGGTCCGAGCCGGACCCGACCCTAGTCGATCGCACCGGTCGTCGGCGTGTCGATCCAGCCCGACGAATCGTCCCACGTGACCTCGAACCGACGCATCCGATCGCGGTTCAGCACGACGGTCCCGAGACGGCGGGCTTCGCCCTCGCCGGCCCCTCCGCCCTCCGGCCGATCCACCCAGGCATCGGTCAACGGCACCATCGGGGGGCGATGGTGGATCGCCGCCAACGGGTCCTCGCCCGGGATCGCGTGGAGCTGACCACGGACGCGGTACGGCCCGACCGTCACGGCCACCGGATAGGCTCGCGTCCGCTGCCGCAGAGCCGCGTCCCCCCGCGGACCCGCCGCCTGGACCAGGATCAGCTCATCACGGGCGATCGGCAGATCGCGCAGCTCGAACGCCTGGCCGTCGGAGAGCCGTTCGACGACCACGTCGGTGAGCTCGAGCACGGTGCCCTCATTCAAGAGATCGGTCATCCGGCTGCGCGTCAGCCGGATCCGCCCGACGACGAGGCTGTCGTCCCCGTAGGCAAGGAAATCGACCAGCGGGGACGGCGCCGGGACTTCACTCGCGTCTGGAGCGGACCGGAGCGCGCCACTGGGTCCCGGGGAGACCGCGCGAGGGTCGAGGATGGACGCGAGCCGGCGTCCGATCTCCTGCATCATGCCGATCATCGTGCCGCTCGCGAGGCACACGTCCATCTCCCCCTGAGGTACCAGCGGCCGCGCCACGGTGTCCGCTGGCACCGGTGCACCGGTGCACGTCCCAGGACCCTATAGGCCGAAGGTCAGGAGGATGCTGTCCAGGTTCGTCGCCAGATCCCACAGGCCGACCGCGATGAGCAGCGCTCCGCCCACGATCTCGATGGTCCGGTGATGCCGGGTGATGGCCCGGACGACCCCCTGCCGTCGAGCGCCCGCGAGCAGGGAGAGCAGGACGAGCGGCAGGCCGAAGCCCAGCCCGAATGCCAAGAATGTGAGGACCCGCGGGAGGGTCTCGGCCAGCCCGACCGAGTAGGCGATCAGCGACAGGGCGAAGGCACCGGCGCAGGGCAGCGCGAGCGGTCCGAGCATGAGGCCGTACAGGTAGGCCTGACCGTACGGGTTGGCGACGATCGGGACCGAGGCGCCGGGCAGGCGCTCGAACGGGTTCCGGCCGACCAGCAGCAGCACGCCGAGCACGATCAGGACCGCGTCCACGAGCGGGATGAGATACCCGAGCAGCGACCCGATGGGAACGGCCACCGCCACGAGCACCACCGCCACGACCAGCATCGTGGACAGGACACCGGCCAGGATGATCAGCCCGAGCAGGCCCGTCCCGCGACGACCCTCCAGCGCACCGGTGTTACTCGTCAGGTAGGCGAGGAAGCTCGGGTAGAGCGGCAGGAGGCAGGGGCTTGCGGCGCTTCCGACACCCAGCGTGAATGCGAGCCAGAGGCCCTCCACGGACTACGCGCCGTGGTCGCGAGCGAGCGCCACGATCTCGTCGGGAGACTTGTGTCCGTAGTCCGTGAGCGTCACACGGCCGTCGCGCCCGACGAGGATCATCGGAGTGGACGGCGGATTCAGCACCTGGTCGCCGAAGTCGTCGGCGAGCGAGCGCGCCATGTCGCGCGCGGCCACGGCGTACGTCCCCGTGAACCCGTTGCGCTCTCGGTACTCCTTGAGCGAGCTGTCACTCTCGTTCGGGTCGACGTCGACGACGACATAGGCGACCTCG
>Ga0224500_10000917_pt1 | contig 18451 bp, 16 predicted proteins | sample SF_Oct11_sed_USG_FD_168126 | JGI IMG/M metagenome (GOLD analysis project Ga0224500, IMG submission 168126) | Sediment microbial communities from San Francisco Bay, California, United States - SF_Oct11_sed_USGS_4_1 | ecosystem: Environmental > Aquatic > Marine > Sediment | place: USA: California... | reverse complement strand
CGTGGAGCTTTAAATCCGGCGTTGTTCAACTTTTGGACATCTAGGTAGGAAGGTACGACCGTGAATAGAGCCGATCAGTCTACATGGGTTTGGACCCGTCGAGCATTTCTTCAGGTTTCTCTGGTCGGGACGCTCTTGCTGAGTGGGCGGTTGATTGGTCCGCAGCCCGTTCAAGCGCGCGAGCTGCCGGAAGGTCGGTTGACATTGGTCAACATCTGGACCGATGAGCGGTTGGATGTGACCTATCGAGATGAATCCGGCACGTATGATCTTGCGGCGCTCGATGATGTGAATTATCTCCTCCGTTGCCACAAGACCGGGGAGATCGGCGCGATGGATGTGCGGGTGCTGGAGCATGTCAATTTGGTGCAGAAAAAGCTTGGCACGCAGCAAGAGATTCACATCATTTCAGGGTTTCGATCTCCGGAATATAACGATCTCTTGGTCCGAACGGGACAACAAGCCGCTCGAAACAGCCTACATGTGCAGGGGCAGGCGATCGATCTGAGTATCCCTGGAATCCCGCTGAAGAAGCTTCGCGAGGCGGCACTTGAATTGAGGTATGGCGGAGTCGGCTCGTACCGGAATTCGACGTATGTGCATTTAGATTCAGGCCCCTTCCGATCCTGGTATCGCTAGCGCGCTCTACTTCACTGAAAGTGGCGCGTTTCCATCCGCCACATCGGCGTTTCTTGCTCACCACTCATAGCGGTCCATGCCTGTTTTCCCTAAAGAATACCTGCAAGTCTTGCTCAAAGCTTGTCGAAAGAAAGAGCTACTTTGGCGAAGCGACATCGAAGATTGCAGCAGAACCATGGGTGTGAAGTTGCAGTCCTTCCAAGATAGCAAAGAACTGAGTTGGTCTCCTCTACCCTATCGCTTCAGCCACAGCACAGAGAGAGGCGGGAGGGTGAGTGTCAGGGAATAGGGGAAGCCATGGCTTGGAGTTTGGTCAGCATGTAGCCCGCCTCCGTTTCCGAGATTACTCCCGCCGTAGGCGATGCCATCGGTATTGATCAGCTCGCGATACCACCCTGCTTCGGGGACTCCGAGGCGGTAGCCATGTCTGGGAACGGGGGTGAAGTTGTACACACAAACGATCGCCTCACCCGTTGTCCTTCCCTTGCGAAGGTAGGCGATGACAGAGTTGTTGGAGTCGCTGAAGTCGATCCACTGAAATCCGTCCCAATCAAAGTCGATCTCGTGTAACGCCGGTTCCTGTCGATAGAGGTGGTTCAGGTCGCGGGTGAGACGTTGCAATCCGCGATGCGGCTCCTGTTCGCAGAGATGCCAGTCGAGGCTGGTGTCATGGTTCCATTCCTGCCACTGCCCGAACTCGCCGCCCATGAACAGCATCTTTTTCCCGGGGTGGCTGTACATATATCCATACAGCAGCCGGAGATTGGCAAAGCGTTGCCACACATCACCGGGCATCTTGTCGAGCAGTGTTCGTTTGCCGTAGACCACCTCGTCATGCGACAGGGCAAGGATGAAGTTCTCATTGAATGCGTAGAGCAAGCCAAACGTGATTTGGCTCTGATGGAACCGGCGATAGATGGGGTCATACTGGAAGAATGCTAATATGTCGTGCATCCATCCCATATTCCACTTGAAGGTAAAGCCCAGTCCTCCCGTATAGGTCGGGCGTGAGACGCCAGGCCATGACGTCGATTCTTCTGCAATGGTGATGGCCCCGGGAAATTCTCGGTGGACGAGAATGTTGAGTTCCTTCAGCAGCGAGACTGCACCAAGGTTTTCCTTTCCTCCAAATTCATTGGGAATCCATTCACCATCCTTTCTCCCATAGTCGAGGTACAGCATGGAAGCCACAGCATCGACGCGTAGTCCGTCGATGTGGTACTTGTCCAACCAGAAGAGGGCGCTATTCAGGAGAAACGTTCGCACCTCCACACGATCGTAGTTGAAGATCCGGCTGTGCCAATCGGGGTGGTAGCCCAGACGAGGGTCGGCGTGGTCATAGAGATGTGTCCCATCAAACAGGGCTAATCCATGTGGATCATCCGGAAAGTGCGCCGGCGCCCAGTCAATGATGACCCCGAGTCCGGCTTGGTGTGCCCTGTCCACGAATGCCATGAATCCCTGTGGTTCACCGTACCGACTGGTGGCGGCAAAATATCCGGTCGCTTGATAGCCCCATGATCCGTCGAAGGGATGCTCCGTGATCGGGAGCAGCTCAAGGTGGGTATAGCCGAGATCCTTGGCATAGGGGATGAGTTTCTCAGCGAGTTCTTGGTACGTCAGCCACCGATTATTCTCCCCCGGTACGCGCATCCAGGATCCCAAATGCACTTCATAGATCGAGAGCGGGCTTGTGAGTGGATCTTGTTTCGATCGTGCCGCCATCCAAGTCTCATCTTGCCACCGGTAGGCGGACAGCTCGCGTACGACCGAGGCCGTCCGGGGGCGAAGCTCGCTGGCGAAGGCATAGGGATCGGCCTTGAGCAAGAGCGCGTTGTGCTCTCGTGAAAGAATCTCGTACTTGTACAGGGTCCCTTCTGGGAGATTGGGAATAAAGAGTTCCCAGGCTCCGGTCGCTCCACGGCTTGCCATGGGATGGAGGAGACCGTTCCAGCCATTGAAATCTCCCACGACACTGACACGGGCGGCATTCGGGGCCCATACCACAAAGTGCACGCCACGGATGCCTGCAATGGTGCGGAGATGGGCGCCGAAGTGTTCGTAGGCTTTGAGTAACGTTCCCTCGGCGAACAGGTGCAGATCGAAATCCGTTAACAGCGGGGAAACGGCATAGGGATCGTCGGTCTCCGTGACAGCGCCGTCAAGGTGTGTGATGCGAAGTCGATATGAGGGGAGAGATGTCGTGTCCGGAAGCGCCATCTCGTACAGCCCCTCTTCGTACACGCGCGTCATGTGCCACAGACCTGAGTTGGAGAGGAGCACAACCTCCTTCACCCCGGGCTGCCAGGTTCGGACGACAAGATGGGGGCGGTCATTGATCGAGATCAGGTGTGGTCCGAGAACCGAGTGCGGATTCCAATGGGTCCCAGCTCTGAGGCGATCGACATCATCCTGGTGAACGGTGGGCTCGTATGACATACGCCTATCCTACTGAGGGCGACTCCGATTAGGAAGGAGAAAATGTGATGATCTGAGGCACCACAACAAGAGTCTGAAAGACGACTCTGATTGCATTGAGACCATCGTCCCCGGATAATGCGTTGGACCGTGGTGGCCACCAGCCACACGAGCTCTTCCGCAGCCTGCTAGGCGGTCGATCACAAGTCGTCGCGGGGAATCGCATGTCATTCTTGACGTTGGCGCTGCTTATTTTTGGTCTGTGCTATCTGCTCATCATGACCGAGCGCCTCCACAAGACGATTGTGGCGCTGTTTGGCGCTGCGGTGATGATTAGTTTGGGGGTGGTGTCACAAGAAGAGGCGTTCTACTCCCACGAGTTTGGGGTCGATTACAACGTCGTCTTTCTGTTGATCGGCATGATGGTCATCGTGAACATCGTCCGAGAGACGGGACTCTTCGAGGTGTTGGCCATTTGGGCGGCTCAGCGGGCAGACGCGAAACCGTTCCGCCTTCTGGTCTTATTGGCGGTGTTGACCGCTGCCTTATCCGCCATGCTGGATAATGTGACCACTGTCCTCTTGATGGCGCCAGTCACACTCGCGATCACGAAACGATTGGAGTTGAACCCGATCCCATTTTTGATGACTGAGGCCCTGGCCTCCAACATCGGCGGGACAGCTACACTCGTCGGAGATCCTCCCAATATCATGATCGCCAGCAAGGCGGAGCTCAGTTATCTTGATTTTTTACTCATGTTGGGACCGATCGTTCTTATCATCATGGTGCTGTTTCTCACGGTATTGTGGGTCATCTTTGGACGAACCATGACAGTTGCTCCACATCTAAGAGAAGCCGTCCTCTTGCTGAGTTCACGGCAGGCGGTGCCGGATGAGGCGTTCTTGAGGCGCTGTCTCATCTTGCTGGTGATCGTCAATGTGGCCTTCTGTTTCCACTCTCTGGTCCATCTTGAACCGGCCACGATTGCGCTATTAGGAGCGAGCCTGTTCATGGTGATCGGGCATGCGAGACGCAACCATGAGGATGCGGAGGAGCTGACGTATTTGGCAGAAGTGGAGTGGAAAACCATCTTCTTTTTTATCGGTCTCTTCATCCTGGTAGGGGGACTGGTCAAAGTCGGAGTGATTCGGTATCTCGCTGATCAGTTGGTGTCGGTAACGAGAGGAAATCTTGCGGGAACCACCATGACGGTACTCTGGGGTTCAGCCGTCCTGTCTGCCGTAGTCGACAACATTCCCTATGTCGCTGCGATGAATCCGTTGATTGTCGATCTCGCCCGATCGCTGCATCCGGAGATTACCGACTATGCCACACTGGTCCATCAAGCAGATATCATCCCGCTCTGGTGGGCGTTGGCATTGGGAGCGTGCTTAGGAGGTAACGGCACCATCATTGGAGCGAGTGCCAACGTCGTGATCGTGGACCTTGCTCGGAAGGCTGGATATCGGATTACCTTTTGGCAGTTTTTTAAGTATGGTTTCCCGGTCATGCTGGGGTCGGTTGCTCTCAGTGCAATGTACCTCTGGGTGCTGTTTCTGCGATAGGCTGCCTGCCGCCCGCCATCCAGTCGTTCCAATGAGGCGCGCGGGCTCGACCGAGATGGATTTATGGTTTCTCGGCGATGGTCAGAGCCAGCGTTCCATCACTCATCGTGCGGATATGCAATGCAGTGACATCGGCAAACACTCCGATGCCTTGGACCGACTCCACGGTTCCGTGCATCGAGACGGATGGACTGAGCGCTCGATTCAGCGTGGAGGCCAGTAGGCCTCGCACACGATCGGTGGCTGGAGTCACTCCGAGGATAGATTCGCTGGCGACCAGGTCTCGTAACGTCGAGAGATCAAGCCAAGCGGCCGTTGTCTGTACGAGCGCTTCTGTCTCGAGATCATAACGGAGGCCACCGAGAGACACCGTCTGTGTGAGTGAGCTCATTTCTGGTTTTCCGACAAAATATACGTGACCGATGGCATCTCCACCAAAATCAATCCGCACCACCACTTGGTTGCCCCCATTGCCGAAGATGGAGGCATTGGTGATGAGAATGAAAGACCCTTTCTTCGCGACACGTTTTCCCGTGAGTCGGTTCGAGAGGCTCTTAGAGAGTGAGGCGTAGTCCAAGGGGACGTCCGTGATGACATGGAATCCTGTGGGTGTGAGCCGGTTTGCAAGCGTTGTGGGGAGTGTGCCATAGAGCTGGGTATCGGCGGTGCCGTGGAATCCGGTAGAAGTTGGCGGACTGTCAAGTGGAGGAAGCGCCGCAATTCCAGCGGGTGGTTCCTGGCCGAAGACGATGACCGGGTTCGCGGTGATGTGGATGGTGTCATTGACAACAGGGCCCACCCCGGAAAAGCCACTGTGCCGGACTTTTTCGATATTGAACTGGAGCCAGGCATCCGGTTCGAGCTTGATGGGGTTGCGCAGTGTATTCCAGGCAGTGTCCATGTGAGACTTGACTGTGAGTGTATTGACGCGGGTGACCGCTCGGTTGAGTCCTCCTCGAATGATGTCGGCCAGCCGTTGCCTGACTTCTTGTGCCACGTCAACATCCCCAACTCGTAACTGGCATGGATCACTAGGGTTCACGGCTACACTGGCGACCGATGCGGACAGCCCGTACGTCGGGGTCAGCTCAGTTGCGATACTGCCGTGCGCTGTGGCCCTTCGGGGCCAATCACTGCCATCGCCACAGTGAAGCGCAGGCGCTCCAATCTTATATCGCAGGGCGGTGCCGACAAATACGTGGGAGCTGGACAGTTCGATCCCTTTCCACCATTCACGGAGAGCTGCGCCTGATGGTGTGTCGTTAGCTTGTTGGACACCGGCAGGTACCATCGTAAAATTATCTCGTTCTGCATAGTATCTGTATTCAGCACCTTTAGGATGTTTGATGGAGCTCCCCCAATGGTCGATTTTTTTCGGGATCACGCTGTCATCGTTGGCCGCAGCGAGAAACGGTGACAAGTCGACGTGGACAGGAACGCTGATACTGGACTCTTGGGCCGGAGCCGGTGGGTTCGGTGTTGCCGGTAGGAGCTTCGGAGCCGGTGGACGAATGACAGGGGTATTGAGTGCGGTGCAGCTGGCCAAGGATAGCAATAAGGATACGGCTACGAGGACATTGCTTATCGATTTGGGAAACATTTGCTTTCCCCCTTCTCGCTAGTCAGAGGTCGTGAGGTTCGTCGATTCAAATTGTCTTCAGCCCATGGAAAGTGGGTCCCGGCGATAAAGAAGCGAGAGCAGAATACCAGAAACACCCCTATGTTTGTCAGGTCCCAATTAGCGGACCAGATGCAGGTCTCATGGCCGGTGGGATTGGGACCGGAAGGCATTTCGTAAACCTTTCTCATCTAGTCGTACCCATAGAGCCAGTGGGTCGTCGAAGGGGAAACATTTTTGACGGAATGGCGAACGCCTTTCTGAATAAACACTTCATCGCCCGGCTCCGCGATGATTTCTTCCCCGCCGATCATTAGCCTGAGCGTTCCATCCATAGCCGTCACCAGCTCGTTCGTCGTATGGACGAAGTCATTCCACTCTCTGCCTGGTGGGTCGGTGAAGACATCACAGGAGTAGCCCCGCTGATGCCAGTTCTGAGCGACCTGGTCACGGTTGAGAGGTGCGGCGAATTTCTGACGAGTCACGTAGGACATTGAGTTCAATGACTGGGATCGGTCTCGGCTGTCTTATACGGGTGTTCACGCGAGTCAGGATCATTGTACTGGGATAGGATGCAAACATAAAAGAACCTGCCGACCAGAGGCAGAGTCAGCGATACACGTCTTTTCGGTCGCCGATCTTCACAGCGAGTACGAGCAGGTGTTCGTCGTGAATTGCGTAGTTGATCCGGTAGAGGTCATCCCCTCCGGCGAGTTTTTGACGCCCTGTGGACGAGGACTCTGCTGTAGGGTTTTCAGACGTGTGATGATGCGTTTCTGGATTCGTTGCAGCAACTCAAGATTTATGTCTGAGGACTTCGCAGGTAGGTGTTTAACGCCTGCAGCAGTGGGAGATGTTCGGGAAGTCGACGATACACATCTTTGGCGAGTGTTTCGTCATAGGTGTGGGCGGTGCGGTTCCGGTCTTCAAGCATGGCCAGCCATCCAGCTTCGTCGCTGATCCAGTGGTTCTTGTAGGCCAGTTTAAGGCAACCTTTTGGGGATTGGCAGTCGAGCCCTTCTGCCCGTGCTCGTTCTTGAATGACCTTCCAGGCTAACTCAAAACAAAACTCAAATCGCTGGATGGCGGCATCTCGAGAGAGATCCGTTGTAGGAGCACTGAGGGCTTCGCTGAGACGCATGATGGCAGTGGTGAAGCTATCAAGCCGTGTGGTCATAAGCGGATTCCATGGCGAAGAACTTCCTGTTTGAACCGTTCACTGACTGTGTGAAGATCAACGAGGTCTATTTCATGCAGCGTCGCAAGATCTTCGATCCCACCACGGAGTTCAGCCAGTTGCTCAGGGGGAAACGCCGTGGGTCCAGAGACGGCGATATCAATGTCGGCATGGGCGCGAGCCGTACCTTGGGGCCATGAACCAAACCAGATAACGGTCACATCAGCGCCTAGCATGCTTCGGGCAAGCGCAGCGACGGTATGCGCGATCTGTTGAGGTCGAGCCAGAAGTTCTTGGGAGGACATGCGCTCAGTGTATCGATTCTGGCCATGATGTCAACTGAGTTGGATCGGGGTGGGTACGCCTCGGGAGTCATGTTCAGGACGAATTCAGACCGGTCAGTGATGGTGCGCAAAGGCTGGGGTTTCGTGGTGGTGCTCGGTCAATTTTCGGAGGTCACAATGGATGTCGTCAGGGTCGCAGCACTCGGTTTCCAGTTGGATGGTCATATGTTTGATGCCGAACTCCGTCGTGATGCGGTTCTGAATCAGTTGAAGCAACTCTAATGCTGTGTGATGGTGCTCGATGATGACGTGGCTGGTGAGCATGACCAGCCGAGGTTCTACCGCCCAGATGTGGAGATCATGGACATTTTTGATGCCGGGGATTGATTCCATCGTGGCAGCCACGTGGGATGTGCTGATGCCTGGAGGGGTTGATTCAAGAAGCACCTCCATCGCCTCTTTGAAAATCGGCCAGGCTCCTCGGAGGATTGCGCCGACCACCAGCAAGCTGACGAGCGGATCCAGCACGGTCCATCCCGTGAGGAGTATCGCGCCGCCGCTGACGATCACTCCGAGTGAGACCCATGCGTCTCCTAACATGTGCCAAAACGCACTACGAATGTTGAGATCATCTTTCGCTCCATGTTGGAGCAAGAGAGCAATCGCCAGATTGGCGACAAAACTGCCGGCCGCAATTGCCATCACCCACCCACCGTCGATGGGGACCGGTTGCAGGAGTCGCTTGAAGCTGATGAGTGTGATGCCACATGCGGTCAATAAGAGGATGAAACTGTTCAGGAACGCGGCGATGATGCCGGCTCGATGATAGCCGAATGTTCGCTTCTCCGATGCAGGCCGTGCCGTAAGCAGATGCGCATAGAGGGCGAGAAAGAGCGAACCCTGGTCGACCAGGTTGTGGCCGGCATCGCCCATGAGACCAATACTATTCAGCATCCAGCCGCCGATGAATTCCGCTGCAATGATCACGGCGTTGATGGCTAAGGCCAGTTGGAGTCGAGATCGGAGGTGTGAGTATGAGGCCAGTGCCGTCATACAGGACAGTGTCGCATGAGCGGCGCAACGCGGCAAGTGTAGCCGGAGGATTGTGCGGAATGTCTTCAGCTGCCAGCTAGCGAACTGGTTGGGAGGGGAGACGTTCACTCAGGACTGGATAGTTGATCTGATCCATTCCGGTGTTGCCGGTTGCGAGATCCGTTGCAATCACGCGCAGAACAATTCCATCAGGAACGTCCCTTAACAGCGGGACAAAGAACGGGGCTTCGAAGGTACGACTTCCTTCATCATAAAACATCTGGAGTCGCTCGATGGTCCGGTCACCGATTAGGATCTCCCCATAGAGCCGAATTTTTCGTGAATCCCAATCGCCATGGGGTCGGACTAAGGAGCCGGAAAGCGTTCTAACTGAAGCGCGTAGCTTCACATCATCTCGTGCGATCAATGCCTCACGAGGCTTGGGGCGTTCGATCTGGACCAGGTATCCGTAGAGGTGCAGCACGATGCCGTCCTGTGTCAGATCCTGTCCCGGAGTCAGGATGAGGGTTGTACTCGCCTTCTGGATTGCAGCCGGGTAAGCCAATGGTCCTTCGGCAGAGATTTCTACCAACGTCGGTTTTTGAAGTGGCAGGGTTGTCGTGAATGCAGCGGAGGAACGGGTGCTATAGATCGGTTCTTCCATCAAATGGGGTGTGCGCATGATTTGATTCTGATCTCCGGCATCGCCCTGCTGAATGCCGGTTGCGAGCATCTGGCCAGTGGTCACATCGGTGATTGTGACGCGAGCTCCACCGACCTCGCGACCTAATACCATGGCTCCATGTGCGACGACTCGGACCAGCACGGTCGTCGGTTGAGGACCGTTGAGCGGGATGTTAGGAGGGGTTTGGCCATGGGCCGGAGTCGAGAGGCAGGAAAGGAAGCTGAGTGAGGCGAGCAGTCCAACCGGGGCGAAGGGGAATGGCGTCATTTCACCTTCGTGCCCGGGTCCACTTCTTCTTGGATGGTGAGCAGTCCGCGCACGTCCGTGTCTCCTGCAGCGAGTACCATGCCTTGGGATTCAATGCCCATCAGCTTCGCCGGCTTCAGGTTGGCCACAATCACGATTGTTTTTCCAACAAGTACGTCCGGCTCATACTTCTTGCCGATGCCGGCCACGATCTGACGTTGTTCGTCACCCAGAGATACTTGGAGCTTGATCAATTTCTCCGATTTCGGCACTCGCTCAGCGGACAGGATCTTCGCTGTCCGGAGTTGGACCTTCATGAATTCATCAATGGTGACCTGTGGGACAACCGGCGCGGCAGGAGTGGGTGTTGGTACGGTCGCGGTTGGTTGTGAAGGGACGGATGAGTCAGTCACGGGTTTGGCTCCTTGTGTTTTCGAGTCGATGCGTGGGAAGAGCGATGGGCCCTTCCGAATGGCCGTTCCGGGCAGGAGATCTCCCCATTGGATTGTGCCGATTTCGAGCGACTGCACATAGTCATCTGCGAGGCCCAGCTGCGCGCAGATGGTCTGGGCACTCTTCGGCATCACGGCATAGGTCGCGATGCTGAGGCAACGGAGTATTTCCGCCATGGTGTAGAGCACGGTCTTCAGTTGTGCGGCATCGCGCTCACTCTTGGCCAATGTCCAGGGTGCCGTCTTGTCGACGTATTGATTGGCGAGTTGAACGACATGCCAGATCCCCTCCAGGGCTCGGTTGAACTCCAGCTGCTCAAGATGGCGTGGAAGTATTTCTCGAAGCAGAGTTATCGTGGCCTGCTCGAGCTCTTGTTCTGCCGGCCCAGTAGGCCCTGGAGCGGGGATCACCCCTCCTTGAGTCCGTTCAATGAGGGTGAGTGTCCGACTCAAGAGGTTACCCAGGCCATTGGCAAGATCACTATTGATACGCGTGATCATACCGGTGAGAGAAAAATCTCCATCCTGGCCGAAGGGGACTTCGCGCAGGAGGAAGTAGCGGAACGCATCCACTCCAAATTCATCGATCATTTTATAGGGATCGACGACGTTACCGCGACTCTTCGACATCTTTTCTCCGTCGACGGTCCACCAGCCATGGGCAAAGATGGTTTCTGGCAACGGCAGATTCAATGCCATTAACATTGTGGACCAATAGACGGCGTGCGTGGTTAGGATGTCCTTCCCGACGAGATGCACGTTCGCTGGCCAGAATCGATGGCCGACCGGTGTCTCACGCGGTAGATATTCCAACGCGGACACATAGTTCACGAGCGCGTCGAACCAGACATAGGTGACGTAGTCCGTATCGAAGGGGAGTTCGATACCCCAGGAAAGCCGTGTCTTCGGCCGAGAGATCGAGAGGTCGCCGAGCTTCTGAGTTGTCAGAAAACCCAGGACTTCGTTCCTCCGCGATTCGGGGCGGATAAACCGATCATGTTTCTTGATGTGCTCAATGAGGCGGTCTTGGTATTGCCCCATTTTGAAAAAGTAGTTGTGCTCGCTCAGTTTCTCAACCGTGCGCTTACAGTCGGGGCAGAGCCCATTCTCCACGTCTTTCTCTGTCCAGAACCGCTCATCGAACGTGCAATACCAGCCTGAGTAGTCGGCCTTATAAATCAGTTGTTTCTCGAATAGCTCTTGGAGGTATCGTTGGACGACCTTTATGTGCTGAACGTCGGTCGTTCTGATAAAAGCGTCGTTAGAGATGTTCAGCCGTGTCCAGAGGTGCCGAAATTGCGGTGCGAGCTTATCGCAGTGCGCTTGCGGGTCAATGCCGGCCTTGGCAGCAGCCTGTTGCACTTTTTGTCCATGTTCATCCAGCCCGGTGAGAAAGAATACCTCGCGTCCGTGTAATCGCCAGTAGCGCGCCAGGACGTCAGCCGCAACGGTGGTATAGGCATGTCCGATATGCGGGACATCATTGACGTAGTAAATCGGAGTGGTGATGTACAACGTATTGTTGGCCGACATCATCACGGCAAGATATCAGGTTGGCGGGGTGTTTGACTAGGTCGCGGCTCCGGCCGGCACAAGCCCGAGAGCTTCACGTAGGCGGAGAAATGTTGCTTCCAGCGCCATTTGTACGTTCAAGTGCCGCGTGGCTTGCTGTGCATGTTTTTCCATGTCGCTCATGAGAGTCAGGAGGAGGTCGATGTTCGCTCGGTTGGCGAACCGTTGGAATTGGGAGAGTTGATCGAGATGAAGGATTTGGTCTCGATCTCCATCCACGAGGACGATTACCAGGTCTCGGATCCATCGTGTCAGCCAGCTCAAGGTCTCCGCTCCCCGGTCCGATTTGGCCAAGGCTTCGGATGCGGAAAGGATGGTCGTGTTGGAGGTCAATGACTCGGGCTGTACCAATGCCAGACATTCCTGCTGACGGGCACGGACGTCTGCCACGTTCGTGGTGAGTGCCTCTCCGATGCGGCCGTCGGTCAGCAGTGCCAGGAGTCGAGCATCGGCAGGTGGAAGCTCTCGCTTCAGAATGAGTGCGGCCTCCACTTGTGTCCGGGCCGGTGAGGTAAAGCGAAGCGCTTGGCAGCGTGACCGAATCGTGATGGGGAGTGCGTGGAGACGGCTGGTGACCAGGATAAAGAGACTATGACCAGGAGGTTCTTCCAATGTTTTGAGCAGGGCATTGGCTGCACCGATGGTCATTCGATCCGCATCGTCAATCAGGCAGATCTTTTGCTCACCGATGAGGGGCCGATAGACAAACTGCTGCTCAAGTTCTCGGATCTGCTCAATCTTGATTTGCGGTGTTGCCGCCTCCGCATCGGGTTCGATAACGAAATAATCGGGATGCGTCTGAGCGGCAATCTGCACGCACGAGCGGCATTGGCCGCAACTGTCGGGGGTCTCGGTGAGAACTGGGCGGTCACAATTCAAGACCTGCGCCAGCCTCACGGCAGTCATATGCTTGCCAATGTGGGCGTCGCCGTGGAAGAGATAGGCATGAGCTAACCTCTTATTGGAGAGACTGGCCTGGAGGAGGGAAATGGATTGCTCGTGGCCTGTGATATCTGTAAACGGCATAGGCTATCGTTGTTGCAGCTGTTGGATGCCGCGCCTCTTGAACCAACGTGTGATGAATGTCACCACGTGTTGTTGGACGGACTCTAGAGGAAGAGAGGCATCAAACACAACCATACGCCGTGGTTCTTGTCGGGCTAAGGTCCGAAACCCGGCTCGTACCTTTTCATGAAATTGCGTCGCTTCCCGATCGATGCGATTCTGAGAAGCGCGCTGGCTTCGTCGCCGCCTCAGTCCGACGCGGACAGGTACGTCGAAGAGCAGGGTCAGATGCGGAACAAGTTTCCCGGTTGCCCACTTGTTCATGGTGCGCAAGACTCGGAGATCCAATCCACGCCCGTACCCTTGATAGGCGATTGTCGAGTCTGAGAAACGGTCACACACCACGATCATTCCCTGTTGGAGTGCAGGTTTAATCACATGATCGACATGTTGGCGCCGAGCTGCAAGGATGAGCCACGCCTCTGTTTCCGGGGCAATGGCTTCCGCGGAATGGTCGAGAAGGAGACCGCGTACTCGCTCGGCGAGCAGCGTTCCTCCCGGCTCTCGTGTGTGGAGCACCTGCCAGCCCTGAGTCGTGAGCCAGTCACAAAGCCGGCGGGCCTGCGTCGTTTTTCCACTCCCTTCGCCGCCTTCGAGCGTGATGAAGATACCGGATGGTTTTTGTGTGGCAGGACTCATCAACTCTTTTCTTCAGACGTGTCTCTGAAAACGGATCCTAAGTCAGGTTGCGGGGAATAGCAAGGTGGGACCTATTCAGGGATCCTTCTCGTTTCAGTGCATAACCTATTGAAATTAACAAGAAAACGCTTGCGACGTTTGTTCGGTACTCTGTAAGATGAATCACGGATCGTTCTCCCATAGAGGGTGGGGTAGTTTTCTTATGCTTAAGACTGCCTTGAGGCGATATTTTCTGACAGGACTCCTGCTTGTTACCCCGATCTGGGGCACGATTCTCGTTCTGAAAACCCTGTTCGTGGCACTGGACGGTATCTTGGGCGATGCCATGGCTGAGCTGGTGCCCGACCACTATATTCCCGGGCTTGGGATCGTGACCTTGGTGTTGCTGATCTTCTTGGTTGGGTTGTTTGCGGCCAACTTCATCGGGCGCCAGATCGTCAGTCATTGGGAGGATTGGCTTAATCGGTTGCCCCTTGTCCGCGGAATTTATTCGACCTTGAAATCCATGATGGATATTCTCTCCTTTTCAGAGCGAGGATCCTATCGGCGTGTGGTCTTGATCCAGTTTCCGAAGAATGGTCATTATTGTTTTGCCTTTGTGACGGGGATGACGAAAGGTGAGACGACAGCCTTGGGACAAGATACCCTGATCCATGTGTATGTGCCGACCTCACCCAATCCTACCTCGGGCTATTTTCTGCTGGTGCCTGAACGGGAGGTCACGTCTGTTGATATCAGTATTGAAGAGGCGATGAAGCTGATTGTGTCGGGTGGGTTGTACACGCCGTCCGGCGCGATGGCCTCGGCTTTGGCGGAGGCCAAGTGGAGCCAGATCAAACAGCCGGACGTTGGCGTGCCGATCGGGTAAACCGAGCTTTCTTCTTATGGTGCCTTTGAGGAACGCTCATTATCAGGAGTATTCAGCACATGACAGCAATGGCTGATCAACAGGCAATGCATTCCCCTATGTCCGGCCTCGGAGTGATTGTGATGGCGGCCGGGCTGGGCAAGCGGATGAAGTCCAACCATGTCAAAGTGCTGCATCAGGTCGCGGGGCAGCCGATGGTGCTGTACGCGGTCGATGTGGCGCTTCGAGTGGGAGGCCACCGTATCGCGGTCGTCGTCGGCCACCAGGCGGAAAAGGTTCGACAGGTCATCGAAGCGGGGATCGCTGGCAAGCCGGGGGCGCAGGCGGTGAGTATCGTCGAACAGACGCAACAGCTTGGGACCGGCCATGCTGTTATGCAAAGCCGTTCCGTGTTTTCTCACCATGGCGAGGCGAGTCCGACACACTATCTTATTCTGAACGGTGATACGCCCTTGTTGAAGGAATCCACGGTGCGGGAGCTCCTCACCGTTCATCAGCGGGAGGGGGCGACGGTTACTATTCTGACGGCGAGACTGGATGACCCGAGCGGCTATGGGCGGGTGATCCGTCATGACGCGAGTCCGGGGGATCCGGCGCTTTTGTCATCGGGCGTGGAGAAAATCGTCGAAGATCGAGATGCCACGCCGGTAGAACGGGCGACCAAGGAAATCAATGTGGGCACGTATGTGGTTTCGGGAGCGTTTCTCTTTGAGGCGCTGGATAAGTTGGAGCCCGACAATGCACAGGGTGAATACTATCTCACCGACATCGTGCGAATGGCGGTCGCGCAAGGGCGGCGCGTGGCTGCCGTGACGCTTCAGAATCCCGATGAGGGGTTGGGTGTCAACACGAGACAGCAGTTGGCTGAAGCAGAACAGGTTGTCCGGCAGCAGATTCGTGAGGGGTGGCTTGATGCCGGCGTGACGATGCGAGACCCCGGTTCGGTGTGGATCGATGCCGGAGTGACAATTGGGAAAGATACAGTTCTGTATCCTCATGTCATGCTTGAAGGGAACACGGTGATTGGTGAGGAAACCACGATTCGTTCAGGAGTTCGGATCACCGATTGTGTGATCGGCAATCATGTTGAGGTGTTAGACTGTTCGGTTCTCAGCCAATCGCGCATTGATGATGATACGCATGTGGGGCCATTTGTTCATCTTCGTCCCGGTGTGGTGGTCAGGCGGCGCGCGAAGGTCGGAAATTTTGTTGAAATGAAGAAGACCGAGCTGGGAGAAGGATCCAAAGCCAATCATCTCAGCTATTTGGGCGATGCCACAATCGCAGAAGGCGTGAATATCGGCGCCGGGACGATCACCTGTAACTATGATGGTCAGAAGAAGCATCACACGATGATCGGGAAGAATGTGTTTCTGGGAAGTGATACCCAGCTTGTTGCGCCGGTCACGATCGGGGAAGGAGCCGTGATTGCTGCAGGAACGACGGTGACACAGAATGTGCCGGCCGATTCATTAGCGATTGCCCGAGTCCCCCAGGCCAATCTGATAGGATGGGTGGCCAAACGACGGGCCTTAGTGGCCAGAGCCACACCCGGCGTCGTTTCTTCAGTCAAGGCTCCTGGTAAACGGGCTACGGTCACGCGACAGAAGGCTTCGGCGAAGTCGAAGAAAGGGCCTGGACGGTCATCGAGGGGCTGATCGCGGAACGATCACGCCGCGTACGTGTCTGCTAACTATTAAGCCGAGGTATTGCCATGTGTGGAATCATAGGATATGTCGGCAATCAGGAAGCGGTGCCGATTCTTATTGGGGGATTGTCCAAGCTGGAGTACCGCGGCTATGACTCATCGGGGGTGGCCGTCTTACAGGGTGAGAAGATCGCCGTCAAGCGAAGTGTGGGTAAGCTGGTGAATCTTGAAAATGCGCTGAAGGCGAATGGGCTCAAGGGAACGGTCGGCATCGGCCATACCCGGTGGGCGACGCATGGCAAGCCTTCGGAACAGAACGCCCATCCGCACCGGTCGAAAGGCTGCGTGTTGGTCCATAACGGGATCATCGAAAACTATCAGCAGCTGAAGCAGCAGCTTGAAAAAGACGGCTATAAATTTGCCTCGGAGACCGATACCGAGGTCGTCGCCCATTTGATTGATAAGTATCTTCAGAAGGGCCACAAACTGGCCGATGCCGTGCGTTTGGCGACGAAAGATGTCAAAGGGAGCTACGCGCTGGCCGTAATGTCGGAGCGGGAGCCGGGAACGTTGATTGCTGCGCGATCAGGTTGTCCGCTGGTCGTCGGTCGGACAACGCATGCGTCCTATATTGCCTCCGATGTCATGGCTATGCTGGCTCATACGCGAGAGGTGACCTATCTTGAAGAAGGGGACGTGGCCGTTGTGACTCAAACGGATGTGCAACTAACCGATTCCGATGGTCAGGTCGTCTCGCGAAAGGCCTCGAAGATTACATGGGATGCATCCGCAGCGGAGAAGAGTGGGTATCCCCACTTCATGCTAAAGGAGATTCATGAGCAGCCGCAGACCATTCTGGATACCATGCGAGGGCGGTACTCCTATGAGACAGGAGAGGCTGATCTCCCGGATATTGGGTTGACACCAAAAGAATTCGCGGCGTTGGAGCGGATCTGGATCGTGGCGTGTGGGACATCCTGGCATGCCGGTCTGGTCGGGAAGTATCTGTTTGAGGAAATGGTTCGGACGCCGGTTCAGGTAGATATTGGCAGCGAGTTTCGCTATCGTGATCCGCTTGTCGGCAAGAAGGATTTATTTATTACGATCTCCCAATCCGGTGAGACGGCTGATACGCTGGCCGCTGCAAGAGAGGCCAAGGCGAAAGGGGCGCGTGTTGTCTCCATTGTGAATGTGGTCGGGAGCACGTTGGCCCGTGAATCGGATGGGGTCTTGTATACCCATTGCGGGCCTGAGATCGGTGTGGCCTCGACAAAGGCTTTCACGGCGCAGCTCACCGCACTCTATCTCTTGGCCTTGCATTTCGCGCGAGTTCGTAATGTGATGAAGGTGGCAGATGGTCAAGCCTGGCTTGATCGGCTCGTGCGGTTACCGGCTTTGGTCGAGAGTGTGCTGCATAGGGAAGCTGAAATCGTGGCGATCGCCAAGCGCTACTACAAGAAACGAAATTTTCTGTTCCTGGGGCGCGGGATCAATTACCCGATCGCGCTGGAAGGCGCACTCAAACTCAAAGAAATTTCCTATATCCATGCCGAAGGCTATGCGGCAGGAGAGATGAAGCATGGTCCGATCGCATTGATCGACAAGGATATGCCGGTGGTGGTGTTGGCGCCTCGAGATCGACTCTATGATAAGACTGTCAGCAATCTCATGGAGGTCAAGGCGCGACATGCTCCCGTGATCGCATTCGTGGCTGAAGGTGAACGAGAACTGGGTAAGATCGCGGACGCGGTGTTTACGGTGCCGGATACCCATGCGCTGATTTCACCGATGCTCTTTACGATTCCGCTTCAACTTCTGGCCTATCATATCGCGGTGTTGCGGGGGGCGGATGTGGATCAGCCAAGGAATCTGGCGAAAAGCGTGACGGTGGAATGAGGTACGAAGGTAGGTTCCTCTGCTCGCTCAACGCGCGGCCTCAGAAGGCCCTCGTTGAATGCGCGCAATAAGGGACTCTACCTTCACGCCTCATAGGGGAAAAAGGAAGAGACGAGTGAAGATCGCACAGCAAGATGTTGAGAAAGTGGCGCAATTGGCGCGATTGGCACTGACGGCTTCGGAACAAGAGACCTTTGCGAAGCAGCTGAGTCAGATTCTTTCGCACGTTGACCAGCTCAATCAGTACGACACGACAGGTATTGAGCCGACTGCCACCGTGATGGGGCAAGTCAATGTATTTCGAGACGATGTCGTCCGGCCGTCTCTCCCAGCGGAGAGCGCGTTGGCCAATGCGCCGGAACGTGAATCGGATGGCTTTGTAGTCCCCAAAATCATAGAGGAGCGTTAACCGTCAATGACTGTCTCATCCATAGCCATTCGGGATGAGCTCTGAGGATCGGCGGAAGACGAGGTAATGCATGTTTCGACAAATGTTACGTTCAAAGATTCATCGCGCGACAGTGACTGGAGCTCATCTCGAGTACGAAGGAAGTCTGACGATCGACCAAGACTTGATGGAGGCCGCTGGCATTCTCCCGTATGAGGCCATTGTGTGCTCGAATCTGAATAACGGCGAGCGATTTATG
>Ga0224500_10000912_pt1 | contig 18513 bp, 16 predicted proteins | sample SF_Oct11_sed_USG_FD_168126 | JGI IMG/M metagenome (GOLD analysis project Ga0224500, IMG submission 168126) | Sediment microbial communities from San Francisco Bay, California, United States - SF_Oct11_sed_USGS_4_1 | ecosystem: Environmental > Aquatic > Marine > Sediment | place: USA: California... | reverse complement strand
GGGAAAGCTCTCATCCTTCCTTACGTCCGATGATCCATGGTGGGCGCTTCGCCTTCAGGCGACTGTGATACGTGGAGAAGAGTCGCTGCGGCGATTGATCGAGACTCCATCATCGGATAACGTGATATCGGAGGCTCGTGCGTAAGAAACTTCCAGGCAAAATCTTGCTGCGGGCGCCGAATTGGATCGGTGATGCCGTGATGTGCGAGCCTGCTCTTCGAGGTCTCAGGTCGCTCTTTCCGGATGCGGACATCACGTTACTGGCCAAACCGGCCGTTGCCGAGTTGTTCCGTGCTGCTCCAGAGCTGAATCGGGTATTGGTATACGAGGACAGGGGGGCTCATGCCGGGATCTCAGGGAAGTGGGTACTGGCTGGTCTCTTGCGGAACTATAGCTTCGATCTCGCCGTGTTGTTTCAGAACGCCTTCGAGGCCGCATTGATTGCGTGGCTTGCCGGCATCCCCCAACGATATGGCTATGCAACGGATGGACGAGTGTTCTTTCTGACCACGCCTGTTGCCGTGCCTACAGGTCCCCAATCGGTCCATCAAGTCGAGTACTACTGGAATCTGCTGAAGCCCTTGGGTCTCTCAGGTAGTGTGCCACTCCCGGCGCTCTGTGTGACCGGGGAGGAGAATCACGCGTTGGATGCAAGGCTCGCTGCCCTCGGTCGCGGTTCGTCGGATATTCTGATCGGGATCAATCCTGGGTCGACCTACGGTAACGCGAAGCGTTGGTTGCCCGAGCGGTTTGCCGAAGTTGCGCGTAGGCTTGCGGAACAACTAGGCCGTGACGAAGGTAGGCAGGTGGTCGTGGCCATTTTGGGGGCGAAGGGTGAGGAGACCTTGGGCAAGGAGATCGCCTCTCGGATCAACGGACCATCGGTGGTGCTGTCCGGCTCAACAACCATCCGCGAATTGATGGCAGTGGTGAAGCGCTGTCGTATCCTCATCACCAATGATACAGGGCCGATGCATGTGGCGGCTGCCTGCGGGGTACCGGTTGTTGCGGTGTTCGGTCCGACCGATTCGCGTACGACCGCTCCCTATGGGCAGGAGCAGTCGGTTGTTCGAGAATCAGTTGATTGTGCCCCCTGCCTGCTTCGGGAATGTCCGATCGATCACCGGTGCATGACTCGGATCTCCGCTGACCGAGTGTTTGAGGTGGCGGTACAACAAGTGAGCGGGTTCAGGGTAAGGGGTGAGGGGCACGGGGAGAAACACTTGCCTGCGCCTCATGCCTCACAGCTTGCTCCTGGCAAAGTCTTGGAAGGCTACACCATCTTTCTCGATCGAGATGGGACGCTCAATCCTGATCCTGGGTACATCAAGTCCCCGGACCAGTTTGAATTGTTCCCCGGAGTGGCGGAGGCGCTCGGGCGTTTGAAACGAGCTGGCGCCCGATTGATCCTTGTGACGAATCAGTCAGGCATCGCGCGGGGACTCCTCTCGCGCCAGAATCTTGAGGCCATCCACAGGAAGCTTGCGCATCTGCTCGGTCAGGCAGGGGTGACGCTGGACGGTATCTACTTCTGTCCCCATCATCCTGATGACGGGTGTGGGTGTCGAAAGCCAAACCCTGGAATGATTGACCAGGCGGTCCGAGAATTGGGGGTGGATTTGAAGCGGTCGTATGTGATCGGCGATCATCTGCGTGATATCGAATTGGCCAAACGGGTGGGAGCACGAAGTGTCCTTGTGAGTACCGGGGTGACACGGTCGCAAGAACTGGAAGGTTTGACGGACGCTCATCAGATTCCGGACAGAGTTGCAGACTCCCTGAACGAGGCTGCGGAGTGGTTGTTGTCCGATGTGAAACAGAGCGCCTCCCAAGACCTGAACCATGTGGGTTTAAGCGAATAAATGTTCCCGATGAATGGAACAGGCATCGGATAAGGTCTGGCTTGTGTTGGTTCAACAGCGAGAGTAAGTTGTCTGAGACTGAGACGTTGTGCGACTCCGGGAGAAATGGCCATGGCAGTGAACCAGAGTACGAAGGACTGTTCCATCCCTTGTAATCTCTGCGGTGGGACCGAGGTTTCGATTCTCTCAACCAGAAGTCGAAGCGGGAACCCATTACGGACTGTCATCTGCCGAGCCTGTGGGCTTGTGTGGTCAGATCCGCGCCCGCATGATGCCAGACAGTTTTATGAGGAACAGTATCGCCTCGCGTATAAGAATACCTACAGCCCGAAACCCAAGCATGTGGTGCGTGCGGGTAAGGTTGCTCTGTCGCGGTTTGCGAAGATCGAGCAGCTGTTGTCGAGTCAGAAAGCGGTGCTTGATGTCGGCACTGGGGGCGGAGAGTTTGCCTATTTGCTCCAATCGCTCGGTCATACCGTCAACGGGATTGAGCCGAATCGTGGGTATGCCGACCATTCGATCCAACAGTATGGGCTGACGGTTCAAGTTGGATTCGTACAAGACGCGACGTGTGCTCCGGCCTCGTTCGATATCGTGACGATTTGGCATGTTCTTGAGCATACGGAAGACCCAGGTTTTATCCTGGCACGTCTCCGCTCGTGGTTAAAACCAGACGGGGTGCTCGTTGTAGAGGTGCCAAATGTGGAGGCGACCTGCCAGGCGCCGCGCAGTACGTTCCATGAGGCCCATCTCTACAACTTCAATGTCGTGTCCTTGCGCAGGTTGGCCCAAAAACAAGGGTTGCACGAAACCTCACATCTTATCTCCCAGGATGGCGGGAACATCACGATGTTCTTCACTCAAACAGAGCCGCTGTTTGCCGATCAGTTCTCAGCCGCGATTCCTGGAAATTGTGACTGGATCTCGAGAATCGTGCGCCAACACAGTGCTCTGCGGCATCACTTGAGCCCAGCCCCGTATGTGCGTGCGTGGCAACGTCTCTGTCGATCGCTCAAAGAGCGACACGAAACGGCAACGCTGGGTAGCGGGAAGGCGATACTCGATGAACTCTATGCTCCTCATGTACGGACCCATTCCTTCACATGTGCATGAAGGGAACGGGTGTAGGCATGGATGGGGGACCGGCCTCTTGATTCAGTATCCCGATGCTACCCCAGCTGCGTAGGCAGGAAGGTTGTCCGGTGTCACCTGTCACATCGTTCGATGCCTCTTCCTCCGTTCTTCGGGATACCGCCCGTATTCTTCTGATCAAACCGAGTTCACTGGGAGATATCGTCCATACGTTTCCGGTGGTGTCGGCGATCAAGGCACAGTGGCCCGGGGTGCACGTGACGTGGGTGGTAAAGCGTCAATGGGCTGGGCTTGTCGAGTGTGCTGAGGGGGTTGATCGTGTCTGGCCGGTCGACACGACGGTGAGTAGCTGGGTGCGGGAAGGGTTGGCGCTCAGGGCGGAACAGTTTGACCTCGCGCTCGATTTGCAGGGGCTGTTTCGAAGTGGCGTCTTGGCATGGTTGAGTGGTGCACCGACACGGGTTGGGTTTGAGAACGGACGAGAGGGAAGTCCCTGGTTCTATACCAACCGCGTTCCGGTTGCACACCCCAATATTCATGCGGTCGATCGGTGCCTCTCTTTGGTGGGTGCCTTGGGGGTGAAACGTCCTGAGAAGCCTCAGTTTCGATTCAAGCTCCAGGAAGAAGATGTGGCCACTGTTCGAGCCATCTGCCACAGGCACGGGCTTGCAGTCGATCGGCCATGGATCGCGATGAGTATCGGGGCGCGGTGGCCGACGAAACGATGGCCGCTGACGGCGTTCGCTGCGGTCATGGATCAGCTGCAGGCCTCCCAGCCTCGGCCGGTCGTGGTCATAGGAAGTTCGGATGAACGTCGTTACACGAGTCAGCTCAGGGCTCTGACCGGGAGTCCCTTTGTGGATTTGTGTGGGGAGATCTCATTGAGACATTTGCCGGCACTGCTTTCAACCGCATCCGCCATGGTGACAAACGACTCCGGACCGATGCACATCGCGTCGGCACTGCATGTTCCTGTGGTCGCGATGTTCGGACCGACCAGTGCGATTCGGACAGGACCCTATGGCGATGGCCATCAAGTTCTGACCAGTCAGGTTCCATGTAGCCCCTGTTTCAGCCGTGTCTGTCGACATGCTCCCGAATTGGAGTGCCTGCACGGTATTACGCCGACTCGCGTGGTCGATGCCGTTCGTCCGCAGTTGATGGCTCACGCCCCATGCCAATGAACGTCTTGATCGTTCGTCCTGATGGTATCGGTGATGTGCTGCTCTCGCTCCCGGTTGCGACGCAACTCAGGCAACTCGTGCCGGACGTCAACATCGAGTTCTTGACCAGTCCTACCGTAGCGCCGCTGCTTGAACAGCATCCTGACGTGGATGCTGTTCGCACGATTCGCTTAACAGATCCGTTGGCCGAACTGCGTTGCGCCTTTTTGCGGGGAGTCGACGTGGCAGTCTTTCTCAAACCGTTTCGCCGTTTAATGTGGGCGGCCTGGTTAGCGCGAGTGCCGATTCGAATCGCCACGGGCTATCGTTGGTATAGCCTCTTGGCGAATCGGAGGATCTATGAACATCGCAGTGAGTTTTCCAAGCATGAGTCAGAGTACAACGTTGAGATGCTCAGAGGCCTGGGCTTGAACCCACACAAAGTAAAACCTCCAAGGCTGTATGTGACGGAGCATGAGCGAACCATCGGGGCATCATATTGGGTCGATCTGCCTAGCCCACGAGTCGTGGTTCATCCAGGAGGACTCTCTGCACGCCGATGGCGACCGGAGTATTACCGGGATTTGGCTCTTGAATTGGCGCAGGCCGGTTATGGCGTGATATTGACCGGCAGCGAGTCAGAAAAAAGACAATTTGAATCCAATGCCCTGTCTACGGTGCAGATCCCAACCGGAATCAAGAATTGTATGGGGCAACTGTCTCTCCGCCAGCTCATGGCCGTGATGGCTCATGCCCATGTGGTCGTTTCTGGGGCCACAGGACCAGCCCACATGGCGGCAGCATTGGGTATCCCTACAGTCAGCCTCTTCGATCCACGACGAAACAATTTGCCGGTGAGATGGAAGCCCCTTGGAACAGGAATTGTGCTACGCCCGGATGTTCCGACCTGCGACAAATGTATCGGTGAAACGTGCTCGTATTGGGATTGTCTTGATCGATTGACGGTCGGCAAAGTGATGACGGCCATAAGGCAGGTGATTGATACTCCTTCAGCTCTTGTCGTCCACCACGTGTGAGGTCACATATTGGGTCAGGGCATGATGGGTTCTAGGTAGTGGTCTTGACTCCATTGTTCGTATATGTTCATATTATGAACGAACCGGTAGTTAACTCATAACTCTATGAATCTCCAAGGCCAACGAGATCTGCTCTTGCTGACCGAGGTAGAGCGCGATAGCGGGGTCACACAGCGGTCTCTTGCGGCAAAGCTCGGGGTCGCGTTGGGGCTGACAAATCTGTACTTGAAGCGATTGGTGCGGAACGGATACATCACAACGACCACGATCCCTTCCCACCGTGTTCGATACATGTTAACGCCGCGAGGCTTTGCTGAGAAATCACGGCTGACATCCCTTCACATGGAATATGCTCTGTCTCATTACCGCGATATGCGTGCGCGACTCCGGGAAACCCTGTCTCGCATCGTTCAGAATGGAATAAAACGAGTGGTCATTTATGGGACCAGTGAACTCGCGGAGATGGCCTATCTGTCGCTCCGTGAGACGCAGATGACATTGGTCGGATTTGTAGACGATGGACGGCAGGAGTCATTTCTCTCGTATCCGGTCTGGCCGTCGGACGTCTTGCAAGAGTGGGAGTTCGATGCGGTGCTGCTGGCCAACTTCGAGCAGATGGCTGGGCTCCGCACGAAACTGGAGCAACAGCAGGTTCCAGATAACAAGATTATCGCGCTGACTTCGCTGGTCTAAGCGCGCAAGACCACTGTTTTTTATTCACTGTAAGTGAGAGGGCGAAGCTGTGTCCGTCAGGCGTACGACAAGCAAGGCTGGCGGGAGTCGCGAGAAACGCGAGAGATGCGAGACTAGCCAGAGTGGAGTGAAAAGTAGGAAAGCCAGAATCCCGCGGCCTCTGGAGTCTCTCTTCTCTCCCATCGCGCGTGTCGTGCTTGCCCTGTTTGTCTGGCAGAGACCATATGCCTGTGACAAGATTTGAAGACCTCGAATGTTGGAAAAAGGCCAAGGCTCTTGCGGTTGAACTCTATCAGATCTCTAATAATGGGGAGTTTGGTAAGGATTTTGGTTTCAAAGATCAGGTGAGGAGAGCGGCTGTCTCTATTGCTTCAAATATCGCGGAGGGAAAAGAAAGAGAGACTGTCGCGGAATTCATCAGATACTTGTACATTGCAAAAGGGTCAGCAGGTGAGTTGAAAACACAGCTGCTGATTGCAGAGGACATTGGGTATGTGAGCCAGGAGCGTGCCCAGAATTTAAGGATGAAAGTCGAGGCTCTTAGCGCCATGGTCGGCGCACTAATCAAGAAATTGAAAAACCGGAGCTAAAGTGAGTGTGAGGAAACGTGTCGCGCCACTCTCGCCTTTCTTACTCGTCGCGCAAGCGATGCTCCATGAATGACCAGACAGACGAGACCAACCACATGGACCAGACAAACCAGCCAGACAATCTCAACTGGTATGCCTTACGAACGAAGTCTCGTCATGAGAAGTTGGTGCGAGATCAATTGGATAAGCAGGGAATTGAGCCGCTGCTTCCGACGGTCAAGCGGCTGAGCCAGTGGAAGGACCGAAGGAAAGAAATCGAGGTTCCCTTATTTTCAGGCTATTGTTTCGTGCGGTTTTCTCAGCAAGAGAAGGCGCCGGTGCAGAGAACGATAGGCGTCGTAGAAATTGTCGGCAGTGGAACTCGCCCTGAACCGATTCCAGAGCCAGAGATTGACGCCCTGCGGCGTTTGATGACTAGCGTCCTTCCTTATGATCCTCACCCCTATCTTCATGAAGGCATGAGGGTGGAAGTTGTTCGTGGTCCCTTGCAGGGTATCCACGGAATTCTGCTACGGAAAGAGAAGCGTCATCGGTTGGTCATCGGGGTACATCTGATTCAACAAGCGGCAGCGGTGGAGATCGATGTGAATGATGTAGTGCCGGGGTGAGGAACTCAAGGTGGATTGTCTGATCTCACTAAGCCTTCGGGTGAGAGGACTTTCAGGCCTCCCGCGACTGTCACTCGCTCGGTTTTCGAGAGTGACCTAAAAGAGCAGCGAGGTGGCGGAACCATTGCAAGCTTCTGGGTATGACTGAGCGTATGGATTCATGGTGGGTGAAGCTATTGCCGGCTGTGTTCCGGCGTCGTTTCGAGAGGCGGATCGCTGCACAGCAAGTGATCGCAAATACCTTCTGGCTGTCGTGCGATTATGTTTTTCGATTGAGCATCGGTGTGGTGGTGAATGTGTGGATGGCACGGTATCTTGGCCCTCAACAGTTCGGCCAGCTGAGCTTTGCAACGGCTTTTGCCGGTCTGTTTGCTGCATTTTCTACCCTGGGGCTCGATGTTGTGATTGTTCGTGATCTTGCGAAGTCGCCTCATGCCCAGGCCGTGACGCTGGGTAGCGCGTGGATACTCAAGTTTCTCGGCTCTATTGCAGCGATTGTGTTAGCTGTAACAGCGATCGCGTGGATTCGTCCCGATGATGGTCTGAGCTTTTGGCTGGTGTTTCTATTCGCGAGTGTGTTTCTGTTTCAAAGTGCTGATGTTATCGATATGTGGTTTCGCTCCTCGCTCAGATCGAAGCGCTCTGTTCTTCCCAAGGCGATTGCAATCATCGCCGGGGCTTTGGGGAAGTCAGGCCTTATAATCGCTGGCGCACCACTCATTGCATTTGCTTGGATGGGGCTTGCCGAAGCGGTGGTGGGGAGCATCGCTCTTCTCGGCGTGTTTATTTGGTTGGGGGGAGAACTCAAGTCGTGGCGGATTCATTCCGGTCGAGTTTGTGAGTTGCTGAAGGAAGTCTTTCCGCTGGCGTTGTCAGCTATGGTCATCATTCTATATATGCGGATTGATAAAATCATGCTTGGCGAACTGTTGGACGATGAAGCGGTCGGCCTATACACCGCTGCAACCAAAGTATTTGAAGTGTTTTATTTTATTCCCAGTGCGTTTGTAATGTCGTTGGGGCCAGCGCTTGTGCAGGCGAGGGAGTCAGATGCTGGGAATTATCTAGCACGAGTGGAGGAAATGTTCTCAGTAGTGGCAATTGGTACCATTCTTATTGCCTTGCCCATATCAGTTTTTGCCAATCCATTGATAACATTTATCTTTGGGCCGAACTTTACTTCGGCTGCTCCGATCTTGCAAATCCATATCTGGGCATTGGTATTTTCTGCGTTAGGTGTTGCAAGCGGGCAATACCTCCTTCTTGAGGGCTTCAACAGTATTATATTGCAGAGGACGGCGTTGGGTGCAGCGGTCAATATTTTGTTAAATGTTCTCTGGATACCCCGGTACGGGATTGTCGGGGCAGCCTGGGCTTCTTTGATCGCATACGGCATAGCTACTTGTTTCCTGTTTCAAAATGTTGCGTCGCGCAGATGCCTCAATCTGATGGTAAAGAGTGTATTTTATCCACGGGTATTTGCGGCGCTGTGGCGGTGAAGTGGCTGAGTTCTTCTTGCATCATGAGGTGTTTCCAACGGCGGATTGTTTTCTCTGGTCTGTGCTCTCACCACCTTGAGCAGGGTTTGATATTCATAGAACAAAGGGGTACGGCACTGACTTTGCCGCCGCTTCTCGGGCAGTAGTTTGGTTGGACCTTACGAAGGAAACATGATCAGTAATATCGGGTTCAACGAAAGTGCGACGCCTCATCAGATTTCCTCTCACTCATCCTCTTGGAATGCTGAGAAATATCCAGGCGGATCAGTTCAGTGAGCAGATATGCTTTCGGGCACCAACGGTGAGGCGTGTCTGCAGTACACTCGTTGGATGGTTTCGATGAGGGTGACGATTCAGGAGCGAGGTTGAAGCATGGCATGTCCCATCTGTTCTGGGGGGATGGAGTTTTGCTTTGCAGCGACGGTTCTCAATAAATATCAGGCGCGGTATGAGGTCTGCGAAAATTGCGGGTTTCTGCGTGCCTATGAACCGCATTGGTTAGATGAAGCCTACTCCCGTGCTATAGCTGCTGCGGACAGCGGACTGGTAATGCGCAATATCTCTATCGCCCGTCAACTTGCTGGCGTCCTGTATTGGTTACTGGGCGAGCGAGGTGATGGCCAGTACCTAGATGTCGCAGGTGGCTACGGTATGCTGACTCGATTAATGAGGGACATGGGGTTTGATTTCTATTGGACCGATAAGCACTGCCAAAACCTGCTTGCGCCAGGTTTTGAGTACAGTAGAGCAAAGGGAGCTTGCTGTGCGGTTACAGCAGTGGAGGTTATGGAACACCTTCTGGCCCCACTCACATTTATCGAGGAGACGCTAGCACTCTCGGCTGCGCCAATTATGTTATTTACGACTGAGCTATACGAAGGCCCTCCACCCTCGCCTGGCGCATGGTGGTACTACGCCTTTTCTACAGGACAACATATCGGGTTTTTTCAACGGCGGACTTTGGAAGCTTTGGGTCGAAAGGTAGGCCTTTATTATGCGAGTGCAAACGGGCTTCATGTCTATTCAAAGGTGCCGGTGAATAGACGATTGCTGCAACTTGTTACGGGACGATGGGTCTCGTGTGTGGCGCCGTGGTGGATTCGCCGGCGCTTGGGATCAAAAACGATGAGCGATCACTACTTGAGGTTGGAAGGGAATCGTTGATGGCGTATCTGTCATCAGAGATGAAGATCGCCTATGATTCCCAGATATTCTGCTCGCAGACCTATGGTGGTATTTCTAGGTATTTTTGTGAGACGGCCTCGCGCATCGCCAAAGAGCCCGACGTGCAAGTTGTCATTGCCGCTCCAATGCACATTAATGCTTATCTTGAGAATGTGTCTCCGAAGATCGTGTCAGGGTTTCGGGCACCACCCGCAGCGGCCCATTTTCATCCGCTACGGCGGCGACTCGGCCTAGTCTTCGGAGACTTGATGCTTCGTGCCATGGCGCCGGACCTTGTGCACGAAACATTTTTCCATGGCTATCCCCTCGGTTCACGGCGCACAAGACGTGTGCTCACCATTTACGACATGATTCATGAAAAGTTCGCGTCGAGCTTTCCGCATACGGACAAGACTGCCCGATACAAGGCCTTGGCTGCAGAACGTGCGGACCATGTCATCTGTATTTCCGAGTCTACGAGGCAGGACGCGTTGGAAATCCTTGGGCTGTCTCCAGGTAAAACTTCAGTGATTTATTTGGGATTTGACTTGATGAAAGGTGTGAACAACAAAGTCGAAGGCCTAGTAGAGCCCATAGGCGAACCCTATCTGCTGTACGTGGGTAAACGAGGAGGATATAAGAACTTTCTCCGTCTTCTTGAAGCGTATGGAACTTCATCTCAACTAAAGTCACACTATACGCTGATTTGCTTTGGCGGGGGGGCGTTTAAAGCGGATGAGTTAAGGGCTTTGCAATCACTCGGGTTAGATGGTGCTCGCGTCAAGCACTTAGAGGGGGACGATCAGTTACTCGCGGAGTTTTATGAGCGTGCCAGTGCGTTCATATTCCCTTCTCTGTATGAAGGGTTTGGTATTCCTCCACTGGAAGCCATGTCACATGATTGTCCGGTCGTTTGTAGTAACACAAGCTCAATACCTGAGGTTGTGGGTGATGCTGGCGAATACTTTGATCCCCATGATGTTGAAGCCATGCGCGTAGCAATCGAACGCGTTGTCATGTCAGATAGCCACAGGAAGCTACTGATTGCGAAAGGCCGTGTTCGTTTGAAACGTTTCTCTTGGGATCGATGTGCCGCCGAAACCCTCGACGTGTATAAAAAACTGTCCTGAAAAGGTCCAGATATGCGACGTGCCTTGATATGTGGTGTTTCAGGACAAGACGGTGCCTATCTTGCGCACCTCCTCCTTGAAAAGGGATATGAGGTATGGGGTACCTCCCGAGATGCCCAAGCTTCGACTTTTGGTAATTTATTGCGAGTGGGGATCCAGGGGCGGGTTAAGACCGTGTCCATGGCAGTGAACGATTTTAGGAGCGTCCTCCAGGCTATCAGCCAAAGCGATCCTCAGGAGATATATAACCTGGCTGGCCAGAGCTCGGTTGGCCTATCTTTCGAACAGCCAGCGGAAACACTCGAGAGTATTGCGACTGGTACGCTCAATCTTCTTGAGGCGATTCGTTTTCTCGGCAAACCCGTACGGTTCTACAATGCGATTTCCAGCGAGTGTTTTGGCGACACTGCTTCGGCATCCGCGGATGAGGCTACGCCTTTTCAGCCATGCAGTCCTTATGCAGTCGCGAAAGCTACAGCACACTGGCTGGTTGCTAATTACAGGTCCGCGTATGGAATCTTTGCCTGCAACGGCATTTTGTTTAACCACGAATCACCGTTGCGCCCCCCACGTTTCGTCACTCGAAAAGTCGTTCAAGCGGCGGTAAGAATTGCCGGCGGCGTTCAAGAGAAACTGATATTGGGGGATATGGGAATTCAGCGAGACTGGGGCTGGAGTCAGGAATATGTTGATCCTATGTGGCGTATGCTACAGACCGAGACTCCGGAGGATTTCGTTATTGCCACGGGCGAAGCGAATTCACTTGAGCAGTTCGTCGCTACAGCTTTCTCGGAAGTTGGCTTGGATTGGCGTAAATACGTTATCCAAGACCCCAAGCTGTTTCGTCCGTCAGAAATCCGTCACAGCCGGGGGCGGGCGGAGAAAGCTCGACGTGTGCTGGGCTGGGAAGCCAAACTGAGAATGCAGGATGTCATACGAGAAATGATCCGCCATGAGCAGCAATTGTCGAACTAAGCTGATCCCGTCGCAGCAAAGTTAATACACTGGGAATTCTGACTTACGGAGCTTTCTTGTTGAGGTGGGCCGAGATCGACTAATGGGTGAATGCTCAGATTGGGACATCTCTCAGATATCGATCATTGTTGCAGTCTACAACGGCGCGGATACGTTGCAGCAGTGCATCAACAGCGTTGCCCTGCAAACGTACCCGCATAAAGAACTGATTATCATCGATGGAGGTTCCACCGATGGTACGGTTGAGTTATTGAACGACAACCAGGAGAAGATCACCTATTGGACTTCTGAACCTGATCAGGGAATCTACCACGCATGGAACAAAGCATTGCTTCGGGCGCGTGGGGAGTGGATCTGCTTCCTGGGGGTGGATGATCACTTTTGGAATGAGCATGTACTAACCAGGATGGCTGAGGAATTGGCGAAACTTCCTGCCGAAATTCGCGTAGCTTACGGGCAAATCATGCTTCTCAACGGCGCAGGGGAACGGCTCTATGCGATTGGCGAGCCGTGGGAGAGGCTCAGACAGCGATTCTTGAAGAGTATGTGTATCCCGCATCCGGGCATGATGCATCGCAGAAGCTTGTTCGAAGAGCATGGCGGGTTTGATGAATCTTTCCGAATCGCCGGAGATTATGAATTGTTGTTGCGGGAATTAATGACTGCCGATGCAGTGTTTGTCCCTGAATTGGTGATGGTCGGAATGCGACAAGGAGAAGGCGAAAGCAGCCATCCCAGTTCTACAATGCGGGTGTTGCAGGAGACGAGGCGCGCGCAACGGATGCATGGTCAGCGGTTCCCTTCTTCGAGCTGGCTCTTTTCAGTGATGAAGGTATATCTGCGGTTGTTACTCTGGCGTGTATTCGGAGAGCCGATTGCTCGCAAGACCCTCGACTTTGGCAGGCGTCTCATGGGTCAGCCAGCCTATTGGACCAGGACATAAATGGGCGATTGTGCGATCGCCCCGGTGAGCGTAGTAATCCCATGTTTTCGATGCGGTGCAACCATAGGCCGTGCAGTCGCGTCGATTGCTGGTCAGACTCAAAAACCAGCTGAAGTTCTACTGGTTGACGATGCCAGCGGAGATGAGACATTGTCCGCATTGCAGCAACTTGTTTCTGAGCATCCAGGTTGGGTGAAAGTGCTGGCGCTGGCTCAGAATCAAGGCCCATCTGCAGCGCGCAACGCGGGCTGGGAAGTTGCGACTCAGCCCTACGTGGCTTTCTTAGACGCAGACGACTCCTGGCATCCGGAGAAAATACGGATTCAGTATGGGTTTATGCGTGATAACCCAGACATCGATATTTCAGGTCATCGATGTCTGTGGGTGCGAGCTGACGAGGCACTGCCTCAAGTCCCTGACGAGGTGACGATTACGAGAATAAGCGTGCTGGATCTGGTTTTTGGAACCAGGCTTTCTACTCCGACAATCATGCTGAAAAGGCAGATTCCGTTTCGATTTGAATCGAATAAGCGGTACGCCGAAGATGTCCATCTTTGGCGGCAGGTCGCTTGCTCGCGTAGCAACATTGTGCGAATTGAAAGCCCTCTTGCCTATATGCACAAGGCCCCCTACGGGGCCTCTGGTTTAAGTGCGGAGTTGTGGCCCATGGAAAAGGGAGACCTGAGCAGTCTGCTTTTTCTTTACAAGGCAAAACATATCAGTTGGATGCTGCTAGCCCTGGGCAGCACCTTCTCTCTTGCAAAGTACCTGAAACGGATAGTGCATGTTCAGCTGAGCCGTCTATCAAGGTTTTATTCGAGTGAACGGCAGGCCAACTAGAAGAACTCAGCGGCACCTATTTCTGGCTAGCAGTTGATGGCTCACCGCCGAGCGAGCACACCCCAGTTGAGCCCTAGGATACGTGTTCAGGCTAGCGAGCAGCCTCTGAGACAGGTCACTCGACTGGTGTACGCTCGGATGCAGAAACCATCATGTGTGGCATTGCTGGCGTTCTAAAGTATAAGGAGTCTGATCTTAGCCGGGTTGTGTCCGAGATGATCGGAGCGATTCGCTATCGAGGACCGGACGATTCAGGTGTGTGGTGTGAACCATCCGTTGGTTTGGGTATCGGGCATACCCGGTTGTCGATTCTGGATCTGTCGCCTGCCGGTCATCAGCCGATGACCTCGACTTCTGGTCGATATGTCCTTGCGTTCAACGGTGAAATCTACAACCACCTAGAGCTGCGTGTACAGCTCCCAAACAGATCCTGGCGTGGTCACTCTGACACGGAGACACTTCTGGCGGCCTTCGAGACCTGGGGGGTCGAAAAAACTCTTCAGGTCAGCGTCGGCATGTTCGCCTTGGCCTTGTGGGATCGGGTTGAGCAACGGTTGATACTGGCTCGCGACCGGGTCGGAGAGAAACCGCTGTATTACGGATGGTGCCAAGGATCCTTTCTGTTTGGCTCGGAACTGAAGTCGCTGGAAGTTCACTCAAATTCCAGTTTTGAAATCGATCGAGGCGCGTTGGCGCGTTTCATGCGTTATGCCTATGTGCCTTCACCGCATTCGATCTATGTTGGAATACGGAAACTTCTCCCGGGAACCTACATCGGCATCTCACCTGCCGACCCAGCCGGGCACTGGCCACAAGCTAGATCCTATTGGTCTGCAGTGGCGGTTGCCGAGCCGGAGAGCCGGTCTGACTGGAATGATGGGATGGCTGTGGAAGAACTGAACCGGCTGCTGAGTGGAGCAATCAAGGGGCAAATGGTTGCGGATGTGCCGCTCGGCGCGTTCCTCTCGGGCGGCATCGACTCGTCCACGGTCGTGGCGCTCATGCAGGCGCAGTCAACCAGGCCGGTCAAAACCTTTTCAATCGGTTTTACCGAAGGTGACTACGACGAGGCGAAACATGCGAGGGAGGTTGCAAGACATCTCGGCACCGATCATACCGAACTGTATGTTACACCAGACGATGCACTGGCCGTCATTCCGCAGCTGCCGGCTATCTATGATGAGCCGTTCGGTGACTCGTCCGGGATTCCCACGCATTTGGTAGCGAAATTGGCGCGCCAGCAGGTCACCGTGTCGCTATCCGGCGACGGCGGCGATGAATTGTTCGGCGGTTACAACCGTTATTCTTGGGGGCGATCGATCTGGGATCGGATCGGGCCGATTCCGGTGGGGATGCGCCGGTGGGTAGGCCATTTACTGACGATCTGCCCGCCTGAGTGGTGGAATCGAGTAGGGCAGGTGATGCGGACGGTGTTACCAAACCGTTTTCGAATGTCCGCGCTGGGGGACAAGATCCACAAGCTGGCCGAGGTGATCGATGTCGTCAGCCCCGACGATCTCTATAAGCGACTGGTGTCTCACCACCGAGATCCTGAGGCATTGGTCATCGGTGCGGAGGAATGTCCGATCTGGGCCGATGAGCAGGTTGCCAAACTGGAGCGGGGAGACTTCAGCGAGGGCATGATGTTTCACGATTTTGTCGGTTATCTCATGGACGACATTCTGACCAAAGTGGATCGTGCGGCGATGGCGGTGAGTCTGGAAACGAGAATCCCGTTTCTCGACCATCGCGTGGTGGAATTTGCCTGGAGGCTGCCCCTGCATCTGAAAATCCGCGATGGACAGGGGAAATGGCTCGTGCGGCGAGTGCTCGATCGATACGTACCGAAGACGCTTATCGACCGTCCCAAGATGGGTTTCGGTGTCCCATTGGACTCGTGGCTCAGAGGCAGCTTGAGGGAGTGGGCCGAGGCCTTATTAGATGAGTCTCGGCTCCGGCGCGAAGGGTATCTGGACCCACTTCCGATCCGAGCGAAATGGCGGGAGCATCTCTCGGGCCGGCGCAATTGGCAATATTGGCTTTGGAATGTGTTAATGTTTCAAGCCTGGGCCAGTTCTCGGCGCTGATACGCGCTTGTTTTCGGTAGCAGCGATGAGCCGCGACACAGGCGGCCTACAATAGACAAAGGAAGATAAAATCCAGGTGAGCACGACCCAGCATGATTTACAGAACTAGTCGAGACAGAGGAGCTGTGGAGACTGGTACAGCATCAGACGGATAGACCAGATGCCCCACATTGAGAAGCTCTCATCCCCGCTGAATGTGTCCATAGATGCCCGATGGTTCGACCTAAATGAGGAGCACCATTTTTGGATGCGAGCGCGATTCGAGGAGGTTCAGTGTGTATTGCCTTCGAATCTTGAGGGCAAGCAGATGTTGGAGATTGGATGCGGGAACGGAGTGTTTCGGTCACAGATGGAACAGTTCAGTGGAGCGCCGATTGATGGCTGTGACTTGAATCTCAGGGCCCTTGAGATGGCGAGAGAAGGACTGGGCCGGCTCATATTGTACAACATACTGGAGCGAAATCCCGAGCTCGTCGGTAGGTACGATCTGGTGTTTCTGATGGATGTTGTTGAACACATCGAAGACGATGCCAAGTTTCTGGAGGCCGCTTTGGCTCACCTGAAGCCGGGTGGAACTCTGATTCTCAATGTACCGTTTGGCCCTTCCCTCTATAGCGTGTACGACAAGCTCATCGGCCACTATCGTCGCTATACTAAGCGGCAGCTCTTGAAAGTGTTCTCTCGGCTCGAGGCCGATGTCATCGGGCTTCGGTGCTGGGGACTCATGCTCGTGCCGCTTGCAGTTGTTCGGAAGATGCTGCTGCCGCTGTTAGATGATGACAAGAAACAAATCGAACTGGGCTTTCGCGTGCCTTCGCGCGCAATGAACCGGGTGTTTACGTGGCTTCTCAAATTGGAACGGCAGTTCGCGCCGCTGAGATTTATAGGCGCTTCCGTCATTTTAGTGGCAACGAAACGATGAGATTGGAAAATGGTGTTTCAGCAGCCTGCTAGCGAAGATTCTCTGCTTCGATCACTCAGTTCACCGTACGGCGTGATTATTCTTTTATGGGGGCTGTGCTATGTGTGGCGTCCTCTGTATCTGGGATTCTACAGCGATGATTACATCGTACTCTTTGTGCCGGTCACGTTCCACCCAAGTGCCGAATGGTGGAATTATGAACTCAATATGTATCCAAACCGCATTCTCTGCGGGGTGTTCAGTTACCTTGCAGTGCTCTCACTTGGAGTCAATCCAGCTGCATGGCAGACTTTTGGTGCCGTTGTTGTTCTTGTCGAGTCCCTTCTCTTCCTTCAAATCCTTCAAAGGCTCAATGGATTGCAGGCCACAAAGTTGGATGCCAAGGTCATTACCCTCATTGCATGTCTTTGGTTGATCAACCCCTTTGCCTTTGGGTTTACAGCATGGCCTACGTATATGATCGCAAATCTCTGTGTCGTCGCCTTCCAGTTGGCTACTCTTGCGTATCTGAGCGGTCGAGTCTTTGCGTCGTGCGCTCTGTTTGCGATCAGTTGTTTCATTCTGGAGGCGTACTATTTCCAGTTTATCTTATTTCTTGGATTGTCCTGGATTTACCGGGACCGGCTGTCGGTAGAACGCGGGAAAGTTCTTCGCCACCTTGCGGCCTTTTCCCTAATTCAGGTGTCTTTCATTGTCTACAACCGGCTGGTGCAAGGGGGGGTCCGGAAAAGTTTCAATCTGGACTTTGTCATCACGAGGATCAGTAATGTTATTCAGAATCCTCAATATTGGTGGGAGGCGCTTATCCCTTTCGCGATCGGGCTGTTCTTTATGATCTTGCTAGTCCGGAGTGTTCACAAGATCCGTTCTCAGGGGATTGAGCCGAACCAGGCCATGATGCTGTTGGTCTGCTGTTGTGCGGCGCTCAATCTTTTATTGTATCTGGCCGTGGGGTACTCGCTTCGGCCTTTCGGGATCGCTTCAAAAACCATGATTGTCATCTCCACCTTGTTCCTGTTCATGATCTTTATTGTTGCTCACCGATTCCCTCGAAGGGCATATGGGATTGTTGCAGTCCTGGGGGTATGCTTTGTTCCTCTTTTTGCCCAGCAGACGAAAGCCTGGGCGGATAGTTGGTCATTGCAGCAGGAAGTTGTTCGTGGGTTTCCTGCTGATGTGGTTGCGCGTGAAGGGCGTGAAGCGACGGTGTTGGCAATTGCACCGAACAGAGTGGATTCGGTACTTGTGTTTGAAGAACCGTGGGCTCTTGGCCCGGCGCTACAGGTTCATTATCCAGTACTACGGCGTGCCAGGGTTGAATTCTTGACGCACAAATTTGGCACGTTCAGCGCAACCAGGACTGTGTATGATGGATTACAAGTCACGCAAGTCGGGCGTCTGAGTGGTCATTCACAGTCAAGGTCGGTGGGGGAACAGGGGCTTCTCCTTTGGAGTTACTATGATAGGTCGCTAAGGCGGGTAAGTGCCCCATTTGTTCTTGAGGAAGATGTGTCGACGATCAGGCTGGATTCAATTTCTACGGACTTGATCCAGTGACGTACGGGAGGCAATTTGAAGATAAGCATCGTCATCCCCATCTTCAATGAGGCTGAAAATATTGCCGAACTACTCTCCAGGCTTGCTCTGTCATTAGGCTCCCTTAGCGACTATGAAATCTTGCTGGTGGACGATGGGTCGACAGACCATTCAGGGCCCTTGATTGTCCGATACTGTGAGCAGGACAACCGGATCAAGCTGATCTCCTTCTCCAGAAATTTCGGACATCAGATAGCGATCTCGGCCGGTATGAAACATGCCACCGGTGATGCGCTGATCGTTATGGATGGCGATCTGCAGGATCCCCCCGAAGTCCTTCCACAATTTATTGCCAAGTGGCAGGAGGGGTAT
>Ga0224500_10000910_pt1 | contig 18524 bp, 15 predicted proteins | sample SF_Oct11_sed_USG_FD_168126 | JGI IMG/M metagenome (GOLD analysis project Ga0224500, IMG submission 168126) | Sediment microbial communities from San Francisco Bay, California, United States - SF_Oct11_sed_USGS_4_1 | ecosystem: Environmental > Aquatic > Marine > Sediment | place: USA: California... | reverse complement strand
ACAAGACCGGCACGACCACGATCTTCGAGGCGCTCAAGCTGCTGGGGTACCGCACGATCAACGGCGACAAGCCCGGCAGCTATCCGGGCGCCGACGACGGCGAGACGCTGCTGCGGCAGATCGAGCGCGGCGACTACCGGTTGCCGACGTTCGACCTCTTCGATGCGTTCACCGACAACCCCTATTTTCACCTGTGGCGCGAGATCTACACGCTGTACCCGGACGCGATGTACATCCTGACGGTGCGCGACGAAGAGCGCTGGATCGAAAGCTGCGCGAGTTTCTACCGCAATCGCCGGATCCGGCCGATGCGCGTGTGGATGTTCGGCAAGCATGCGAACCCGGGTGAAAGTGCCGAGAGCCGGCAGGCGTGGCTCGATGCGTACCGCGCGCACAACGCCGCCGTCCGCGAGCACTTCCGCGGGCGACCCGAGCAGTTTCTCGAATTCGACCCGACGCAGATCCGCGAGTGGGGTCCGCTGTGCGAGTTTCTCGGTCAGCCCATGCCGCGCGCACCCTGGCCGCATGCGAACGTCACGCAGGGAGACAAGCCGTGGCGCAGCGCATGGCGCCGTGTGCGCCGTTTGCTCGGAATGGAGATGGGGGGAAGGGGATAGGGGATAGGGGTTAGGGGTTAGGGGTTAGGGGTTAGGGGTTAGTCGGAAGGCACCTCCCCAGCTTTGTCTGCACCTCTCTCGCCGAAGCGCGGGAGGTTCGGCGCGCGCGGCGCGTTCTGACTAACCCCTATCCCCCAACCCCTACCCCCTATTCACTCTCTTCGTGCGGCTTGAACGCCGACACCAGTTCCTGTTGCTTCCGCGACGGCACCGGATCGTAGTGGCTCAGGTCCATCGTGTACGTTCCTTCGCCGCCGGTCAGCGCCTTGAGGCGCGACAGGTAATCCTGCAGTTCGCCGAGCGGCACGAGCGCCGTGATTTCTGATCGCCCGCCCTGCAGCGTGTCCTGGCCGTTGATGCGGGCGCGTCGGGTCGCCAGGTCGCTGCTGACGTCGCCGATCGACGCGGTCGGGCAACTGATGACGATCCGCACGACCGGCTCGAGCACGATCGGAGCCGCGTGCTTGATGGCCTCGATGAAGGCCTTGCGTCCCGCCGACACGAACGCGACTTCCTTCGAGTCCACGGCGTGATGCTTGCCGTCGTACACGCTCACGCGGATGTCCTGCAGCGTGAAGCCGGCGATCGCGCCCTCGGTCAGCACCTGGCGCACGCCTTTCTCGACCGCGGGGATGAACTGGCCGGGGATCGCTCCGCCCACGACGTCGTCGACGAACTCGAAGCCCGCGCCGCGTTCGAGCGGCTCGATGCGCAGGTACACCTCGCCGAACTGGCCGGCACCACCCGTCTGCTTCTTGTGCCGGCAGTGGCCTTCGGCCGGGCGCGTGATGGTCTCGCGGTAGGGCACCGCGGGAGGACTCGTCTTGACCGACACTCCGTAGCGCTCGGTCAGCCGCTGCAGCATCACGCGCAGGTGCAGGTCGCCGAGGCCGTACAGCACCGTCTCGTTCTGCGCGACGTGATGTTCGACGCGCACGCACGGGTCCTCCGACATCAGCCGATGCAGGCCTTCCGACAGCTTCTGCTCGTCGCCGCGCTTTTCGCTGCGGATCGCGAGCCCCAGCATCGCGGGCGGGAACGTCACCGACTTCAGGTGATGGTTGTCCTCGTCGTGCGAGTCGTGCAGCACGGCGTCGAAATGAATCTCGTCGATCTTCGGTACCGCGCAGATGTCGCCCGGGATGGCCTGCGTGATCTCGACGTGGTCCTTGCCCTGCAGCTGGTAGAGGTGCGCGAGCTTGATCGGCTTGCGCGCGTCACCCACCAGCAGCTGCGCGCCCGGCCGCACGGTGCCCTGGTGCACGCGGAAGATCCCCATCTTGCCGACGAAGGGATCGATCGTGACCTTGAAGACGTGCGCGATGACGTGTTTCGCCGGATCGGGGCTCACGGTCACGCGCTCGGCCGCATCGCCCTCACCCTTCAGGAACGGTGGCGGATTGCCTTCGGCCGGGTTCGGGGCGAGTCGTGCCAGGACAGCCAGCAGCTCGGGGATGCCCGCGCCCGTCTCGGCGGAGCAGAAGCAGACCGGGATCAGGTGGTCTTCACGCAGCGCCTGCTCGAACGGGTCGTGCAACTGCTCTGGATTCAGCAGTTCCTCGCCCTGTTCCAGGTAGAGCGCCATGAGGTTCTCGTCGACTTCGACCACCTGGTCGATGATTTCCGTGTGCGCGGCAGCGACCGTCGAAAAGTCAGTCGCCTTGCCCTGCGACTGGAAGAAACAGTCGACGACCGAGGCGCCGCCTGCCGCAGGCAGGTTCAGCGGCAGGCAGCCCTTGCCGAACGCTTCGCGCAGTTCCATCAGTACTTGTTCGGCGCGCGCGTCGCGCACGTCAATCTTGTTGACGACGATGAGCCGGCACAGGCCCCTCGCCTTGGCGAAATCCATCATGCGCTGGGTCATCGGCTCGATGCCGTTGACGGCGCTGACGACCACCACCGCCGTCTCGACCGCCTCGAGCGCGCTCAGCGTGCGGCCGAGAAAGTCGGGGTATCCCGGGGTGTCGATCATGTTGACGCGACGGCCCTGCGTCTCGAAACCGCAGATGGCGGCATCGAGGGAGTGGAGCAGGGCTTTCTCCTGCGGATCGAAGTCGCAGACCGTCGTGCCACGGGCGAGCGACCCCTTGGACCGGATTGCACCGGACTGCGCGAGCAAGGCTTCGGCCAGCAGCGTCTTGCCCGCGCCAGCTTGGCCCACGAGGGCGATATTGCGAATGTCCCGGGTTGTGTAGGGCATGTTGGGATGCCTCCGTTGCTTATTTGACTCAATCGATGGTCAAAGCATACGCCCGGAGTCAAGCAGTACCACTTCCACTTGCCGGGATTGGCTTCGGGCCGCATTCAAGGTAGAAAGCCGGTACACGCGGCATCGGTCAGGTGCCTCCAGAAGGACCCAGGGATTACATGACGACGGGCAAGAGAGCCCTGATCGTGGACGATTCACGATCGGCCAGAGTCATCCTGAGCCGGATGCTCGAACAACAAGGCCTGACCGTAGATACGGCCGAGTCGGCCGAGCAGGCGCTCGACTACCTGCAGCGGAGCCGTCCCGACGTCATCTTCATGGATCACCTGATGCCGGGCATGGACGGGTTCCAGGCCGTACAGACCATCAAGGCCGACCCGCTGACAGCGACGATCCCGCTCATGATGTACACCTCGCAAGAGGGCGAGCTGTACGTCAGCCAGGCGCGCGCGCTAGGCGCGGTCGGCGTGCTGCCGAAGACGGTGCGGCCGGTCGACGTGTCGCGGATCCTGTACCAGCTCCACCTGCTGCCGGATCGGCGGACTCAACGGCAGGCACTGTTCCCGGGTCCGGCGGCGGCGGCGGCGATGGCAGCGGAAAGCTCGCCCGACGAGGCGGCGACGGCGGCCGCGCTGGCGGCTGCGCACCCTGACGACGCCCAGGCGGTCGATGCGCTGTCGACCACGGCGACCCGGCGGGCGCTGACGTCTGCACCGTTGGCACCATCGCCGGCTGCGATGGCCTTCACGCCGGCCCTTGCGTCCGAACTACAGGCGGGTCTGCGCAACTCCGTACAGCACATGGTGAAGGAACAGCTGAACGAGCAGCGGCGGTTCCTGCTCGCCACGTTCGAGGCGTTCGCGCGCCGGCTCACCGGCGAGATGAAGGAGAGCATCGCCAAGATTCCGCCGCCGCCCTCCTTCGAGTCGCTCATGCCGCAGCCGCCGCACCGCCAGTGGTGGCCGGTCGTGCTCACCGCCCTGCTCGCGGCCATGCCCGCTGCGGTGCTCGGCTACCTGGCTTGGCAGGCGAACGTGTCCAATGGGCAACTCGCGCGTGAACTCGCCGAGTCGCGGGCGGCCGTCGAGCGGGCAAAAGCCGCGGCGATGATCGCGAATGCCGCGGCGAGCGCCACGGCCACGGGTAACGCATTGCTGGCCGCCCCGTCGGCGGGCGGAGGTGTCGGTGGACCCACCGGCGGCCCGATCGCGACCGAGTACGTGCCTTATGGCGAGGCCCCGCTGGCGGGCAGTCGCCTCGAGCGGCTGCGCGCGCTGGCCTCGATGCTCGAGACGCAGCAGTTCAAGGGCCGCATCCGCGTCGAGTCCTACGTCGGCGACTTCTGCCTGAGCGGCAATGCGGACGAGGGCTTCGCCCCTGCAGACGTCAACCTGGCGGCGACCAGGTGCGATCTCGTGGGCAATCCCTACGACGACTCGCTCTCGGTGGCGCAGCGGCAGTCGGTCGATTTCGCCAATTTCGCCGCGACTTTGACTCGCCGCACCGGTGGCGACATCCAGATCGAAGTCGTCAATGGCGGGCGCAGCCAGCCCGTCGCGTACGCCGAGCAGCAGGAAAAGACCACGGCCGGCAGCTGGAACACGGTCGCGGCCCAGAACAATCGCGTCGAATTCCACGTCCTGCCGGCCTCATGAGCGCTGCGCGGCTGGTCATCTACGGCGCCACGGGGTACACGGGCGAACTGATCGCGCGCGAAGCGGTTCGCCGCGGACTTGAGCCCGTGCTGGCCGGTCGCAACGAACAGGCCGTCGCCGCCTTCGCCAGAGAGCTTGGTTGCGACTATCGCGTCGCGTCGCTCGACGATTCCGGCGCACTCGATCGCGCGCTGCAAGGAGCGACCGTGACGCTGCACTGCGCGGGTCCGTTCTCGGCCACGTCGGCGCCGATGGTTGCAGCGTGCCTGCGCCAGCGCAGCCACTATCTCGACATCACCGGCGAAATCGACGTGCTCGAAGCCGTGCATGCGCGTGATCCGGAGGCGCGTCGGGCGGGCATCGTGTTGTGCCCGGCCGCCGGCTTCGACGTGGTTCCGACCGATTGCGTTGCGGCGCGTCTGCGGCAGGAACTGCCCGACGCGACCTACCTGGCGCTGGGTTTCGCCTCGCGCGGCCGGCCGAGCCGCGGCACGCTCAAGACCAGTATCGAGAACCTCGCGCGCGGCGGACGCATCCGCAGTGCCGGGCGCATCACGCCGGTGGCCCACGCCTTCCGCGAGCGCGACATCGATTTCGGCGCGGGCACGCTCCCGGCCGTGACCATTCCGTGGGGTGACGTGAGCACCGCCTACTGGACGACCGGTATCGGCAACATCGAGTGCTACATCGCTATGCCTGCCCCGAGCATCGCCAGGCTGAAGCGCCTGAACACGTTCGGCGCGTTGCTGCGGCTTGGTCCGCTGCAGGGACTGCTGAAACGCATGGTCTCCAGGGGGCCGGCGGGGCCGGACGCAGCCGCGCGTGCGGCAGACACGATGCTGGTGTGGGGCGAGGCCCAGGCGCCGAGCGGCGACCGGGTGACCGCGCGGGTTCGCGTCGCCAATGGCTACGACGTCACCGTGCACGCATCGCTCGCGATTGCCCGGCACCTGCTCGATGGCAAGCCCGCCGAGCCCGGTCACCGCACTCCTTCGCAGGTCATGGGCAGCAGCTTCGTCGAGACCCTGCCCGGCTCGAGCCGCATCGGGATCGTCCGCGACCGCGCCTGGAATCCGCAGCCTCCTGCAGCATGAGCGACACACCCCGGCAACTCGGCGGCACGTCGCATGACTTCGTGCCGCCCTGGCGGCTGCGACATCACCACGTGCAGTCGATCTACCCGAGCCTGCCGCTGCGACGGGCGGGGGTCGAGCGGCGCGCGTCCGCGCTGCGCCAGGCATCGCGCGAACTGATCGTCGATTGCGGCGATGGCGTGCGCCTGCTCGCGCTGGTCGCAACGCAGACTGATGCGGGGCGGCCGCCGTCCGACCGCCTTGCCGTGTTGTTGCACGGCTGGGAGGGCAGCGCGAACTCGTTGTACCTGCTCTCGCTCGGACAACATCTCTTCGATGCCGGCTACGACGTCGCGCGCCTCAACCTGCGCGATCACGGCGACAGCCACCATCTCAACGCCGCGATCTTCCACTCGTGCCGCATCGCCGAAGTGGTCGGTGCCGTGCGCGAACTGCAGCGGCAGCATCAAGGCAAGCGGCTCGTGCTCGCGGGGTTCTCGCTCGGCGGTAACTTCTGCCTGCGTGTCGGGGCGCGCGCGGTTGATGCGGGCATCGCAGTCTCACGCATCGTTGCGGTCTGCCCGGTGATCGATCCGGAACACACGCTGGCACGCCTGGAGTCAGGCTGGGCGCTGTACCGCGAGTACTTCGTCTGGAAATGGCGCCGCTCGCTGCGCAAGAAGCGCGAGGCGTGGCCCGACGTGTACCACTCGCTCGACGACATCCTGGAACTGGGCAACCTCACTGAGATGACCCATCGGCTGGCGTGCGGCTACGGCGGGTTTCCGTCATTGCCGGACTACCTGCGGGGCTACGCGCTGGTCGGCCGGGCGCTCGAGCCGCTGGCAGCGTTGCGCGACGCAAGCGTCCGCATCATCGCGGCGGAGGATGACCCGATCATCCCAGCGGCTGACCTCGCGCGCATCGCGCGGCCCGCCGTGCTCGACATCACGCGCACCCGTTACGGCGGGCATTGCGGCTTTTACGATGGCGTCGCCGGGCCGACCTGGGTCGAGCGACAGATCCTCACGTCGTTCGACTCCGGCTGAGTCCTACGCCGCGCCCGTGCGCAGGGCCATCGCGGTGCGCCACTGATCGAACCGGCCGAGCACGGGATGCTCGCCGGTCGGCGTAAACGACTTCTCGATGGTCAGTGGCTGCCAGTCCTGCGGCTGGCCCGCGGCCAGGTAGGCGATGCCGCGAGACGTCGCTTCGAGAGCCGCGGGTCGCGCCACGGTCATCTGCGTGGCCACGGCCAGCACCTCGCACAGGTAGTCGCACGCGGCGAGTCCGCCGGTGATCGTCAGCCGCTGCAGGGGCTTCGCACGGTGCATGGCGAGCACGTTGACGGCGATCAGGAACGCGATGCTCTCGACGACCGCACCGATCTGCTGCAGCTCGGTCGCGTCAGCTACGCTGCCGGCGGGGCTGCCGTCGGCTGCCAGGAATTCGCTCGGGAAATCGGGCAGCCAGTACGGTGCGCCGAGTCCGCCGATCCCGTTCATGAACAGCAGCGGCACGTCGCCGCCGGCAGGCGATGCCGACAAGGTCTGCAGCGACCGCTTGACGTCGACGCCGACGCGCTTGCCGAGCCACTCCAGCGCGGCGTAGGCGCCGTTGATCGTGCCTTCGTGGCAATAGAGTGCGCCCACGGCATCGTCGGCCCGTGCGTACAGCACGCTCTTCAGCAACCCGCGCGGCGCAGGGCCCGCACCGTCGCGCAACACGCGTTGCACGAATGCGCCCGTTCCAGCGTTGACGTACGCGGTGGTCGTCGTGGGAGGGCCGAATCCGAAGACCGCGGCGGACTGGTCCCCGCTGCACGCGAGCAGCGGCACACGCCGGGTTGCATCGACGGGGATCGTGCCGAAATCGTGCAGGGTGCCGACGCAACGCGGCAGGACGGCAGCCGGGATGCCGAAGGCCTCGAGCAGCGGCGGCGACCAGTCCAGTACCGCGGGGTCGAACAGCAGCGTGCGCGATGCATTGGCCGGGTCGACGCAGGCCTCGTTCGCCGCGCACAGGCCCTGTACCAGGAAGCTGGCGAGAGGCCCGACGCAGAGCCGCTCGTCGCGCAGGGCCAGCCGCACTGCTGGCAGCTCGTCCAGGCACCAGCGCATCTTGCTCGCGCCATAGTGCGGCGACAGCGGCAGTCCAGTGAGTTCTCTCACCCACCCGGAGCGTGCGCCCAGCTGTGCATCCAGCCAGGCCGCGTTGCGGCGATCCTGCCAGGAGAGCGCAGGGCTCAACGGCGTCCCGTCGTTGCGGTCCCAGCAGCAGATCGTCGAGCGCTGCGTGGCGAGCCCGGCCGCGATGATCGGGCGGCCGGCCGCGAGGGGCGATTCCGCGACATCGTGCGCCGCTGTCCGCAGCGACTGCAGCAGCTCGGCTGCATCGTGCTCGACGCGATCGTCGCCCGTCCTGCGCGTATTGATAGGGACGTGGGCGGCTGCCACTTCGCAGCCGACCGAGTCGAACAGGACCGCGCGACTTGACGTGCCACCCTGATCCAGCGCGAGGTACAGCGCGCGCGATCCGCCGCGAGGCAGCAGCTCGCGGCGGATCGCGCTCAGTTCGCCGGCGAGCCAGGCGAGGGCGTCGTCACCGTCGCGGGCACTCATGCTCCGGATGCGGCCCCGTCATACTCGTTGCGCAGGCTGCGCACGGCCATCGTCTCGACGTATTTCGCCCCCAGCTCACGGCAGTGGCGTGCGGTTTCGAGGTCGCGCACTTCGTAAATGGCCCAGTCCCACGACCCCGGCCACAGCGTCTCGGTCGTGGCGGGCATGCGCTCGAGGTTGCAGAAGAGGAACTCCGGCGCGAGCGCGGTCGCATCGCGCAAGCTGTCTGCGTCGTACTGACTCAGCACCCAGCCGATCCGCGCGCCCGTCATCAGGCGCAGTATCTTGACGGCGGCGAGATCGAACGAAATCAGCACGCAGCGGCTCAGCACGGGCTGCAGCACTTCGCTCACCCGGCGCAACACGGTTTCGCGGCCGAAGTGACGCAGGCTGGCGCGCTTCACTTCGACAAAGGCCGTGACGCCATCCCAGCCGGCGATCGCATCCACCGTCTGTGCCAGCGACGGGGCGCAGGTGTAGGCGAAGCGGTCGCCGAAGCGGCTGACCTCGCCGACCGGGATTTCGGCGAGTTGCGACCACGTCAGCGAGTGCACGCTCTCGGGACGGTTGCCCACGCGCGCGAGATCGGAATCGTGGAACACGACGGGAACCCGGTCGGCCGTCAGTTGCACGTCGAACTCGACGTGGCGCACGCCGAGGGTCACGGCCGATTCCAGCGCCTGCAACGTATTCTCGGGGAACTCAATGGCATTGCCGCGATGCGCGATGATGTCCGGCAGCCGGGTGTCGTTGCTGTTCATTGTCTTCCTCCGCGCAGGCGGCTGCGTCCCGGTCGCGGAGTTTACTTAATGTGCGCCCCTGCGTGCTTGGCGACCGGGCGATCGACCACCGCGCAACGTGACGCACGTCGCACATGGACGGCGCCCGTCACCGCGATGGACGTCTTGCGTCACCCACGCCTCGTTGCGACCAGCCTGACGCCTTGAATCTGCTGGGTCGGCGCGCTGGCATGCAAGTTGCTGACTCCTTCCCCAGGAACGCCTGGCCACCGAGACCATGTCCAACCCGCCCATTCCAGAGGAAGTCCTTGCCCTGCTGTTTCCCGAGCCGGCCACTGGCGGGAATCCGAGTTCGTCGGTAACGGCTTTCGTACGCGATCCCCAGGGCGGGTTGATGCTGGCGTCCGTGGTGCCGAGCCGCACGCTGCTCGAGGCGGCCAGGGTCACCGGACGCTGGAACAGCGGCACGCCGATCCTCGATCCCCAGACCCGCGAAGTCATCGGCTACGAACTGGCACCGCTCGCGGTCGCCTGAGCGGGCCAGCCGCTCCACGCGCTGCCGAATCCGCAGCGGCTTGCGCTATATTCATCGTTCCGCCGGGTGGCGATCCGCTGCCCCTGATGGGGCATCCATGTGACATCTTCGCGCCGGACCGGCCAGACGACCGGATCACAACGGGCTCGACTCGGCTGGATGCGCCGCACAATGCGACGAATTCGGGCGGATCGGGGCGAACACGCGTTGCCGCTGCTGATCCGGCGAGCCGCGCGCCCCCCCGAAGTCACGCTGTTGCTGCGCGCAGCGTTCGTGCTGCTGATGGTCGCGTCGGTGTTCCTGGTCTTCCTGTTCGACCGCGACGGCCTCCGCGACCAGATCGACGGCCACGTCTCGGTCTCGGACATCTTCTATTTCACGATGGTCACCATCACCACCGTCGGTTATGGCGACATCGTTCCTGTCTCCGACCAGGCGCGTCTGATCGACGCGTTCTTCGTCACGCCCGTGCGGATCTTCGTCTGGCTGACGTTCGTGGGCACGGCCTATCAGCTCGTTCTCCAGCGATTCATCGAGGAATGGCGCATGTTGCGTTTACAGCGCGAATTGAAGGACCACGTCATTCTCTGCGGCTACGGCCACAGCGGCTCGATCGCCGCCGCCGAACTGCTGCTGCGCGGCTGGGAGACCGGGCAGATCGCGGTGATCGACCCGGACCGCGAGGAAGTCGCGCGCGCGGCCGACCGCGGCTTCATTGGCCTGCACGGCGATGCGTCGAGCGAGGAAATCCTGCGGGTGGCCGGCGCGCAGCGGGCGCACTCGGTGATCGTGAGCGTGGGCCGTGACGATACGACGGTGCTGATCGTGCTGACGGTGCGCGCGCTGTCCGACAAGGTGCGCATCATCGCCAGCGTCGCCGAGCCGGAGAACGTCAAGATCGTCCGCTCGGGCGGGGCCGACGAGATCGTCTCGCCGTCGCGCGTTGGCGGCTACCTGATGGCTGATGCGGTCAACACGCAGGGCACGATCGACTTCGTGTCGGAATTGCTGTCATACCGCGGCCAGTGCCAGCTGGTCGAGCGCGAGGCCCGTGCGGAGGAGGTGGGGCGTCTCGCGCGCGAAGCCGAGGACACCGTGATCGTCGAGATCCGTCGCGGGCAACGCCGGCTCGGGTGCTGGAGCGATCCGGCGCTGCGAATTGAAGCGGGCGATCGCGTAATTGCCGTCGACGCGAACGACGACCGCTGACTCACGCGTCGTTCCGGCCGCCTGAAATCCCCTGGCGAACATCCCCACCATGGGCTGGCTTGCCCGTCCTTCGCCCCGCGGCGCTTCTTCTGCTCGTCGGGGCCAATGAAGGACGATGTATACGAGCAAGCTGCGTGCCAGTTGAAAAAGAGCTCGTTGTTTCAGTGACTTGCAGCATGAGCGTTGAAACCCGGCACGCCTGGACTGACACCGTGCGTCACTTTCGTGAAGAATGCCGGCACCCAGAGCGCGCCAGCCGCTGCCAGGAAGGAAGATCTTCATGACGACACACGGTTTTCATCCTGCCGCGGCACTCGCTCGCCAGCGTGGCCAGTCGACGGTGGCCTTCCTTGCGCTCGGCGTCGCGCTCGCCCTCGGTCTCGTGCTGGCGGCGTGGATCGTCGCGGCCAGCGTCGAGCGCATCAAGCTGGCGGGCGACAAGATCACGGTGAAGGGCTATGCCGAAGAGAAGGTGGTCTCCGACGCCGGCACCTGGCGCGCGATCGTCAGCGTACGCGCGCCCGATCTGCCCGCGGCCTACCGCAAGCTCGCCGACGACTCGGCTCGAGTCGTGAAGTACGTCGAGTCGGTCGCGGTCGCCGACGCGGCCAACCTGCAGCAGGGCAGCGTCAACACGCAGACCGTGTACGAGTTCGGGCCCGGCGGTGTGCAGACGGGCCGCGTGCTCGGGTACGAACTCAGCCGCCAGTTCGAGTTCTCGTCGCGGAACGTCGCGCAGATCGGCAGCATCGCGACGGGCGCATCACGCCTGATCAGCGAAGGCGTCGCGATCAATGCGATGCCGCCGCAGTACATCTTCACCGACCTCAATGCAGTGAAGGTGCGGTTGATCGGCGCCGCTACCAGGGACTCCCTGCTGCGTGCGCAGCAGTTTGCCGCGAACAGCGGCGTCACGGTGGGGCCGCTGCGCTCGGCATCGCAGGGCGTGTTCCAGATCACCTCGCCCAATTCGACGGAGACGGCCGACTACGGCAGCTATGACACGAGTACCGTGGAGAAGCTGGTCAAGGCCGTGGTGACGGTCGAGTACGCGGTCACGCGCAAGTAGCGATTCAGCCCGGGCCGTGTTCGTGCGGCCGGGAACACGCCGCAGACCCATCCCCGGGCGCTCGCGCGCGGAGGGTCAGAACGCGTTGATGCCCGTCAATTCGCGACCGATCGTCAGCTGGTGGATGGTCTCGGTGCCTTCGTACGTGATGACGCTCTCGAGGTTGAGCGCGTGGCGGATGGGCACGTACTCGGCGCTGATCCCGGAGCCGCCGAGGATGTCGCGCGCATCGCGCGCGACTTCGATCGCCGCGCGGCAGTTGTTCCACTTCGCGAGCGACACGTGCGAAGGTGACATGCGGCCCTCGTCTTTCAGACGGCCGAGTTGCAGCGACATGAGCTGCGCGAGCGTGATCTTGCGCGACATCTCGGCCAGGCGGATCTGGATCGCCTGCGTCGCGGCCAGCGGCCGGTTGAACAGGATGCGTGTCTTCGAGTACTCGAGCACTTCCTTGAGGCACGCCTGCGCCGCGCCGATGACGCCCCAGGTGATGCCGTAGCGCGCCTGCGTGAGACACGAGAGCGGTGCCTTGATGCCGCACGTCGTGCCGGGCAGCAGCGCCGAATCGGGCACGACCACGTCATTGAGGAAGATCGCGCCCGTAGCGGAGGCGCGCAGCGAGAACTTGTTCTCGATCTCGGGCGTTTCGAGACCCTTCGTGCCCCGGTCCACCAGGAAGCCGCGGATGCCTTCCTCGGCCCGCGCCCAGATGATGAACACGTCGGCGATCGGCGAGTTGGTGATCCACATCTTGGCGCCGTTCAGCACCCAGTCGCCGCCGCGGCGCTTCGCGTGCGTCTTCATGTTGGCCGGGTCCGAGCCGCCGTGCGGTTCAGTGAGGCCGAACGCGCCGATCACTTCACCCCTCGCCATGCGCTGCAGGTAGCGCTGCTTCTGCTCCTCGCTGCCGTAGGTGTAGATCGGGTACATGCAGAGCGACGACTGCACCGACACGAAGCTGCGCAGGCCCGAATCGCCACGCTCGAGCTCCTGGCAGATGAGGCCGTAGCTCACGGCGTTCATGCCCGCGCAGCCGTAGCCCTCGAGCGAGCTGCCGAGCAGGCCAAGCCCCGCGAGTTCGCCGACCAGTTCCCGCGGGAACGTGTGGTTCTCGAAGTGCGGCCGGATGATCGGGAGCACGGCATCGTCCACGAAGCGCGCCACGGAGTCCTGCACCATCCGCTCTTCTTCGGAGAGCGAGGCGCGGACGTCGTACAGGTCGAGCGGATTCAGGGGGCTGGCGGGCACGGGCACTCCCGGTCGGATTCTTGTTCGGGGGAGCGCGATTCTAATGGAATCGATGGCCCGATATCCGCGCCGACCCTGTGCGTCAGCTGCACGCCTGGCGTGGCTCGGGTCCGCCGTGGCGATCGCGCTTCCGGGGAACTCTTACCCGATCCGCTGCATCTAGATGCTCATCGGGCCGTCACAGCCGCGGTGCGCACAGCCGCGACCGAACGAGTATCAACCGAAGATGTATAATCAGCCAATAAACGCAGGCCAGCACACGGACTGTGAAATTTCGAATCAGGAGTTGCTCATGAATCGTTCAGCCAGATCCGGCTTCATCGCCCTGTTTGCCGCAGCCGCCGTGGCCTTGGCCGGGTGCGCCTCGATGGAAGACTTCGCGACGAACCCCGAGAAGGAGAAGACCCGCAAGGGCGCGGGTTACGGTGCAGCCGCCGGCGCGGTGGTCGGTCTGCTCAGCGCGGGCAACAACCCGTTCAAGTCCGCGATGATCGGGGCGGCCGCGGGCGCGCTCGTCGGCGGGTCTGTCGGCTATTACATGGACAAGCAGGAAGCCAAGCTGCGCCAGCAGATGGCGGGCACCGGCGTCGATGTCGTCCGCACCGGCGACAACATCACGCTCGACATGCCCGGCGGCGTGACGTTCGCGTTCAACAGCGCCGACCTGAACTCGCAGTTCTACCCGGTGCTCGACAAGGTTGCCGCCACGCTCGGCGAGTACAACAAGACCGTCATCGAAGTGGCCGGGCACACCGACAGCGTCGGCAGCGATGCGTACAACCAGCAGCTCTCGGAGAAGCGCGCCAGCAGCGTGGCGGCTTACCTGTCGAGCCATGGCGTGGACAGGTCGCGAGTGTTGACGGTCGGTGCCGGGGAGGCTCACCCGGTCGCGTCGAACGAAACGGACGAAGGTCGCGCGCAGAACCGGCGCGTGGAAATAACGATCGTGCCCGTGACCGAGGAAAGCGTGCAGAAGGCGAAGCAGGGCTGAAGAAAGGGGATAGGGGTTAGGGGATGGGGGTTAGTCGGAGGAGCACTGCAGCATCCGGTTCAGCTGCACCTCCGACTATCCCCTAACCCCTATCCCCTAACCCCTCGCAGCGAGTCGTGACCGCGTCAAGCGGGCACGACGAGCTTCTGCAGCTTCTTGATGGCATTCGCCTCGATCTGGCGAATGCGCTCGGCCGACACGCCGTACTGGTCGGCCAGGTCGTGCAGGGTCGCCTTGGGCTCATCCATCCAGCGCGCGCGCAGGATGGCGCGGCTGCGCTCGTCGAGCTGCGTCATCGCCTGCGACACGCGCTCGCTGACGTCGTCATCCCATTCCGAGTTTTCGATCGCGACGGCCGGGTCCGAGTCCGGGGCAGGCAGGTACGCCGAGGGGGAGTAGGACGCCGAGTCTTCGTCGTCTGCGTCCGGTGTCGGGTCGAACGAGATGTCGCGCGACGACAGGCGCCGCTCCATCTCGGTCACGTCGTGCTCCGTCACGCCCAGGTCGCGCGCCACGGCCGTGGTTTCCGCGGCTGACAGCCAACCCAGGTTCTTCTTGTGCTTGCGCAGGTTGAAGAACAGCTTGCGCTGCGCCTTGGTCGTGGCGATCTTCACCAGGCGCCAGTTGCGCAGCACGTACTCGTGAATCTCGGCACGGATCCAGTGGACCGCGAACGAAACGAGGCGCACGCCGACCGCCGGGTCGAAGCGCTTCACGGCCTTCATGAGGCCCACGTTGCCTTCCTGGACGAGGTCACCCATCGGCAGGCCGTAGCCGGCATAGCCGCGCGCGATGTGCAGTACGAACCGCAGGTGCGACAGCACGAGCTGGCGCGCCGCGTCGAGGTCCCCGTCGCGGTGGTAGCGGACGGCAAGCGCGTGCTCGTCCTCACGGCTCAGGACCGGGATGCGGCTGACCGTGTCGGCGTACGCGTCGAAACTGCCGATCGGGCCGGCAAGGGCGAGTTCAGCGGGCGTGCGGGCAACGAGAGCGGTGGCCATGGTCATCGGTTCGACGTACCTCTCAGTACCTGTGTCGCTGGAATATTAGCAGTCTGCGGGTTGGAGTGCTAAATGACCTGGAAGTTCCTCATAACCAGGCTGGAGTGCGAAAAAGTTCAATAAAAACAGATACCTATCTGGCAGATCGCGGCCCCGCCGATTTTCCCTGATGGCGTTGCGCCTCTTCCGGAGCAACTTGGTCATGGTCCCGGCCGCTGGAGGCGATCATGAACGGGCAACGCGCATCGATCTTCCCGGCTGCGCTGGCAGCCATCGCGATCGGGCTGACCGGCTGCGCCGATGCCATCACCGTCCATTCGGTCGCCAAGGGCTCAAGGGACCGTGTCGACGTGCCGACGGTCGATGGGCGCTGGCAGCTCGCCACGGACGAGGAAGACGTCTCGCTCCTGGTCGTGGAGCATCGACCGGGCGACGAGGGCCAGTGCCGCGCAGGCAAGGTGACCTACGTCGAGAACGGCGACTCCACCGAATACGGCGACGAGGTTTGCTTCGTGGAGCTGAACGGGCAACTGCTCGCGGAGTTCCACACCACGCAGCCCGCCGATTTCTATCGGCAGTACCTCGTGCGCATCCAGTCCGACCGGATCGAGGTCTGCGGCGGCCTGCCGGTCTGGGTCCTGCTGAAGGAACTGAAGAACGACCGCCCGACCGGCTACTCGTTCGACTCGCTGCAGTACACCGTGCGCCTGCAGGAAAAGGGCGACCTGATGGTGATCATCTCGCCGCCCGGCGAAATGCTTGCGTTCCTCGAAATCGCGTTGCCCGAGCTCGGATCCGCCTGTGACCTCGGCGATCGCGACTTCAAGTGGTCGCCCTTCGAGCGCTTGCCCGCGGAGGAAGAGCAGGCGGAAGAGGGTGCGCCTGGCGAGTGAGCCGCGGGGCTTACTTCGGCTCGATCTCGCGCAGTTCGCGGGTAGCCACGATGAACGAGCCAAGCCAGCCGAGCAACGCGCCGCCCAGCAGCAGCGCGACCCAGCCGACGAAGCCGACGCCCTGCAACTCGAACTGGCTGCCGTACAGCCCGGCAATGCGCTGCACCGGTGCGTTCAACACCGCGACGACGGTGGCGACGATGAGGCCCGCAATGAGCCCACCGGCCAGCCCGTACCAGACGCCGTTGTAGAGGAACGGCCGGCGCACGAAAGCGTCACTGCCGCCCACGAGCTTCGTCACTTCGATTTCGCCGCGGCGGTTCTCGATGTCGAGGCGAATCGTGTTGCCGATGATGACCAGGATGCCGAGCGCGAACAGCACGGCGGCCAGGAAGACGCCGCGTCGGATCACGTCGAGGATCGCGTTGAAGCGGCTGACCCACTCGGTGTCGAGCTGCACGATGTCGACGCCGTCGATCTTCCTGAGCTCGTTCGAGAGCGCCTGCACGCGACTGGCCTCGCGGAACTCGGCATCCGGCCGCACCACCAGCGCATGCGGCAGCGGGTTGTCCTTGAGTGCATCCAGCGCGGCGCCGAACCCCGAGTTGCGACGGAACTCGGCGAGCGCGGCATCGGCTTCGATCAGCGTGACTTCGTCGACGTCGCGGCGCTGGCGGATGCGCTCGGCCGCGCGCTTCGCCTGGTCCAGCGACGCGTCCGGCTTCATGTAGACGGAGATGTCGAGCGCGCTGTTCCAGCCGCCGCTCGCGACGCGCACGTTCTGCACCAGCACGTGCAGGCAGGCCGGCAGCGCGAGTGCGATGCCGATGACGACGATCGTCAGCATCGTCGCGAACGGCTGCTGCCACAGCCGCCCCAGCGAGCCCACCAGCGTCTGCACGTGCCGTTCGAACCACTGCTTCATGGTCGATCCGCCCGCATGGCGGGCATGGCCGGTTCGGGATGGGCATCCCACGAATCGACGGTGCGGCCCTGCGCCAGGATCACGCGCCGCACGCCGAAGCGCTCGATCAGGTGGATGTCGTGGCTTGCGATCAGCACCGTTACGCCGACTTCGTTGAAGCGCTTGAAGATGTTCATGACCTCGATCGCGAGATCGGGGTCGAGATTGCCGGTGGGTTCGTCGGCGATCAGCAGGGCCGGCTTGCCGATGATCGCGCGCGCGATGCCGACGCGCTGCTGCTCGCCGGTCGAGAGCTCGATCGGGCGCGTGCGCTCACGGCCGAGCAGGCCCACCTGGTCGAGCGCGGCACGCACCCGTTTCTGGATTTCCTTCTCGGGCACGCCGGCTATGACGAGCGGCAGGCCCACGTTGTCATAGACCGGCCGGTCCATCAGCAGCTTGTGGTCCTGGAACACGACGCCGATCTGGCGGCGGAACGCGGGAATCTTCGAGCGCGGCAGGGCAGACGTGTTCTGTCCGTTCACGACCAGCGTGCCCTTGCTCGGGCGCTCGATCAGCGCGATCAGCTTGAGCAGCGTGCTCTTGCCGGCGCCCGAGTGACCCGTGAGAAACACCATCTCGCCACGGGCGATTTCGAGCGAGAGGTCGCTGACCGCCTCGCGTCCGTTCGGGTAACGCTTGGAAACGTGATCGAAGCGGATCACGCGCCGGCTCCCGCGCGCGACGGCGACAGCACCGCGTCGACGAACGCGCCCGCATCGAACACATCGAAGTCGGCCGCCGTTTCGCCGATGCCGATGTAGCGGATCGGCAGCTTCAGCGTGTCGGCGATGGCCAGCACGATGCCGCCCTTGGCCGTGCCGTCGAGCTTGGTCATGACGAGGCCCGTGACGCCGACGGCCTGCTGGAACTGCTGCGCCTGTGCCAGCGCGTTCTGGCCCTGGCTGCCATCGAGCACCAGCAGCACTTCGTGCGGCGCCGTCGGATCGAGCCGGGTGAGGACGCGGCGTACTTTCTTGAGCTCCGCCATCAGGTTGCTCTGCGTATGCAGGCGGCCCGCGGTGTCGGCAATCAGCACGTCGGTGCCGCGCGCCTGCGCGGCCTGCAACGCATCGAACGTGACTGCCGCCGGGTCGGCGCCCGCGCCTTGAGCGATCACTGGAACGTTGTTGCGCTCGCCCCAGACCTGCAGCTGCTCGATCGCTGCTGCGCGGAAGGTGTCGCCTGCGGCGAGCATTACCTTGCGGCCCTCGGCGGTGTAGCGGTGCGCGAGCTTGCCGATCGTCGTCGTCTTGCCGGAGCCGTTGACGCCGACCACGAGGATCACGAAAGGCTTGTTCGCTGCATCGATGACCAGCGGTTGCGCAACGGGCTGCAGGATTTCGAGCATGGCCGAGCGCAGTGCGGCGAGCAGCGCGTCCAGGTCGCCGAGTTCCTTGCGCTGCACGCGACCACGCAGTGAGCCCAGGATCTTCCCGGTGGTCTCGATGCCGACGTCTGCAGCGATCAGGCGCGTCTCGAGTTCATCGAGCACGGTTTCGTCGATCTTGCCGCCTGGCAGCAGGTTGGTGAGGTCGTACGTGAGCCACGAATCACCGCGGTTCAGCTTCGCGCGCATGCGCGCGAGCCAGCCCAGCTTCGGCGCCTCGATCACGGCCGACGCGGGTGCGGGATCGATGGGCGCAGTTTCCTCGGCGGCGGGCTGATCGCCGTCGCTGGTCTTTTTCGACCGGAAACC
>Ga0224500_10000907_pt1 | contig 18567 bp, 17 predicted proteins | sample SF_Oct11_sed_USG_FD_168126 | JGI IMG/M metagenome (GOLD analysis project Ga0224500, IMG submission 168126) | Sediment microbial communities from San Francisco Bay, California, United States - SF_Oct11_sed_USGS_4_1 | ecosystem: Environmental > Aquatic > Marine > Sediment | place: USA: California... | reverse complement strand
GTTTGGAGTTGATATAGTCGATGGCTTCCGAAAACTCCCGATAAGTCCTGATTGGCAGCAGCGGGCCGAAAATCTCCTCCTGCAGCAGTTTCAGGTCCTCGGGCGGTTCAGGTATCAGGGTGGGGGGTATCTTGTGGGTGCCCTGCTGCTGGCTGAAGTCCTCTCCGGCAGGGTTGATAGCGATGGTTTTCACCCCGCGTTCTTCCGCCTCGGCAAGATACCCGTTCAGCCGCTGGTAGTGGCGTTCATTGACAACGGAAGTGTATTGCACGTTGTCCAGCAGGGTTGGGTACATTTTCGCAACCACCCTCTGGGCGGTCGCTATCACCTCGTGCAGTTTCTCCTCGGGCACCAGCAGATAGTCAGGCGCCAGGCATATCTGGCCGGCGTTCATGGTCTTCCCTAGCATGATGCGCCCCATGCTTTTTTCGAGATCCGCCGTGCGGGAAATAATAACCGGAGACTTGCCCCCCAGTTCGAGGGTGACCGGCACAAGGTTGCGAGCAGCGGCCGCCATGATGTGGCGTGCCACCGAGGTAGCGCCGGTAAACAGCAGGTGATCCAGGGGCAGGTTGGAAAACGCCTGGCCAACTTCGGGTCCGCCTGTGAACAGCACCACTTCTTTCGGGTCATAGGCATCCCTGACCAGTGAGGCGAGGACCTCGGAGGTGGCGGGAGTGAATTCGGAGGGCTTGATCATAACCCGGTTGCCAGCCGCGAGCGCACCGGACATGGGCGCGAACACCATCGACACGGGAAAGTTCCAGGGGGATATGATGCCGACAACGCCCAGGGGCTGGTATTCGATGCGCGAGCGTCCTCCCAGCAGGTTCAGCGGGAACACGGTTGGCCGCTTTTCACCTTTCATCCACTTGCGCAGGTGTTTCCTTGCGTGCTTCATCGCAGCGATGGAGGCTCCCACATCTGTGATTAGCGTGATCTGCCTGGGGCGGCAGCCGAAATCGGTGTGCACCGCCTCGGCAAGCTTGTCGGCGTACCTGACCAGGGCATCGATTCCGCGATCCAGGCGGTCGATCCGGGTCGCTGCGGTCACCACCCCTTCGCCCAGGAAATCTGCCCTCTGTGTTTCCAGCAGGGCTTGCATCGTTGACTCGAGTTCGCTTGAAACAGGTGGTGTGCCAATAGATGTCATTTAAGTTTTCCCGTTTTTGCGGCTGCGGAACCAGCCCCAGACGGATGAGTATAGACCCGGCCAGCCCGAATGATAACTGCCCGGTTTACGTTGCCTGCGAGAGCGGGTTCGCCGCTACCGGTACTTGGCAATCCCGGATTGAGCTGCTAATAATTCAATATGAGAAAAAACAGCGCCAGCGCCGATACCCGAACCCCGTCACCGCCCTATGGCTATTCCCGGGTTTGTACCCACTCCAGGGAGGAGCAGATACATATCGTGGCCGAGTATCATGCACATAAAATCAGGCCCAGCCGTATAGCCTACCGGGTGGGTATTGATATCGCCTTTATCGAGGAACTGATCGCCGGGGAAACAGAGCGGGAGCGGTTTCCCCGGCTGGTGGCGCGTTACCGCAGGCAGCGGTACCAGCAGCGCATGAATGAATCCAGCGTGCGCAGGGGGGCGGCCCGCTACGAGATGGAGCAACGGATCGAGCAGGAGTTCCGCCAGGAAGTCGATCTTTAGGCACCTCTGATCGATTCGGTAATGCCGGCCCCGTCCCGGGGCCAGGTCTTTTATGCCTGCTGCTCGATCATCCTGGCGCACCATTCCTCGCGTTTTTCCAGGTCCGCGATTTGCGCCTTGATGGCATCACCGCCGTCGGCACCGGCCTCTTTCATGGCTCTGCGCGCGGCTTCGAGTTTCTCCCGGATATCCTCGAGATTCAGTTTCAATTCCTCCAGGCTGGCAGCCTTTACCGCCTTGTCGAAGATTTTTTCTTCCGGCGCCTGGCTCACCTCAGCCTCCTTGCGCAGGTCATGCAGAACGGGTGCCTCGGGAATTATTTTCTGGCCGGGGTCCAGTTGCCGCTGGTTGATGAATTTCGGGGAGACGATTTCCACACCGCTGCCGTGCATCTGCACCAGTACCTTCTTGCGCAGGTTGGAACGCGCGCTGAGCAGGTTTTCGATCGACGGCAAAAAGCCGCATACGCGATATGCGACCGCGTGATCCAGCAGTTCATGCACCAGGACGAAGGGATCCTCGAGGCCGGCTTCTTGCGCCGCCCGCAGCATCAGCTCCTCGACCCGGGTATAGGTGACGTCGTAGCCGATCGACACCTCGGCGAAGATAATGGTTCCCTCACGGTACAGCACATTGACCGGGCTGTTGATCAGCAACAGGTTGGGGAGCGTGGTCAGGTCCCGCCACTCAGTCTGGATCTGGGTATTGACCAGCGTGCGCTTGATCACCCGGCCAAACTGGTCGTTCACCCGGATATAGTCCCCCGGGCGAAAAGGCTGGGTCGCCTGCAACATGACCCCGGCCATCGCATTGGAGACAAAGGTGGTGGAAGACAGGGCGATTACCGCTGTCAGCACGACCCCGAGCAGGCTCAGCACCTGGCCCCGGGTCTGTTCGCTGATCGGCAGCATGATGATCAGGGCGATAATGACGGCCGAGCCGTTGATCCAGTTGAGCAGCGGGTAAATCAGGCCGGAAGAACTATCCTGGCTGCGGTTGACGAACCAGTTGGTCAGCCAGGCCAGGGCCACGCCTATGCCGATGATCGAGGCCAGGGGCCACAGGGTGGTAAGCCCGTTCTGTAACGATTCCATCTGCTGATTGCCGCCTCGTCCTGCCAAATGGCCTACAGGATAACAGCTTGGGATGCTTCGCCAACAGTTCGGCGTCAGCCGTGGATTGGCTTTGCCCGCGCTTCGGGTTACCTTACCGCATCGTTTAATTCATCCCGCAAGCCGGGGCCGGTGAATCTGCCTGGAGCAAAACCGATGAATACTCTCAAGCGCTGGCACGAGATCATAGAATCCCGCAAACCCGAATTGCTGGATGATATCCTGGCCGAGGACTGCGTCTTTTTCTCGCCGGTAGTGCATACCCCCCAGCAGGGCAGGGAGCTTACCAAACTCTACCTGACCGGTGCGATGCATGTCCTCAACAAGGATTTTCATTACGTGAAGGAGGTGGTGACCCCCGGGCATGCCGTGCTGGAGTTTGTCTGTGACATCGATGGGATCAGCGTAAACGGGGTGGACATCATCAGCTTTGATAAACAAGGAAAGATCAGTGAATTCAAGGTGATGGTGCGTCCGCTCAAGGCGATTAACATGCTGCATGCGAAGATGCGCGATATGCTCGAGCGTTTGTCGGCATGAGTGCAGTACTGTGCCGGCACAGATCATAGCCAGATCGGAAATCCGGAGAGATTGTTATGAAAGCGATTTTGCTGACCGCATCGCGGATGTTTGTTTTGTTGATGGCATGCGGGCTCGCCGCCTGCGGTGGCGATGACGGCACCGAAATGGCCAGCCAACCCGCTGTGATGGCCCGGATAGAGGGCAGCGTCATCTACCGGGAGAGGATGTTACTGCCACCCGGCTTCGAAGTGGAGGTCCAGCTGCAGGATATCTCCAAAGCGGATGCCATGGCTGCGGTACTTGATGCCGTATTGCTGACTCCCGGGGGAGCCCCGCCCTACAGGTTCGCAATTGAATACGATCCGGCCGAGATCAACCCGCGCATGCGCTATGCACTGCGTGCCACCATCAGCGACGGCGACCGCCTGCTGTTCACATCTACCGACTACATCGATCCGTTCAAGGGCAACCCGGTGGAGATACTGGTGCACCGGGTGCCCGAGCCGGTGCGGCGTGACGGGCCGTCACTCGAGGGCGTTACCTGGATACTGCAAACCCTCGAGGGCCAACCCGCACCGGTGGGCGCGGAAGGTAAATCCGTGGACATCCAGTTTGCCGTCCCGGAGCTGCAGGCCGGGGGTTTCTCCGGCTGTAACCGTTACACCGGCGGCTATGGCAGGGAGGGCGTGGCGGAGCAGGGCAGTCCCCTCAAGTTCGGGCCGCTTGCGGGAACCATGATGGCCTGTGTGGACGGCGCTGAGCTGGAACATCGCTATCTGCAGCTGCTGGGCAGGGTCACCGCTTTCCAGCTCGACGGGAATACCCTGAGCCTGTTGGCCGGCCCCGAGGTCGTGGCTACCTTCAAGGCGCCCTGAGGGACAGGGCGCGGACGGACAGGAGCCCCTTTTCCCTGTATAATCCACGCCCGCGCTTTCACCGTGCGCCCCGCTCACCTCTCAAGGTAACTACATGTCCACTCCAGATGGGATAACCAGTTTTGCCGAACTGGACTTGCCCGCGACCCTGCAAAAGGCCCTCGTAGATGTCGGCTATGAAACGCCCTCCGCCATCCAGGCCCGGATCATCCCCCATATGCTGGAGGGTGCCGACGTGCTGGGCCAGGCCCAGACCGGTACCGGCAAAACCGCGGCATTTGCCCTGCCTGTCCTGGCGCGGCTCGATTTCAGGCAAAAGCTGCCACAGGTGCTGGTGCTCGCCCCTACCCGGGAGCTGGCAATCCAGGTAGCGGAGGCGTTCCAGAAGTATGCGCGCCACCTGCCGGGTTTCCACGTGCTCCCTATATACGGGGGCTCCGACATGCGCGGACAGCTGCGACAACTTGAGCGCGGGGTGCACGTGGTGGTCGGAACCCCGGGGCGGGTCATGGACCATATGCGGCGCGGATCCCTGAACCTCTCGAAGCTGCAGACCCTGGTGCTGGACGAGGCGGACGAGATGTTGCGCATGGGATTCATCGACGATGTCGAGTGGATCCTGGAGCAGACGCCGCCACAGCGCCAGATCGCGCTCTTTTCCGCTACCATGCCGGACGCTATCCGGCGTATAGCCAAGCGCCACCTGCGGGATCCGCGGGAAATTTCCATCGAGGTGAAGAGTGTCATCAGCTCAGCCATTCGCCAGCGGGTCTGGATGATGGCGGGGGTGCACAAGCTCGACGCGCTCACCCGCATCCTCGAAGTCGAGGATTTTGACGGGATGATCATATTTGTCCGCACCCGCATCCTGACCACGGAACTGGCTGACAAACTGGCCGCCCGCGGCTACTCGGCTACGGCGCTGAACGGGGATATTCCCCAGAAGCAGAGGGAACAGACGATAGAGCGCCTCAAGAGCGGGGACCTGGACATCCTGGTGGCCACCGATGTCGCCGCCCGCGGCCTGGACGTAGGGCGTATCAGCCACGTCATTAATTACGACATCCCCTACGATGTCGAGGCCTATGTGCACCGGATCGGGCGCACGGGTCGTGCCGGCAGGACCGGTGAAACCATACTGTTCGCCGCCAATCGCGAGCGACGGTTGCTGCGGGCGATTGAAAAGGCCACCGGCGAGACCATCGAGCAAATGGCCCTGCCGACCGCCGAACAGGTCACTGACAAACGTATCGGCAGGTTCAAGCAACGCATCACGGAGACCCTGGCCACCGCGGACCTCAAGGCCTTTCGCAAGATGGTGGAGGACTACCAGCACGAATACGGTGTGCCGGTGATCGAGATAGCCGCGGCACTGGGGGTGCTGGCGCAGGGCGGGAAGTCACAGGCCCCCAAACCCGAAGTGGCGGGCGCCGACCGGAAGACGGCGCGTCCCGCAGCCGGAGTACAAGTCGAGTCGCGGCGCAAGACGACCGCGAAGCCCGACCGCGAGGCCCGTGCCAGGCCCGATCGGGAAACAACGCGAAAACCTCCCCGGGAGGTTCTGCCGGCCAGTGGCGGCGAGCCGGCGCCCCGGCCTGAGCCGGTGCAAAAGCCTGACCTGGGCGCACCGCTTCGCGCCGGCCCCGCGCGCCAGCGGGAAGGCGCCGCGGTGGATGCCGGCATGGAGCGCTACCGGATTGAAGTCGGCCTCCAGCACGGTGTGAAGCCGGGTAATATTGTCGGCGCGATTGCGAACGAGGCGGAAATCGAGAGCGAGTACATCGGGCGCATTGAGATTTTTGACGACCACAGCACCGTGCAGTTGCCGGAAGGCATGCCGAAGGAAATATTCAAGCACCTGAAAAACGTCTGGGTCAGTGGCCAGAGGCTGCAGATTTCGCGGCTGGACCAGCAGGGCAAGCCCCTGCAGCGTGCCGCCCGGGACAAACCGCGGGCTGCCGTGCCGGAAGGCGACAAGCCTGCCGGGAAGAAGGGCCCGAAGCACCGCAAACCGAAGTGACCGGGCGGCTGCAACCTGCAGGGCCCGCTCCCGGCGAGTGCCGCTGATGCCGGTTCTGTTCGGGGTAGTGCTGCTGGACCTGATAGGTTTCGGCATCGTCATACCCATCCTGCCCTTCCTCTCGCCCCAACTGGGGGCCGACAAGCTGGATGTCGCCTATATCATCGTCGCCTACGCCGTAGGCGCCGGCCTGTGCGCGCCGTTCTGGGGACGCTTGTCCGATCGCATCGGGCGTAAACCGGTGATCATGATCTGCCTCGGGGGCGCCGCGGTCTCCTATGTCATGCTCGGCCTGGCCTCTGCCCTGTGGATGGTTTACGCCGCTCGCGCGTTCGCCGGCTTGATGGCCGGTAACGTGGGTGTCGCGTCGGCCATGATGGCGGACATCACGAGGCCGGAGAACCGCGCCCGAGGCATGGGCCTGATTGGCGCGGCCTTCGGCTTGGGCCTGGTGCTCGGCCCGATGCTGGGCGGCCTGTTGTCAGGCGACGAACCCGGTTTCCTTCTTCCCTGCGCGGTGGCGGGCGTGATGTCGGTGCTGGCCATGGTCGCCGCGGCGATATTCCTTCCCGAGTCCCTTTCCGCCGACAGGCAGGTGGCCAACAGGGCGCAGCAGCACAGCGGCAGCATGGGCTCTACTTACAGCATACTGCGCCGGGGCGGCAACCGGCTGCTGGTACTGCAATTCTGCCTGCACAACCTCTGCGTCAGTTCGCTCACCTATATGTTTCCACTGTGGGCGGGCGATACGCTCGGCTGGGGCCCCCGCCAGGTCGGCATCGTGTTTGGTATCCAGGGCGCGATCATGGTGGTGGTGCAGGGCGGCCTGATGGGCCTGCTCGTGCGCAAGCTGGGTGAGTTGCGCCTGTTGCGAATTGCCGTCACCGGGCTGGTGCTCGGGCTTTTCATGGGCGTGTGTGCCGATGGTATGGTATCGATGGTGGCGTCTATCTTTGTCGCCATGACCGGGGCGACCCTTTGCATGCCGCTGTTGAATGCGATTGTAAGCCATCGCACGCCGGTGATGATCCGCGGCAGGATGCTGGGAGTTGCGGGTGCTGCCGCGTCCTGGGGTCGGGTCGCGGGTCCGCTGCTTGCGGGAGGCAACCTGGCGCTGTTCGGCTACCACGGCGCCTGGCTGGGCTCCCTGCTGGTGTCACTGGCCTATATGGCGTGGTGTTACCGCGAGTACGCCCGCTACGGACGCAACCCGCCGGCCGAGGCGATTGCCACACATGGTAATTTGCGCTGAGAGAGGCTAGTGTAACTGCCTGAAATTTTCTCGGAGCAACTTTGCGATGACTACAAAACTTTTTGATTTAACCGGAAAAATCGCCCTCGTCAGCGGCGCCAGTCGCGGTATCGGCGAGGAGATCGCCAGGCTGCTGGCCCTGCAGGGAGCACACGTTATTGTTTCCAGCCGCAAGATCGATGATTGCACCGCCGTGGCCGAGGGCATCAGGGACGCCGGGGGCAGCGCCGATCCGTTTGCCTGCAATATAGGCAATATGGATGACATCGCAGCGCTGTTCGAGCATATCCACAAAACCTACGGCAGGCTCGATATCTGCGTGAACAACGCCGCCACCAACCCCTATTTCGGGCACGTACTGGACACGGACCTGGGCGCATTCAACAAGACCGTGGACGTGAATATCCGGGGCTACTTTTTTATGTCCATCGAGGCGGGCAAACTCATGCGCGACCACGGGGGCGGCGCGATCGTCAACACCGCATCGGTCAATGCGCTGCAGCCGGGCCCGATGCAGGCGATCTACTCGATCACCAAGGCGGCCGTGGTGAATATGACCAGGGCCTTCGCCAAGGAGTGCGGTCCCCTGGGTATCCGCTGCAACGCGCTGCTGCCGGGCCTCACCCGCACCAAATTTGCCGGCGCCCTGTTCGCCAATGAGGACATTTACAAGGAGGCAATCCGCCAGATCCCGCTGGGTCGCCACGCGGAGCCCGGTGAAATGGCGGGCACGGTTCTGTACCTGGTCTCCGATGCCGGCAGCTACACCAACGGTGAGTGCATCGTGGTGGATGGCGGCCTGACAATCTAGACCAGGTAGCCGAACCCTCCCTCTTTGATGTAGAGCTCGCAGCGGTCCTTGCCTGAGGGGGTGAGACTGCCCCCGGCGGGTATGCGCAACCAGCTGTGTCTGCGGTAGCTGCCGAACTGGTCGGTAAAACGCCCTTCCAGCACGAACAGTTCCGCACCCCGGGGGTACTGCAGCGTTCCGATTGCGGATGGCGTTTCCCAGCGCTCAAGCCGCGTATGGTCGGTATAGGGCTGCTGGGCGTAGAGCTCTTTCCGGGCGAGGCCCTCGCGATCGGAATCGATCCAGGGATAGTCGCGGGTCTGCACCGCCACGTGCCGGCGGTCGCTGCCCGGAAATTGCCGCAACTTTACCAGCAGCGTGCACCCCCCATGGGAGAAAGGGCTGTGGTGAAATCCCTCCGGATTGAGCAGGTAGGTGCCTGCGGGCCAGTCCCCGTGTTCGTCTGAAAATATGCCGTCGAGCACCAGGATTTCCTCGCCGCCGGGGTGCCCGTGGGCCGGGAACACCGCACCGGGCAGGTAGCGAACCACCGAAGTGACCCGGCCGGATTCCGCCGGGCCGGAAAGGTGCACGCGCTTGCGCTGGACATGCCCGCCGGGGCTTTGTGTCCATTCCATATCCTGCGTATCCACGGCAACTCGCGCCGCGAGATCCGTGTTCAGGCCTGGTGTATCTTTCTGCATATCGTTGATGCCCATGATCACCCGGCGCTATCGCTCCTGCGGGCCAGACCGCAAACCCAGCGCCGGCCGGACTGTCCATTCTCGAGTGTATTGCTGGAATTTGCCAGCGCCACAGCTGTCGGCCCGGTGGATTGCCAAATGCAGCGGCAGCGGGCTACAGTATCTGTAATCTTGAGGGGAGCGCAGTATGGAGCGAGACCAGATTCACCCGCAGCTGCTTGCGGATTGCCATCTCCTGGGAAGCCTGGCGGCATCGACAGTGCTGCTCAATCGCAACGCGGCGCTGCCCTGGTTCATCCTCGTACCGGATACGCGCCTGAACGATATCCTCGACCTGCCTGAGCATCACCGCGATGTGGTGATGGCCGACTGCGCCGCCGTATCAGCATTCATCAAGCAGGTGCTGGGATTCGCCAAGGTCAATTTTGCCGGCCTGGGCAACGTCGTGCCGCAAATGCACCTGCATATCATCGGCCGCAGTGAGGACGATCCCTGCTGGCCGCAACCCGTGTGGGGAAATCTGCCCGGGGGAGAACAGTATGAGCCGCTGCAGTTGCTGGGCTGGCAGGCCGACCTGCAGAAGATGGTAGACCTGCGCCCGGCGGACCTGTCGCTGCAGTATTGAGCGCGCACTGAACCGTGGCCAAGAAAGTACTTGTAACTCACCAGCTGCCCGGTGGCAGGATCCAGGAACTCGCGCGACACTGCGAAATGAATGTCTGGATGGGGCCGGGGCTGCTGCCGCCGGCGGGATTGCGCGCGGAACTGGCAGGCTGCCAGGGGCTGGTATGCCTGTTGACGGACCGGGTAGACCGGGCACTGCTGGATGCGGCGCCGGGCCTGGAGTTCGTGTCCAGCATGTCTGTAGGGGTGGACCATATCGATGTGCAGGCGCTGTCCGAGAGAGGTATTCCACTGGGCAATACCCCGGGCGTGCTGGTGGATACAACCGCGGACACCGCCTTCGCCCTGCTGCTGGCGGCGGCCAGGCGGGTCCCGGAAGCCGACCGCTTTGTGCGCGATGGCAACTGGACCGCTGCCAACGCCTGGGCGCCGGGGTTTTTTACCGGCAAGGATGTCAGCGGTGCAACCCTGGGGATTGTCGGCCTCGGCCAGATAGGCCAGGCGATGGCCAGGCGGGCGGCGGGTTTCGGTATGCAGGTGCTGGCCTGGAATCGGGCTCCCCGGCAGGTGGCGGGAATAGAAATGGTCACGCTGGAGGAGCTGCTGCTGCGCAGCGATTTTGTCAGTGTCCATGTGGCCCTGGCACCTGCAACCCGCAATTTGCTCGACGCCGGTAAAATTGCCCTGATGAAGCCAGGCGCGGTGCTGGTAAACACCGCGCGCGGCGGCATCGTCGATGAGCTTGCCCTGGCCGATGCGCTGGCCAGTGGCAGGCTGGCGGCCGCTGGTATCGACGTATTTGAGCGTGAGCCAGTGCCGGCGGACAATCCACTATTGGCGTTGCCCAATGTCGTGGTCACTCCGCATATCGGCAGTGCGACGACGCTGACCCGCGCCCGCATGGCGGATATGGCCGCGGTGAACGCGATAGCCGCGCTGCAGGGGCAGGCCATGCCCTGCTGTGTGAACCCGGAAGTTTACCGCTGAGGGTCGCAATGCCCGCCGGCGGAGGGCGTTATTTGGCCGGCGGCAGCGTTTTCAGGGCATCGTGAACCCCTTCCTGGATGCTGCTGCGCATTTCCTGCTTGTCGACCTTGTTCACGTTTTCCACGATCTTGGTGATGATGACGTGCCACACTTCCTTCTTGGTGGTGGCATCGTTGAACTGCAGCCCGATATTGCTCGTTTCCTTGACTCCCCCGAGGGCATAGGCGTTGTCGACCACCGCCTGGTTGACCTGCTGATTCGGGTTCACCGACGGATAGGGCGTGATGTTGTAGGCCTCGGCACTGCGCTCCCCCATGCGCAAACCGCTGGCGTAGATGTAGTCCACGCTGAACTGGGCGCGCTCGTTGTCCAGCACGTAACCTTTTTTGCCGAGCTCGGCATCCACCGCGCGGCGCAGGATCGGGTCCATGATGTACATGGGATCCTGTGAGTTGGCGGTATTGGGCAGCGGGTCGCTGCGCCAGCGGTAGTATTTGTAGTTGCCGGCCGCAAAGCTGTCGATCGGGGCCGGCCTGGTTTCTATTCCGCTGCAGGCCACCACCGCCAGGGTCAGTAGCAGGGTCGCCAGTGTCGTGATGATGCGCATGATATTCCTCTGGGGCTTCACCGGGGTCGGCTGCCGTCGCACGCATGGTAGCAGCCTCTGCCGGGGCCAGTCACCACATAGTCAGGCGCCGCCCCGGTGTTTCGCGAACTCGCCATCGCTACAGGATTTATCTGGGCTTATTCGGATGATTTGGCTGTATCGCTTTGATAGGATGAGTGGCATAACTATAGGTTATTTCTGGATAAGACCATGATATCTCGAAAATTGATCCGGACCGACCTGAACCTGCTGGTCGCACTGCAAATCCTGCTGGAAGAGCGCAATGTAACAAGGGCTGCGGAGCGCCTGTCGGTATCGCAGCCCGCCCTGAGTAAAACCCTGCAGAAATTGCGCGACTCGTTCGAGGACGAGCTGTTCACCCGCACCGCCCACGGCCTGGTGCCCACTCCCCGGGCGGAGGAACTGGCCAGGGAATTGCCCTCCCTGCTGGAGAAGGTCGAACATGTCCTGGGCAACGAGGGATTTGATCCCGAGACGTTTGTCGGAAGCTTCAAGCTGTTGCTGCCCCCGATACTGAGTGAGGCGCTGTTGCCCGGCCTGATGGCGGAGTTGAGCGGAATCGCCCCCGGGGTGCAGATCATCACCGCCGAGGTGGCGCCAAACTTCCAGGAGCAGCTGAAAAAAGGGGATGCGGATTTTGCCGCCTTTGTCGCCCAGGATACCGAGCGCGATATCCTCGCCGAGCCCATCGCCACCATCGCTCCGCGCTGTTATATGCGCCGGGACCACCCAATGGTAAAGAGGGAGATGAGCCTGCAGGATTTCCTCGCCTACCCGCACCTGCGCCTCTACCTCCCGGGGCTGACCCGGGAGAATACCAGCATGGTTGACGACGTGCTCGGGCAGTACGGGGTGCACCGCACGATCGCCCTGGAAACTACGCAGTTTGCCGCCGCGGTGGGAGTACTGTGTCGCACCGACTCCCTGCTGGTCGCCAATGCCGGCTTCGAGGCGGGAGGGCTCTACCGGGAGCGGATCACCGGCCATGACATCCCGGCGGAACTGCAGCGGATGATTCGCAATTCCCACAGTGGCCACCGCGGAAAAATGTCGCTGATGCGGCATACCCGCACCGCCCGCAGCTCGGCCCACCAATGGATGCGGACCCTGCTGATGAAACACCTGACCGTCCCGGGTGAGACCGTGCAGCCTACTTCCTGACGGAATTGCGATAGGACCTCGGCGACATGCCGACGGTCCTGTTGAACAGCCTGGAGAAATACAGCGGGTCATCGTAGCCGAGGGTGGTCGCAATAGCCTTGACGCTGGTTTCGCCGCTATCGAGCAGGTGACAGGCGTGTTCCATCTTCATATTGAGAAAATGCCTTATGGGTGAATAGCCGGTGAGGGCTTTGTATTTGTTGGAGAAATGGTACTTGGATAACTTGGCCGCTGCGGCCAGGGTGTCCAGGTCCAGCTGCTCCGAGAGATGCTCCAGCATGAAGCTCTGCACTGCGGCCAGGTTGAAACTGTGCTGGCTGGTTGCCTGTGACCGGCGCATCTCCAGTGCCAGCTGGGTGAGCAGGTGGCGCAGCTGGTTGGCGGCGTTGATGAATGCCCGGGTGTTGTAGCCGGTGCGTTGAACCTCCATCAGGCCGCGGAAGTGGGCGGTCAGCTGCGGCGACACACCCACCCGCGACACCGGGTTGCCGGCTTCGCGGTAGCCCAGGTAGTGATTGAATACCGCCGTGCTGCCTCCCTGGAAATGGACCCAGTAGATGGTCCAGGGCTGGTCCGGGTCGGCGCGATATTGGTGCGCAACCCCCTGGGGCAGCAGCAGCAAGTCCCCGGGGCCGACCCTGCCCGACCACTCCGGGGTGCTTGCATATCCCCGGCCGTCCACGCAATAAATCAACAGGTTATCATCGTGGCGCTGGCGCTCAACACGGTGGGAGCGGGCCAGGGGGTAGTAGCCCATGGCCGCGGGGTAGCACTCCCGGGTCAGCGGGTGCCTCGCCAGTTTGTTGAGCATGAATGCGGGTGTGAGGAAGCGGATGCCATCCTCCGGCAAGGGCCACTTCGAAGGTGCGCTCATTTGTTGTGCCCCCTGGCCGCCGGCCCACAATGCCCATAAAAATAGCAATATAGTCCATAATATCCGCAATTTACTCCCTTTGAACAGGGCCGTTGGCGGGGTAAGCTGGCGCCCAGCAATTGGTCAGCTAACCTAGAACGGTGCACTCCCCGGGAGGGCGCGCACCGTGAACAGACACAGGAGCAGATGAGCATGGGACACAACAGCGAAATATTGGAACCGCGGGAAGAGATCAAGGCCATGATGGCGCGGGCCCGGGCGGCCCAGGAGCAGATTGCCAATTATACCCAGGAGCAGGTGGACGAGCTGATCACCGCGATGGTCTGGTCAGTGGCGCGGGAAGATGTGTCGGAAAAAATTGCCCAGTTCACTGTCGATGAGACCCAGCTGGGTAACTACGCCGGGAAATACCTCAAGATTCACCGCAAGACCAGGGCTACCCTGCTGGACATCATCAACGACAAGTCCGTCGGCGTGATCGAGGAAGACCCGGTCCGCAATATCGTCAAGATAGCGAAGCCGGTGGGGGTTATCGGCGCCCTTTCGCCCTCGACCAACCCTGAGGCCACGCCGGTGATCAAGGCGATCTCCGCGGTCAAGGGGCGCAACGCGATCATTATCGCCCCGCACCCCCGGGCCAAGCTCACCAACAAGATGATCTGCGACTATATGCGCGAGGCTATCGTTGCCATGGGCGGACCGGCGGACCTCGTGCAAAGTATCGACGTGCCCTCGCTGGACAAGACCAATGAGCTGATGCGCCAGTGTGACCGTATCCTGGCCACCGGTGGCGAGGCCATGGTCAGCGCAGCTTACTCTTCGGGCACTCCCGCCCTCGGTGTGGGTGTGGGCAACGCGGTGATCACCGTGGATGATACCGCCGATCTCGACGAGGCGGCGGAGAAAATCCGCATCTCCAAAACCCTTGACCTGGCCGCGTCCTGTTCTTCGGACAACTCTGTGCTGGTGTTTGAATCCATCTATGACAGGTTCCTGGAAAAGCTCAAGCACGAGGGCGGTTATGTAATAGAGGGCGAGGACAAGCAGAAGTTGCAGGCGGTGCTGTGGGAAGACGGCCACCTGAACCCGAAAATTGTCGCCCAGCATGCGCTCACTATCACCGGCAAGGCCGGTATCGACCTGCCCGAGGGCAAGCAGTTCCTGATTGTGCCGGAGACAGGCGCCGGTCCCGACTATCCCTTTTCCGGCGAGAAACTGACCGTAACCATGGCGCTGTACAAGGTCAGGGATATCGATGAGGCCATCGACCTGACCAACCGCATCCAGGCCTACCAGGGCCAGGGTCACAGCTGTGGCATCTACTCTTACAATGACGACAACATCATAAGGCTGGCCATGGGAACCCGTACCTCCCGGGTCATGGTGAACCAGCCCCAGGCTGCCTCCAACAGCGGTAATGTATGGAACGGCATGCGCCAGACCTTCTCCCTGGGCTGTGGCTCCTGGGGTGGCAACAGCATCAACCACAACATCACCTGGCGCGACCTGATAAATGAAACCTGGGTCTCCAGGCCCCTGGCCGAAACCAAGGTTATTCCGCCGGACGAGGAACTGTTCGGCAAGGTCATGGGCAGGTTCTAGGCCACTCTTTGACGCGAGGAGCAGGGCATGGATTTTTCCCTCAGTGACGACCAGCGGGCGTTTGTAGCCAGCGCCCGGGCGTTTGCGGAGGGCGCCATGGCGCCCAATGCGGCCCGCTGGGACGAGGAGTCGATTTTTCCCAGGGATGTGCTGCGCCAAGCCGGGGAGCTCGGGTTCATGGGTATGTACACTCCCGAATCCGCCGGCGGCCTGGGCATGGGCCGACTGGATGCCAGCCTCATCGTCGAGGAACTGGCGAAGGGCTGTACCGCCACCGCCGCCTTCCTCACCATCCACAACATGGCCACCAGCATGGTTGGCAAGTATTGCGGTGCCGGGATGATCGAGCAGTGGTGCCCGGACCTGGTGTCCGGCAACAAGCTGGCTTCATACTGCCTGACTGAACCCGGTGCCGGCTCTGATGCGGCTTCGCTGCGCACTACCGCCGTGCGCGACGGCGACGATTACCTGGTCAACGGCAGCAAGGTCTTCATTTCCGGCGCCGGCGCCACCGATGTGCTGGTGGTTATGCTGCGTACGGGCGGGCCCGGGCCGAAGGGAATCTCGGCGCTGCTGGTACCCGCCGATGCCCAGGGTATTGCCTACGGCAAGAAAGAGGAAAAGATGGGCTGGAATGCCCAGCCCACCCGGATGATCAGTTTCGATAACGTGCGGGTGCCAGTGGCCAATCGCCTGGGCGAGGAGGGCCAGGGATTCGCCATCGCCATGGAGGGTCTCGACGGCGGCAGGATCAATATCGCGACCTGCAGCGTGGGCACGGCCCAGCAGGCGCTGGAGGAAGCCACTGCCTATGTGCAGGAGCGCAGGCAGTTCGATACCGCAATATCCGGGTTCCAGGCCACCCAGTTCAAGCTGGCGGACATGTTGACGGAGCTGGTGGCGGCGCGGCAGATGGTCCGCCTCGCCGCCAGCAAGCTGGACCTGGAGGATTCCCAGGCATCGACCTACTGCGCGATGGCCAAGCGCTTTGCCACCGATGTGGGCTTCAATGTGTGCAACGATGCCCTGCAATTGTTCGGCGGCTATGGCTATATCAAGGAGTACCCGATGGAGCGGCATGTGCGCGACACCCGGGTGCACCAGATTCTCGAGGGTACCAATGAAATCATGCGGGTTATCATCTCCCGCAGAATGTTAATGGAAGGCGCATTGGAGGTTATCAAGTGAGTTTGAGTATATCGGAAAAGCTGAAGGTGGAACTGCGCGGGCATACGGCGCTTGTCACCATAGACAATCCCGGGGCCAATACCTGGGACAAGGAGAGCCTGCCGGCCCTGAAGGACCTGGTGGAAAAACTCAACAACGATAAATCCGTCTATGCACTTGTGATCACCGGGGCCGGCGAAAAATTCTTTTCCGCCGGGGCTGACCTGAAACTGTTCGCTGACGGCGATCCAGCGACTGCACGTACCATGGCGGAGTATTTCGGCGAGGCTTTCGAGGCCCTGGCGGATTTTCGCGGCGTCTCCATTGCCGCCATCAACGGCTTCGCGATGGGCGGGGGGCTGGAAACCGCCATGGCCTGCGACATCCGCATCGCCGAGGAGCAGGCCCAGCTGGCGCTGCCGGAGGCGCGGGTTGGCCTGCTGCCCTGCGCCGGCGGCACCCAGCGCCTGTCCTGGCTGGTGGGAGAGGGTTGGGCCAAGCGCATCATTCTCTGTGGCGAGCGGGTCAATGCCGCTACCGCCGAGCGCATAGGCCTGGTCGAGGAAGTGGTGCCAAAGGGCGCCGCGCTGGAGCGCGCGCTGGCCCTTGCCGAGCAGGTGGGCGAACAGAGTCCGAGTTCCGTGGCGTTCTGCAAGCGCTTGATACACACGGGACGCGACACCGTGATCGCCGCCGGCCTCGAGGGTGAGCGCGACCTGTTCGTGGAGCTGTTCTCCACCCAGGACCAGCGCGAGGGCGTCAACGCCTTCCTGGAAAAGCGCAAGCCCGAGTGGAAAAACGGCTGAGGCAAGTATCGATGTCTACTGCACCCATACACTTTGAGGAGCTGGTCGCAGGTGCCGGTCGGCTGGGCCGGGTAACCCTCGACGTGGCGGCTACACTCAATTCCCTTACGCTGGATATGGTCGACCAACTGCAGGCAAAGCTCGAGCAGTGGCGCGGCGACCCGGGTATCGCCGCGATTTTCCTCGAGGGAGCTGGCGAAAAAGCCTTCTGCGCCGGCGGCGATGTCCAGGCGCTTTACGACAGCGTGACGGCCACCCCGGGCGGCCCCTGTGAATACGCGGAGAACTTTTTCCTGCGGGAATACCGTCTCGACTATACCCTGCACACCTACCCCAAGCCGATTATCTGCTGGGGTCACGGTATCGTCATGGGCGGGGGCCTCGGGGTCATGGCGGGATGTTCCCATCGGGTGGTGACGGAAAAAACCCGCATCGCGATGCCGGAGGTAACCATAGCCCTGTTTCCCGACGTGGGAGGCAGCTGGTTCCTGAACCACATGCCGGGCAAGTCCGGGCAGTTCCTGGCGCTGACCGGGGCCTCCATCAACGCCGCCGATGCGATCTACACCGGCATCGCCGACCGCTTTATTTCCAGCGAGCGCAGGGAAGAGGTATTCGACGCCCTGCTGCGGCAGAAGTGGCAGGTGGAACCGGCGACCAATCACGCGCTGGTGCGCCATACCCTGAGGCCTTTCGCGGAACAGAGTGTAAGCCAGTGCCCGGGGGGGCAGGTGGAGCCGCACCTGGGTTCGATTGCCACCTTGTGCGACGGCGATAACGTCCACGAGGTCATCGACAATATCCTGTCCCAACAAACCCAGGACCCCTGGCTGTCCGCAGCCCGCAAGGGTATGGCCCAGGGCTCGCCGCTTGCGGCACTAGTGGCTTATCGCCAGCTCGGCCAGACCCGGTATGCCTCGTTGCGGGAAGTGTTCATGGCGGAACTGGTGCTGGCCACCAATATCATGCGCTACCCGGAATTCGCCGAGGGCGTGCGGGCCCTGCTGATCGACAAGGATCGCAACCCGGCCTGGCGCTACAAGTCCACCCGGGAGGTACCGCCCGAGGTCCTGGATTCATTTTTTGCAGCGCCCTGGGACCGGCATCCCCTGGCGGACCTGTAACACTTTCGAGGAAGGAGCTGGAACATGGCTACGGTTGCATTTATCGGGCTGGGCAACATGGGTGGCCCCATGGCCACCAACCTGGTCAAGGCGGGGCATACGGTCACTGTCTTTGATTTGTCCGAGGCCGCCTGCCGGCAATTGCAGGCTGCCGGCGCCGCGGTGGCCGCCTCCGCCGCCGAGGCCGCAGCGGGTGTGGATTATGTGTTGTCGATGCTGCCTGCGGGCAAACATGTGGCCGCCACCTACCTCGGCGAAAACGGCCTGCTGGCCGGGCTCGACCAGGCCACTACCGTGCTCGATTGCAGCACTATCGACGCCGCCACGGCGCGCCAGGTGGGGGAGGCTGCCGCCGCGCTGGGAATAGGTTTCATGGACAGTCCCGTGTCCGGCGGGGTTGCCGCGGCGGCCGCGGGCACCCTGGCTTTCATGTGCGGGGGCAGCGCTGCCACATTCGAAAAAGCCCGCCAGATACTCCAGGATATGGGGAAGAATATTTTCCATGCGGGACCCGCCGGGGCCGGCCAGGTAGCCAAGGGCTGCAACAATATGCTGCTGGCCATCCATATGATCGGCACCTGCGAAGCACTTGAGATGGGCGTTCGCAACGGCCTCGACCCGAAGGTGCTGTCCGAGATCATGCTGGCGAGTTCAGGCCG
>Ga0224500_10000906_pt1 | contig 18579 bp, 15 predicted proteins | sample SF_Oct11_sed_USG_FD_168126 | JGI IMG/M metagenome (GOLD analysis project Ga0224500, IMG submission 168126) | Sediment microbial communities from San Francisco Bay, California, United States - SF_Oct11_sed_USGS_4_1 | ecosystem: Environmental > Aquatic > Marine > Sediment | place: USA: California... | reverse complement strand
GATTGAATCCACGGCTATCTACTGTTTCGTGGTCTCGATGATTCTCCTGTTCGCTAATCCATTTTGGAACCACGCCATCGCGCTCGCCACGGGAAAGTAACCGATGCTGATCGATTGGTTCACCGTCGGCGCGCAAGTCGTCAATTTCCTTATCCTGGTGTGGCTGTTGAGGCGCTTTCTGTACACACCCATCCTCCACGCCATCGATGCACGGGAGAAGCGGATCGCCAGGGAACTCGCGGATGCTGATGCGAAAACAGCCGAAGCCATAGAGGCGCGCGATGAGTTCCAGCAGAAGAACGAGGAGTTCGACCGGCAGCGCGCCGCACTCTTGAGTAAGGCGACGGATGAGGCACAAACCGAACGTCAGCGGCTGTTTGAGGAAGCGCGACAGGCAGCCGATGCGATGAGCGCCAAACGACAGGACACGCTGAGGAACGAGGCCCATCATCTTAATCAAACCATCGGTCGCCGGACCCAGCAGGAAGTATTCGCCATCGCACGAAAAGCGCTGACGGATCTCGCGACGACGAGTCTGGAAGAACGACTGGGCGACGTGTTCACTCGCCGTTTGCGCGAGATGGACGGCAAGGCGAAAGCAGGCCTTGCCGCGGCCCTCAAGACAGCACCTCATCCCGCGCACGTGCGTAGCGCGTTTGAGTTACCGGCAGAGCAACGTGCGGCAATACAGCATGCGCTCAATGAATTCTTCTCGGAAGACATCCGCGTCGAGTTTGAGACCGCGCCGGATTTGATCAGCGGAATCGAGCTCACCACGAATGGACACAAAGTGGCATGGAGCATCGCGGACTACCTCATGTCGCTTGAGAAGGCCGTCGCCGATCTGCTGAAAGAGAAGGATGAACCTGAAGCCACAGCTGTCTCCAAACCTCAAGAACCTAAGCCCAACACAAAGCGCACATGAATACGGAACCGAAAAGCCTCCAGCAGGTCTTCGACAGCTCGTTCACGGGAATCCGCCACGCGCGGGAAGCCTTTACGCCACAACTCGCGCCACGGGAGGTCGGCATGATCACGAGCATCGCCACGGGCATCGCAAAAGTCTCCGGTCTCCCCGGCGTGGGGTTTGAGGAGGTGTTGAGATTTCCCGGCGATGTGTATGGCATCGCATTCAACGTCGATGAAGACGAAATCGGCGTTGTCCTGTTGGGCGACTACTGGCAGTTGCATACGGGCGATGAAGTCGAACGCAGGGGGCACGTGATCGACGTGCCGGTAGGAGACGGACTGATCGGACGCATCATCAATCCATTGGGCCAGCCTCTGGACGGCGCAGGTCCGGTGATATCCCGCGCGCGCCTGCCGATCGAACGCCCGGCGCCGCCGATCATGGATCGCGCCCCCGTCACCGTACCATTGCAAACCGGTATCAAGGTCATCGATGCGCTGATTCCCATCGGGCGCGGCCAGCGCGAGCTGATCGTCGGCGACCGGCAAATCGGCAAGACTGCCATCGCGCTCGATACGATTCTCAATCAGCGCGGGCACAATGTCATCTGCGTTTACTGCGCCATCGGTCAGCGCGCCTCTGGCGTCGCCACAATGATCGCTGACCTGCGCGACAAAGGCGCGATGGATTACACCGTTGTAGTTGTAACCGAAGGCAATGATCCACCTGGGCTCGCCTACGTCGCACCCTACGCGGCAACCAGCATCGCGGAGCATTTCATGGAGCAAGGCCGCGACGTTCTGGTGGTTTACGATGACCTCACCCATCATGCCCGCGCCTATCGCGAGCTGTCTTTGCTGCTGCGTCGCCCGCCCGGTAGAGAAGCGTTTCCCGGCGACATCTTTTACATCCACGCGCGGCTGCTGGAACGCGCAACCCAGTTGCGCATGGAACTCGGCGGCGGATCCCTTACCGCGCTGCCGATTATCGAAACCGAAGCGCAAGATATTTCCGCCTACATTCCAACCAATCTGATTTCCATCACGGACGGCCAGATTTATCTGTCGCCGCAATTGTTCGAATTAGGAGTGCTGCCCGCGGTCGATGTCGGCAAATCCGTCTCGCGCGTCGGCGGCAAGGCACAACGCGCGGCCTACCGCGCCGTGGCGGGCGACCTCAAGCTTGCCTACGCACAGTTTGAGGAACTCGAGACCTTTGCCCGGTTCGGCGCCCGCCTGGATGAGGACACCCGCACGATCATTGACCACGGACGGCGCATTCGCGCCTGCCTCAAACAGCCTGAGTTCGCCCCGGTGTCCGTGCCTTCGCAAATCGCCGTGCTGCTGGCGTTGACCGCAACGCTCTTCGACCGGGTACCGCTTGACCAGATGCCGGATGCCGAGCAGGCGGTGCGCGAGGCGGCGGCGAACATCCCGGCGGAGGTATGCGCGCGAATCGATACCGCCGCAAAATTGAGCGACAAGGATCGGACAACGATCATCGAAATCGCCCGCAACGCACTCGCACGTTTTCAGCCTGAGCCGGGATCAAAACCTGAACCCAACGACAAGCCCATATCTGATGTGCACCCCAAACCGAAGCCCGAGCCGGTGACTACACCGAAGCGAAAGGCAGAGGCCGAGGAGAAGTCATGAGCGAGACGACGGCGAGCCTGCGCCGCAAGATCACCAGTGCCGGCGATCTCCAATCCGTCGTTCGCACAATGAAAGCCCTGGCCGGAGCGAGTATCGGCCAATATGAGCAATCAGTGCGCGCGCTGGCCGACTACTATCGAACTGTGGAGCTGGGGTTGAGCGTGTGTTTCCGTGAAAGCGGGCCGGAAGGGCTGTTGACAGAAGATACCGGACGCACCGACGAGGCCTCCGTCGGTGCGGTTGTTTTCGGTTCCGATCAGGGGCTGGTTGGGCAGTTCAATGATGTGGTGGGTGATTTTGCGGTGAAAACCCTGGCCGCTCTTCCCGGCACACCGAAGATCTGGGCGGTCGGCGAACGCGTGCACGGCCGCCTGTCGGACGCGGGGCTGCCGCTGGTTGGACTCTTCGCTGTGCCGAACTCCATCAAGACCATCACCCCGCTCGTCGGGCAGATTCTCGTCGAGAGCGAGCCACGCCATAACCAGGATGACGTCACGGAACTCTACCTTTTCTACAACCGCCCTACGTCAGGGGCGGTCTATGAGCCCGTCAGTCAGCGACTGCTACCGCTGGACGAGTCCTGGCGACGCAAGCTGGCGGAACGTCCTTGGCCGACCGGAAACTTGCCCGAGGTCATCGGTCGCGGCACCGCGACCTTGCGGGTGCTCATCCGCGAATATCTTTTTGTCTCGCTCTTCCGAGCCTGCGCCGAATCCCTCGCGAGCGAGAACGCGAGCCGGCTCGTGGCCATGCAACGCGCCGACAAAAACATCGATGAATTACTGGAGCATCTCAAGAGGACATTCCATCGTTTGCGCCAAAGTGGCATCGACGAGGAACTCTTCGACGTCATCTCCGGCTTTGAGGCTCTGTCACGCAAGCAGCGCCGCCCAGTTTCCTGAGGAGCCATTCATGAACGCGTTGTCATCATCCGGACGGCATGGCCTTTGCGCCCGAGTGTTTGTTTTGGTGCTCGATCGCGACGGAATGGGGGAGCGGCGGCGGCGCAATGTGCTCCGGCAAGAAGAGATTACCGAAGAAATCGAAGTGTTGATGTTGAGCAGCTTCACCGTGCCGCGTCGACGGTAGTTCAGTGGCTGTGAAAAGAAAGGAGATCACTATGGCAAAAGATCCTGTCTGTCAGATGGGCGTGGATGAGCAATCGGCGGCGGCACACAGCTCCTATCAGGGGAAGGCGTATTATTTGTGCGCCCCCGGCTGCCGGGAAGCCTTTAAGAAAGACCCTGGACGGTATGTGTCGAAGCAGACCGACCTGCTGGGTCGGAAGATTCAATCGGAGGGGTAACGCGATATGTCCATTATTCGTCAAGATCCCACGACCAGAGAATGGGTCATCATCGCGGCCGAGCGTATGAGGCGTCCGCACGAATACAAAACGCCCTCTATGAGCCGTCCTCCCATGGACGATGGGAGCCTCTGTCCGTTCTGTCCCGGTCATGAGGCCTCCACGCCCGATGAGGTGTTCAGGCTACCGGATTCCAGCGCTGCGGCCTGGACCGTGCGTGTCACGTCCAACAAGTATCCGGCTGTGGGTTCGACGGGCAGGTTGGAACGGCGTGAACAGGGGCCCTTGTTTCGTGAAATGGATGGAGTCGGGATCCACGAGGTGATCATCGAGACGCCCTCTCACGACCGAAGGTTGCCTTTGATGACGGACCGCGAGGTGGCCGATGTCCTGATCGCCTATCAGGCGCGGTACCGGGCGCTGCGGGAAGACCCGCGCCTCAAATACATCATCATTTTCAAAAACCATGGCGAAGCGGCGGGGACGTCGCTGGCGCACCCTCACTCGCAATTGGTGGCGACGCCGGTCCCTCCCATCTTGCTCCGCAGGAAATATGAAGTGGCCATCGCCCACTACGACGACACCGGCCGGTGCTTGTATTGCGATATCGCGGAGGAAGAACGGAAGGCGAAGAGCCGGGTCGTCTTGGAAACCGACCGGTTCCTGGTGTTCCATCCTTTCGCTTCACGGGTGCCGTTCGAGACGTGGATCATGCCCAAGCGGCATCAACCGTCGTTCGGACAGGTAAGCGAGGAGGATCTCCGTGAATTGGCGCCGGTGTTGCGTCGAACGCTGCGGGCTTTGTACGACCGGTTGGGCGATCCGGATTTCAACTTCATGATCCACAGCGCACCGATCGAAGACGAGAACAAGGACTACTATCTCTGGCACCTCCAAATTCTTCCACGGCTGGCGACTATCGCCGGATTCGAACTGGGATCCGGCATTTACATTTCGACCCTGCGGCCTGAGGACTCGGCAGCCGTGATCAGAGAATATGAACAGGCCACGGCGGATGGTCTATCCGTTTGATGAAAGGAGCGGCGATGCTTCCGAAGATCTCCGTGAGTCGTCGATGTGGGGCCATGCTGGCCAATGTTCAGCGCTACCGCATGCTGATCAGCGATGAATTGAGCGAGGAGTTGTTGCAGCTCGCGCATGAGCTGAAGGATGTGCGGATTTGCCACCTCAATTCAACTGCCTTCGGCGGTGGCGTCGCCGAACTCCTCTCCCGGTATCTGCCGATGCTGCAGGCATTGGGCATTTCAGCCGACTGGCGCTTGATCCATGGCCAACCGGAATTCTTCACCGTCACAAAAGCCTTCCACAATGCGCTGCAGGGCGGACATTATGCGTTGGGTGAGGAGGAACAGAAGCTGTATCTGGAGGTGAACGAACGCAGCGCGGAGGCATTGGGCACCGACTACGACGTCTACATTGTGCACGATCCTCAACCGGCGGCGTTGCGACACTTCACCGGCCCTCGCCATGCAAAGTGGATTTGGCGGTGCCATATCGACAGCTCCTCGCCGGACAAGCAGGTGAGCGGATTTCTACGGCCATACCTTGAAGAGTACGATGCGGTGGTTTTCACGATGTCCGAGTTTCTCTTGCCTGGTCTCAGGGCCCAACGTGCTGCCTTTATCGCGCCGGCCATCGATCCATTGGCGACGAAAAACATGGATCTCTCTCAGGAGTTGTGCCGCCGCGCCATCGCGGATTCCGGCGTCGATCCGAGCAAGCCCCTGCTCGTGCAGGTGTCGCGGTTCGATCCCTGGAAAGATCCTTTGGGTGTCATCGAAGCCTACCGCCTGGTCAAGAAGGAAGTCCCCGATGTGCAGCTGGCGCTGATCGGCGCGATGGCTGGGGACGATCCAGAGGGGTGGGAGCTGCTCGACCGTGTGGAGGAAGAAGCGGCAGGTGATACGAGCATGTTCGTTTTTACAAACCTGGCTGGTGTCGGCAGTATGGAAGTCAATGTGTTTCAGAGAGGCTGCGATGTTGTCATACAGAAATCGTTGCGTGAGGGGTTCGGGTTGGTCGTGTCGGAAGCGTTCTGGAAGGAGAAGCCCGTCGTGGCGGGACAGGCCGGTGGGATTCCGATGCAGTACCCGGAAGGGTTCGAGGCAAATCTCGTCCATAACGTCGAGTCCTGTGCCGAACGCATCATTCATCTGTTGCGCCATCCTGGTGAACGGGGCTCGTTTGGACGGGCCGGCCGTGAACATGTGCGCAAGAACTTCCTTCTGCCCCGATTGGTTCGTGACGAGCTGCGATTGGTCAAGCAACTGGTCGGCTGATATCCGATGATGCTCTTAACAGCTGTTGCATAAGGGTTGGCCTGGGAACATGATCGACAAAAGGATTCAGGGAAGGAGGACCTATGAGCACGGTCAAGCAGGGTGTCGAACTCATAAAATGGTTCGAAGAGCTGGGCATTGAAGACGTACCCTCTGTCGGGGGTAAGAATGCTTCGTTGGGCGAAATGTATCGCGAGCTGGCCGTCAAAGGCGTGAAGGTGCCGAACGGCTTTGCCGTCACTGCGGACGCGTACCGCGCCTTCCTAAAAGAGGCAAAACTCGATGACACGATTAAAACCATTCTCAAAGACCTGGACACCCACAACTTGGAGAACCTCCGCCAACGCGGAAGACAGGTACGGCAGGCGATTCTTGGCGCCGTCTTCCCGCTGGATCTGAACGAGGCGATCACCCACGCGTACGATCGGTTGAGCGACAGCCATGCGGAACCGGTCGATGTCGCAGTTCGGAGCAGCGCCACGGCCGAGGACCTTCCCGACGCCAGCTTCGCAGGCCAGCAGGAAACGTATCTCAATGTACAGGGGCATCTCTCGCTGCTCGAACATTGCAAGCGCTGTTTTGCGTCCCTGTTCACCGACCGGGCCATTTCGTACCGGGCCGATAAGGGGTTTGATCATTTCAAGATCGCGCTCTCCATCGGCGTCCAACGGATGGTGCGGTCCGACCTGGCGACGTCCGGCGTGATGTTTTCGATCGACACCGAAACCGGTTTCCGCGACGCGGTCTTGATCGACGCGGCCTACGGTCTCGGCGAAAACGTTGTACAGGGGACCGTGAATCCCGATGAGTACTATGTGTTCAAGCCGACGCTCAAACAGGGCTATCGACCGATCCTGCAAAAAATGCTCGGGACCAAGGAGTTCAAGCTCATCTATGATATTGGGGGCAGTAAGATGGTGAAGAATGTGCCGGTGTCTCCCGAAGACCGGTCGAAGTTCGCCGTGGCGGACGATGATATCCTGACCCTCGCCCGCTGGGCCTGTGTGATCGAAGATCATTACAGCGCGAAACGAGGCGCTCCCAGCCCGATGGACATGGAATGGGCCAAGGACGGTCTCACCGGCGAACTCTTCATCGTGCAGGCTCGTCCTGAAACAGTGCAATCGCTAAAAAAGGGACAGGTTCTGGAAACATATCGGCTCACACAACGAGGGCGGGTCTTGGTCGAGGGGCGTAGTATCGGGGACAAGATCGCGCAGGGACCGGTGCGGGTCATCAAGTCCGCTCAGCAGATTCACGAATTCCAAGGGGGCGAAGTCTTGGTCACGGATAAGACGGATCCGGACTGGGAACCGGTTATGAAAAAAGCGCAGGCGATCGTCACGAATCGAGGAGGACGGACCTGCCATGCCGCGATCGTCAGTCGCGAATTAGGACTACCGGCCATTGTTGGGACGGAACATGCGACCGACTTGCTCCACAACGGGCAACTCGTCACCGTGTCCTGTGCGGAAGGCGACACAGGTTTTGTGTACGAGGGGCAGATTCCGTTTCACGTCGAGAAGCTCGATGTGAAAGAGCTCCGCAGGCCCAAGACCAAGATCATGATGAATGTCGGCAATCCGCAAGAAGCCTTCGGTCTCTCCTTCATTCCGAATGACGGCGTCGGCTTGGCGAGGGAGGAGTTCATCATCAGCACCTCTATCAAGGTGCATCCGCTGGCACTCCTTGAGTTCGACCGGCTGGACGATCAGGCGCTCAGGGCTGATATCAACCGGGTCACGGTGGGTTATTCGGACAAGGCAGAGTTCTTTGTCGACAAGTTGGCACAGGGCGTCGCGATGATCGGGGCGGCGTTCTACCCGAAGGACGTGATCGTCCGGCTCAGCGACTTCAAGAGCAACGAGTACGCGAATCTGATCGGGGGCCGGCGCTACGAACCGCGGGAAGAAAATCCGATGCTGGGGTTCCGAGGAGCATCCCGCTATTACGATCCGCGCTATCGCGAGGGCTTCGCACTAGAATGCCGGGCGATGCAGCAGGTGCGCGATGTGATGGGTCTCACGAACGTGAAACTCATGGTCCCGTTCTGCCGCACGGTCGAGGAAGGGCGACTCGTCCTCGCGGAAATGGAGCGGCATGGGTTGAAACGGGGAGAGAACGGTTTGGAGGTCTACGTGATGTGTGAGATTCCGAGCAATGTGATCCTGGCCGAGGAGTTCGCAGGAATCTTTGATGGGTTTTCGATCGGGTCGAACGACCTTACGCAACTGGTGCTCGGCGTGGATCGCGATTCCGAAATCGTGGCCCATCTCTTTGACGAGCGGAACGATGCGGTCAAGAAGATGGTGGCAGCGGTGATCAAAGCGGCGAAGGCGACGGGGCGAAAGATAGGCATTTGCGGGCAGGCGCCGAGCGATTATCCAGAGTTCGCGCAATTTCTCGTGCGGCAAGGCATCGACAGTATCTCCTTGAACCCCGATGCCGTCATCAAGACGACGCCGGCCATTCTGGAGGCGGAACAGAGGCTCGCCCAGTGAACCTGGCTGAGACGCCACGTCAGCCTTTCCCCCCTGAATGTGGAGTGAGCATCAGCACGAACGGATGAGTCCATGACCCTTAGCGACTAAACCAAGGAGTACACGATGAAGGTTCTCCTCGCGATCAGTGAATCTCGCGGCGCCAAGGTCGCCGCCGAGTTCCTGGAGACCATCCCCTTGCCGCATAACTCAATTGTGACCGTGCTGCACATTGTTGAACTCCCCCGCCTTGCCCCGCAATATCCCGGCTATTACCGCACGCTTGAGAGCTGGTGTCAACAGGCGTTCGCCGACGCCAACCGGCTTGTGACCTCTGTTGCGACGCGACTTCGTGGCAGTGGTGTGCGGGTTCAAACGCGCGTGGTCAAGGGAATTCCAAGACGGGATCTTGTAAAAGCGATTCGCCGGCTCCGTCCCGGCCTGGTCATTTTGGGCCCCCATACGCATCCCCGCGTCGCGCGATTCTTCCTCGGGAGTGTGAGTGAACATATGCTCAGTGTGGCGCCCTGTTCCGTGTTGATCGCGCGGAGTCGGCGAAGAACCGTCCCAAGCAGCAAGCCACGGGTTCTCTTTGCCACCGACTTCTCGCAGGATGCAGATGCTGCTGCAACCTTTTTACCCCGACTCAACTTGCCTCGTTCATCCCGGATCACGGTGGCTCATGTCGACGAGCAGGTTGAGGAGGTCATGGCTCGGTTTGTTGCGAAGGGGCGGCCCGATCTTCACCAAGCGCTGGCGAAGGCGGTGCGCGTGCGCCAGCGCCAATTGGCTCGGTTGTTGGAGCGAGTGGGACGGCGATTCGTGCGCCATGGGTGGACGGTAACACCGTCGATCGTGAATGGCTACCCAGCAGAACAACTTCTCCGGCTTGCCACGAAACAGCGTGCCGATCTGATCGTGCTCGGTTCACGTGGGTTGACAGGATTCAAACGGATGCTGCTGGGGGGTGTGTCGGGGAAGGTCGCACGGCATGCGCCCTGCTCGGTGTTGGTCGTGAGGCGGACGCCTCGCTAGAGGAGAAACAGATGGGCTGGCTTGAAGGGCTCGTGCCGTGGGCGATCTTTCTGCTGAGCGCGGCGGTGATCGTCTATGCCGGGACGAAACTCTCCCGTTATGGCGATCAGATCGCGAGCTTGACCGGCCTGGGCGGTCTCTGGATCGGCAGCGTGCTGATGGCGGGTGCCACATCCTTGCCGGAAGTCTTCACGACGGTCAGTGCAGCCCTGATTGATTCGCCGGACCTCGCTGCAGGCGACCTCTTCGGCGCGGGGATGACCAATATGCTTACGCTGGCGCTTATTGATCTCTTCCATCGGCAGAAAAAAGTGTGGCAACAAGCCACGCTCGATCATGCCCTGAGCGCCGGCTTGGCGATCTTCCTCACCGGACTTGCCGCGTTTTTCGTGCTCCATGGATCGGATGTCAAACATGGCGGAGTCGGACTCGGGAGCATGCTGCTGCTGCTCTTTTATATCTTCGGCATGCGCCTCGTGTTCCGGCAAGAAAACATGAGGCGGCGTCAGCGCGAAATCGAACTTGTGGTGGAGGGGCAGTCAGAGGAAGAGGCAAAACAACCAAGCAAGCGCGAGGGGCTCAGGCGGGCCTCTCTTGGATTTACCGTGACAGCGCTGGCCCTGCTCGTGGCGGCGCCGTTCCTGGCCGGATCGGCCAACGCGATTGCCGAGCAATCCGGGATTTCCGCGACCTTCATCGGTACCGCGCTCTTGGGCATCACCACGTCGCTACCGGAACTCGTGACAGCCATCGCGGCGGTTCGGCTCGGCGCGTTTGATTTGGCGGTCGGCAATTTGTTCGGCAGTAACGCCTTCAATATGGCCGCGTTCTTCCTCGTGGACGTGGCCTACAGCGGCGGGCCTCTCTTCAACTCCATCTCGGATGCCCATGCCATGACGGCGCTGTGGAGCATCCTGCTCATGAGCACGGCGTTGATGGGCATCATCTACCGGGTTGAGGAACGGTATATGCTGATCGAACCCGACAGTTTCCTGATCATCCTCGGGTACTGCCTCGGACTCTGGTTGCTCTTTCAATGAGAAAGATGTCCGCTATGCCTCAATTGCTAGAGAATGAGGCGACCAAGACCTGGCAGTTCACACCGGATAAGCTCACAGCCATCCTTGGCACCGATGCCGAGCATGGGCTCGCCGGCCAGGAAGTCGAGCGGCGTCACGCCAAATTCGGCCCCAACGAACTGCCCGAAGCGCCCCCAGCGTCACTTGTGAAGCTGTTCCTTTCCCAGTTCACGAGCGTCATTGTATGGGTGCTGATCGGAGCGGCGCTCATCTCCGGTCTTTTGGAAGATTGGCTCGATGCGGCGGCGATCTTGGCCATTGTGTTGCTCAACGGCCTGCTCGGGTTCGTGCAAGAGTTCCGGGCCGAGCGGTCCTTGGCTGCGCTGCGGAAGATGTCAGTGGCGACGGCGCGAGTGATCCGTGACGGCGCCATTCGGTCCATACCCGCGCGGGAATTAGTACTCGGCGATCTGATCCTCCTCGAAGCGGGCGACCGTATCCCTGCCGATGCTCGCCTGATCTACACGACGAATTTTCAGGCGCAAGAAGCGTCGCTGACCGGCGAATCCACGCCGGTTCAGAAGGACGTGGGCGTCATCGCCGGAACCGACGTGCCGCTGGCCGAACGGACGAACATGGCCTTTATGGGCACCATCGCAGTTTCAGGAAAAGCTCGCGCGTTGGTCGTCGCAACCTCGCTGCGAACAGAACTGGGCCGGATTGCTGCGATGATTCAAGCAGCCGCGGAGGCCGAACGGACGGAAACTCCGCTGCAGCGTCGACTCGAGCAGTTCGGCTACACCCTCTTGTGGCTGGCGTTGGCTGTGGTCGCCGTCGTGTTCGCCTTGGGCTATCTGCGCGGCGAGCCGTTGGTGACCATGTTCATGACCTCGGTGAGTCTGGCTGTGGCGGCTGTGCCGGAAGGCCTTCCCGCCGTGGTGACGATTACCTTGGCGCTGGGGGTCACCCGCATGGTGAAACGCCATGCGCTGATCCGCAAGCTGCCCGCAGTTGAAACGCTCGGATCGGCAACGGTCATCTGCACAGACAAAACGGGCACGTTGACGAAGAACGAGATGACGGTGACGAAATTGTTCGTTGGCACCATGGCCTTCGACGTGACCGGTGAAGGGTACGCGCCAGTCGGTGAAATCCGTGAGACGTCAAAGGTGAGAGAAACCGGTTCTGAGTTATCCGGAAAAGGAATTGAGCTTCGCTCCGACAACTCAGAACTCAACACCCAGAACATAGACCTGAGCCAACTTCCGGCCCTGCGCGAACTGCTGACGGCCGCCGTGCTGTGCAACGGTGCAACGTACCGAGAGGAGCATGGAACATGGCAGGTGATCGGTGATCCGACGGAAGGCGCGTTGCTTGTGGCGGCGGCGAAGGCGGCTCTCACGATCGAGACACTCGATTCGGCCTCTCACTTTCTCGGGGAGGTGCCGTTCGATCCGGAGCGCAAGATGATGACGATCGTGCGGCGGACGCCGGACGGACTGGCCGCGTATGTCAAAGGCGCGCCGGATGTCTTATTGCGGCACTGCACGCACAGGCTGGCGGCGGACGGCACGGTCGAATCTCTGACGGAATCCATTCGTGCCGCCATTCTCGAGGCCAATGCGGCATTCGCGCATCAGGCGTTGCGCGTGCTGGGAATGGCCCATCGACGATTGGAGCGCGAGCCTGATGCCTATCGCGCGGATGAGCTGGAAAACCGGCTGGTGTTTCTTGGGCTTGCAGCCATGAAGGACCCGCTGCGGCCGGAAGCGAAGGCAGCCGTTCAAGCATGCCGCGATGCCGGTATACGCACGGTGATGATCACGGGGGACCATAAGGACACCGCAGTGGCGATTGCGGGAGAGCTCCACGGGATGGACAGCCATGTGGAGGCCTTGTCCGGGCTGGAACTCGATCGCCTGTCCGACGATGAACTGGTCCGGACTGTGGAGCAGGTGACAGTCTATGCGAGGGTCTCCGCGGAGCACAAGCTGCGCATCGTCAAAGCCTGGAAGGCGCGCGGCGCCATTGTAGCCATGACGGGAGACGGCGTGAACGATGCGCCTGCGATCAAGGCAGCGGATATCGGCATCGCGATGGGGATCACCGGAACCGATGTGACGAAAGAATCCGCTGACATGGTGGTCACGGACGACAACTTTGCCTCGATCGCGGCGGCGGTGGAAGAAGGCCGGGGGGTCTTCGACAACATCAGGAAAGTCGTCCATTTCCTCCTGTCGTGCAACCTGAGCGAAGTGCTGGTCATGCTGTTTGCGGCGTTGCTGGGCCTGCCCCTGCCGCTCCTGCCGATTCAGATTCTCTGGATGAATCTTGTTACGGACGGCATCCCGGCCTTGGCGCTGGCAGTCGATCCCAAGGCGCCCGATCTGATGACGCGTCCGCCTCGCCGGCCGGAGGCTCGGCTGCTGGACGGCGGACGATTGCTGGCTATCGGCGGAGAGGGCTTGATGCTGGGGTTGATTGCGTTAGGAGCGTTCAGCTATAGCCTCTATGGTCTGCATCAAGAGATCGAGCAGGCCAGGACGGTGGCCTTTACGGTGTTGGTGGTGGCGCAACTGGTGCACGTCTTCAACTGCCGGAGCGAACGGCTCTCGCTCTTCCAGCTGGGTGTCGGAACGAACCGCGCGCTGGTGTGGGCCTTCCTCCTTTCGCTTATTGTGCAGGTGGCGGTGCTCACCGTCCCAGCCGTTAGGCCGATCTTCAAGGTCGCCTCGTTGCCGATCGAAGATTGGATATTGATGGGCGCGACGGGCATCCTGCCGTTCGTCATCATGGAAGCGGTTAAAAAGTGGCGGCGGCGATCGTGAATACCGTGGGGGCAAACTGGTCGGAGTGTGGAAACCGGAAGGCTGAGATCGGCGGACCCCTGCAGTCTGCTAAGGGGTAACGAATCATGCACATTGGTATCGCTGCGGATCACGCGGGCTACACGGTGAAGGAGTAGGTATTATTAGACCTCAAGGCTTCGGGCCATGAGATTGTCGACCATGGCGCTTATCGCTTGGATCTGGATGACGACTACCCCGATTTCGTGGCCCCGCTTGTGCGGGCCGTTGCCACCGGGGACGTGCACCGGGGAATCTCGATCTTCGGCAGCAGCATCGGGGCTTGTATCGCCGCCAATTCTTGCCGCGCAATTCATCGGGGAGGAGAGGCACAAGCGACGCCTTGAAAAAATACGGGCACTCGAAAAACACCAGGGGCAAGCAGGTTGATTCGGCCTGACGGCAAAACGGTGTCCGAGGTGTCGAGGTAATGAACACTGATGTGTTGATCTGGATCGGGATTGTGCTGTGCTTGAGCCAGTCTGCGATCTTTGCAGGGTTAAACCTGGCGGTATTCAAACCGAGCCGCCTTCGGTTGGAAGCAGAGGCGGCGGACGGCAACCAGGATGCCGTCAGGGTGTTGGAGCTGCGACGGGATGCCAACGGGGCACTGGCCACGATCATCTGGGGCAATGTGAGCGTGAACGTGTTGCTCACGCTGTTCTCCAGCTCCGTGCTCACGGGGGCGGGAGCCTTTCTCTTCTCCACGGTGGCGATTACCTTCTTCGGCGAAATCCTTCCACAGGGGTATTTCTCAAGTCATGCCCTGAAAATGGCATCAGTCTGCTCGCCGCTGCTGCGGGGGTACCGGGTGCTGCTGTATCCGGTGGTAAAACCGTCGGCAATGATGATGGATGCGTGGTTCGGCAAGGAAGCCATCCGGTATTTTCGTGAAACGGAACTCAAGGAGATCATCCGGCGCCACATGCTCGCCGAAGAATCCGAGGTGGACCGAATCGAGGCAATCGGGGCGTTGAACTTTCTGTCTATCGACGATCTTCCCATTGAAGAAGAGGGAGTTCCAATCGACCCTGAGAGCATCATCCGGCTCCCGCTGCGGAACGGCATTCCGCATTTTCCCCCGTTCAAGAAGTCGGCCGACGACCCGTTTCTGCAACGAATCAACGCTTCGGGAAAATCCTGGGTGGTGATTGCCGACGAACACGATCATCCCCACTTGATGATGGATGCGGACGGATTTCTGCGGCACGCCCTCTTCACCGAACAGCCGACAGACCCTGCGGACTATTGCCACCGGCCCGTGATTATTCTGGACCGCAAAGCGCCTCTGGGCAGCGTCATTGCGCAACTCAGGTTCGATACGACGCTTCCGGGAGATCACATCATTACCTATGACACCGTTCTGCTGTGGACCGATACCCCGAGGCTGATTACAGGAAGCGATCTGCTCGGGCGCCTGATGCGCGGCATCGTGACAAGGGTGCCGAGCAAGGTCGCCGCTCGTTACGGCGACCACGCAGGGTGATGCGACGATACGGTAACAGTCGTCACAGCGAACGCCCCGAGGCGCGGCAGGACCTCGTTCCTGCCAATCGCTTACACGGGCCTGCATGGGGACCGAACGCAACGAGTGAAAGCTTCTTGTAGAACAAGACAAGAGCAGTTAAGATTCACCGCACGTTATGGTTATGCCACATCATGAACGCCTTGCGAGCAGCGGTCTTTGGTTCATTGTGACAGTCCTGTGCCTGTGCGTCATGATGCAGATGCTCGGCGTGCCCGTGACGCTGCTTCATGCCGCCGACGTCTCCGATACCATCGCAGCCTCGGTTCTGGAAGGGTTTTCGGCCCCGCCGACGCTTCCTCAACTGGTACTGTCTTCCGAATCCAACCCGTGTGCTGAAATTGATTCGTTAGAGTACGTGATGGCGTTCGCCTCAATGCTCTTCCGCCCTCCCGTCCGATAGATCCGTCGTCCCTTCGTACCGCATAGACCTGATTCTGGAGCGGGATGCGGACCGCGTGAGCGTCTATTTGTGTCCCGATCACGTGACCATGGGTGGGACTAAGGCTAATCCATTCATGATGGCGAGTAGGCAGACTGGAGCACGTATGATTTATCTTCTGTCGGATGAGGGGCGCCAAGCGCTGAGGACGGTCGCGAGCCGTCCCGTCCTGTATGCCTTCGATTTCGACGGGACATTGGCGAAGATTTCGCGAGATCGCGGGGGCGTCAAACTGTCTTTCTCCACCCATGAATGGTTGCGTGAACTTGCGGCGCGCGCGCCTTGCGCTATCGTGTCGGGACGCGCCCTCAACGATTTGACGCTGAGGGTAAACGGTGCGGTTCCATACTTGATCGGGAACCATGGGCTGGAGAGTCCGCTGACTTCGGCGGCTGCGCTGGGTGTGGCGGAGCAGGTCTGTCTTGAATGGATGAAGCAGGTGGAGACGGATCTGGCCCAGCCGCTCAATGATACAGGCGTGGAGGTCGAAAACAAACGATACACCCTCACCTTCCATTATCGGTGTGCCAAAGACCTGGCCGCAGTCGAACGCACGCTGGTCCTTCTGCTCGATCGACTGACGCCCGCGCCACGGCTCATCAGCGGAAAAGCCTCGGTGAACGCGTTGCCACCAGGAGACATAGGAAAGGGAGCGGCGGCGCTCGCGCTCATGGTCCACCTGCGATGTCGAGGGCTGTTCTTCGTCGGCGACGATGAAACGGACGAAGATGTGTTTGGCTTGGGGGAAGGACTCATCATGGGAGTGCGTGTCGGACACGGGGCTGGATCGCGGGCTCGCTATTACCTGAAGCACCAGGATGAGATCGAAGCCGTCATCCGTTTTCTTGTCCATCGCCTCGACGGAACCCCGGATATTGCCGGACAGATTTTGCGAAGTCCCGGAGGCCCCCTAAAGCCGGCATGAGTGCAGAGAGGGAGGGAGAGAGTGCAATGATAAGTTTTGCGGATCATTGGATAGGCTATGCGGCGCTTGCCGTGTTTCTGGCCGCCTATATTCTGGTGATTGTCGAAGAGAGTCTTCATCTCAGAAAATCGAAGCCCGTCATGGTGGCGGCCGGCGTGATCTGGGTGCTGACGGCCATCGCCTATGCCTCTCAACAGCAATCCCATCTCGTGGCCGAGATCCTGCGCCACAATCTGCTGGAATATGCCGAATTGATGCTGTTCTTGCTCTCCGCCATGACGTTCATCAATACGATGGCAGAGCGGAACATCTTTGGGGCGTTGCGGACCGGTCTGGTGTCGTTAGGCCTGTCCTTGCGCGCCGTGTTCTGGCTGACCGGCATGCTCGCGTTTTTCATTTCCCCTGTTGCGGATAATCTGACGACGGCGCTGGTGATGGGAGCGGTCGTTATGGCCATGGGGGCAGGCAACGGCCGATTCATCAGCGTGGCTTGTATCAATGTGGTGGTGGCGGCCAACGCGGGCGGCGCCTTTAGTCCCTTCGGTGACATCACCACCCTCATGGTCTGGCAGAAAGGCGTGGTGCATGTCGGCGATTTTCTTTCGCTGTTCATCCCTTCTCTTATCAACTGGCTTGTTCCGGCGGCCCTGATGTCCCTGACTATTCCGTATGAGAAGCCGTCAAGCAGAACAGAATCTGTACAGGTCAAGCACGGCGGCTATGTCGTTGTGATGCTCTTTCTGATCACCATCGCTGGCACGGTGTTTCTGCATCATGTTCTTGAGGTCCCCCCGTTTCTGGGCATGATGACCGGACTGGGAATACTGAAATCCTATGGGTATTTTATTCGGCGCAAGGAACTGAATAAGTGGACGGAAGCTCCCGCGTTCGATGGCTCGGTCAATTTGGGCGTAGAATTCAAGCCTGCGGTCAAGCCGTTCGATGTGTTCATCAGCATGAAGCGTGTGGAATGGGACACGCTGATGTTTTTTTACGGCATTATGCTCTGCGTCGGCGGGCTCGGCGCCTTGGGGTATTTAGCCGCACTCTCCGATGTTCTCTACAAGGACTTGGGAGCCACCCCCGCGAACATCCTTGTCGGGATTCTTTCAGCGGTCGTCGACAACATCCCCGTCATGTTTGCCGTGTTGAGCATGAACCCGGATATGAGTCTTGGCCAATGGCTGTTGGTGACGATGACGGCCGGTGTCGGCGGATCGCTGTTGTCCATTGGCTCTGCAGCGGGCGTGGCCCTCATGGGGCAGGCACGGGGGATCTATACATTCTCCGCCCACTTGAAATGGATCTGGGCGATTGCCTTGGGCTATGCCGCGAGTATCGCCGTTCATCTCACGATGAACGGTGCGCTCTTCGGTGGGTAGCCGCCTGGATATACATCGTGAATGGCACAATGGTTTGCCGATTGAATTCGAAAGGCATACCTGATGCAAACCAAATATCCGGAGAGTTCTGAGTATTCCGTGTCTCCGTGTGTTGAGCCTGGCAGCGCTGCCGCGTTTCCCGATAGCGGGTCATGGCCTCGGTCTGGGGCTGTTGGAGTGCTCACGGGGATTAGATACACGATGTCGCTCTTTTTCGAAGAGTTGGCTTCGACCGTGATTCCTCGCTACGCTCAGCCAACGTAAGATTCTGATCGGATCAACAACGGGAGGGCTCCTGGGCTGGTTGCCATTGAAAGACTACACAAAAATTTAGGCAGAGAACCCTCGCATCGCAGGTCGCCAGCTGGACATAATACAAACCGGTGAACGGACCCAAGGCTTCGTTATCCGGAGCCTTAGGTCCGTCCCCGTGATCAATATTCCACCCTGCTCATGCAAGGTCAGACCGTGGAGTTGCCACCCGTGGTTCAGTACGCGCTCGCCTTGGTATTAGCGGCCACCTGGCTGGGAAACGGATCCAGAATGGTCTTGGGCGCGTTGTTCCAGATCACGTCCGCCAGGTTCGACATGCGCGACACAATCTGCGCCGCCACGCCGCCGCCCGCCCCGAACAACCCGCACCAGCCCAATGTCACAAAGCCCCAGTGCAACGGCGCCGCAAACAGCTCATCCACAAACCAGAACGCATGGCCCCACTCGTTGAGTCCCACGTTCGGCAGAATGAACATCGGCC
>Ga0224500_10000905_pt1 | contig 18596 bp, 13 predicted proteins | sample SF_Oct11_sed_USG_FD_168126 | JGI IMG/M metagenome (GOLD analysis project Ga0224500, IMG submission 168126) | Sediment microbial communities from San Francisco Bay, California, United States - SF_Oct11_sed_USGS_4_1 | ecosystem: Environmental > Aquatic > Marine > Sediment | place: USA: California... | reverse complement strand
TAGAGCGAGTCGGCGGCGGCTCCCGAATCAACTCCGCGCGGAGAGTCGGGCACGCAGCCGGCGAGGAGGAGTGGGAGGAGTGGCACAACGGGAAGGAGCCCTCTGCCACTCCTCCCTCCCCTCCGCTCAGTCCGCATACACACCACCCGCCGCAGTCTCCCCGATCGGCACGCTCGTCTTTCTGCTGGCGAGTGCCTCCTCCGCGCCGCGCTCGACCTCCGCCGTCACGGCCGTCTCGATCTCCTCGAGTCGTCCCGCGTCGGTACCGCGACCCTTGAGCCACTCCTCGTAGAGACCGATGGGGTCGCGTGCGCCCCAATAGACGAACAACTCCGCCGGAAGGACGTGTCGGGCTTCTTGCTCGTCGTGGGTCGCGTGTCCCCCCATCCGGAAGGTGGTGGCGTCGAGGATGACCGGACCCTCACCGCGCCGGCACCGCTCGGCGGCAAGGGCCGTAGCCCCGAACGCGTCGAGCACGTTGTTCCCGTCAAACGACCCGCCGGCGCAGCCATACGCGCTGTGCAGGTCGGCGAAACCGTCCGCCAGGCGGTGCGCGGTGACGCGCGTTCCGAGCGCCACCTGGTTGTTCTGGATCAAGAAGATGATCGGGAGACGTTGCACCGCGGCGAAGTTGAACGCCTCGTGCGTCGCGCCAACGTTCACCGATCCATCACCCACCCACGTGAGCACGACCCGGCGCTCATCCCGCAGTTTGGAAGCAAGGGCGATTCCCGCGGCCACCGGGGGCATGTTCCCGATGTTGGAGATCGGCTGCAGGATCCGCTGGCTGAAGTCGCCTACGTGACCGTCCCGTCCCCGGGAGGGCGAGTCCTCGGTGCCGAGGTATCCGCGGAGCATGGCCGCGATGGACATCCCCATCTCGCAGCACGCGCCGGCGTTGCGGATCATCGGCGCCACCAGATCGAGCGTGCGGTCGAGCGCGTGGACCGGCCCCACCGTGGTTGCCTCCTCGCCGGTCCCGAGCCAGGCCTTGCTGATGACGCCTTGCCGTACCCAGCGCTTGAGCATCACGTCGTGGAGCCGCGCACGCAGCATCCCGGCATACAGCCCCAGGAGCCTGTCGTCGTCGAGCGCGGAAACGGCTCCCGCGCGCTCGGGATCCCGCTGCCACGTGGCATCGAACTCGTGCACGAGGTCCGGATCCGCCTGCCATTGGACGTATTCGGGCGGATCGAACGCGGGAAACCGCTGCATGGGGTGGTCGTGACCTCGGTCAGGGACTCGGGAATATCCTCGCTGCCTCCACGAGGAGCAAGCCGAGGCGCGTGCTGGTCGCGATCCCGATCAGCGCATCCGCCCGAGGCGCTCGACCGACCGTGGACGTACCTTCTTTCACATGGCGACCCTGCCGGACTCCGAGCGCGACGTGAGCAACGGACCGTTGGCGCTCGCGGTGGTGTACCTCACCGGCCGGCGCGCCGGCACCGCGGTGTGGCCGCAGGGCGACTACCTGCGAGTCGGGTCATTCCCGGGTGCGGAAATCCCGCTCACGCGCGCGGCGGGTGAGGTCCCCCCGGAGGAATACGGCTTCATTCGACGGGTGGGGCGCGAGTTCGAGCTCGACACGGCGCCCGGGAAGGAAATCCTGGTCAACGGCGAGCCCTCCGATCAGCACCTGCTCGTCTCGGGCGACATCCTGGAGATCGGGCGTGGTGGACCGGTGCTCCGGCTTCGGACGTATCCGGCCGGCGCCAGCGGGAAGCCGCTCCGCGACGTGCTCCGCGATTGTCTGGAGTGCGCCCGACGCGCACGACGCAGGTGGTGGAGTCGGTGGTTTGCGGTCGCGCGCTCGCTCCCCGGTCAGATCCTTACCCAGGGTGCCTGGAGCGTCCGGATTTCCGCGCTGGGCGTTGTGGCGGTTGGGCTCGGACTGGCCGGCCTGATCGGCTACCGGACGGTCCAGATCGAGCGACGGCTGCAGGAGCGCGTCGCGGGCCTGGCCGAACTGCTCGAGCGCGGTCGTGAGAACCCCGGCACGGCGGAAGAGCTGGTGCGCGCGTTGGAAGAAATGCAGACGGATGTCTCGGAGACGGCGCGGCGTGTGCGGGAACTCGAGGGCCAGAGTGCCGCCGCACGGCTCGTCTTTGCCGCCGCGGCACGGTCGACCGTGTTCATCCAGGGATCGTGGGGCTTCGTCGATCCGCAGTCCGGGGCGCCGCTGCGCGTGGTAGTCGGGCCCGGTGGAGCGCCGGTTCGCGGGCCTGGCGGGGAGCCGCTGATCACCACGGACGAGCGAGCCCCCATCCTCGAAGCGCTGTTCACGGGCACTGGATTCGTGGTGAGCGAGGACGGATTGCTCCTCTCCAACCGGCACATCGCGCGGCCCTGGGATTTTGACGACGCCGCCCGGCGTGTCGCCGCGCAGGGGTGGATCCCCGTGATGCGACGGATGATCGCCTACATCCCGGGCGTGCCGGACTCACTGCAGTTGCAACTCGAGGCCGTGAGTGACAGCGTCGACCTCGCCCTGTTCCGCTGCACGGGCGCCATTCGCGCGTTGCCCGCCCTGCCGCTCGCGCGGTCGGTGGCGCAGGTGGGGGAGGAAGTCATCGTGCTCGGGTACCCACTCGGGATGCGGGCGCTCATGGCCCGCGCTGATGCCCAGTTTCTCGCGGAGCTGCGCGCGGAAGGTAACGTGGACTTCTGGACGCTCGGCGCCCGCCTGGCGCGGACCGGTCAGGTCGCACCGCTCGCAAGCGCCGGCATCGTGAGTCAGGTGACGCGAGAGGCGGTGGTCTACGACGCCGAGACCACGTCCGGTGGCAGCGGGGGGCCCGTCCTCTCCCTCCGCGGAGAGGTCGTTGCCGTCACGTCGGCGATTCTCCCCGAGTTCGGTGGCTCCAACCTCGGCGTCCCCATCTCGCGCGCCCGCGCCCTCCTGCGCCAAGCGGAGTTGCCCTAGGTCAGCGCCCCGGCAGGTCGCGTGCCGGCACCGCCAGGCGCGCAAACAGCTGCCCCGTGGTCTCGAGCCCGGTGTCGGGGTTGGCCGCGAAGTACCAGAATCGCTCGACACCGGACCGGTTCACCAGCAACTGCATCGTCCCTTGCGACTTGTGCTCCGCGATGAGCCAGTTCACCACGATCCGGTAGTCCAACCGCCCCTCCGGATCGACCGGCTCGCGAAGATCGAAAACGAACGGGGCGACGTCGGCGCGGACCCGGGTGATGGGATAGCCGGGATGCTCGCGGAACCCGCGGTGCAGCGTATCACCAGGGGTCGTACCGACGAACCCGCCCAGCACGATCGGCCGATCCTCCGCGGGTAGCCGGCCCGCCGCCTCGAGTGCCAGAATCGTGGCCGCCTTGTGGTGCGCGTGGAATGCGACGATCGGCAGGTGCACGAAGACGAAATCGTAGGCCCCACGCTCCATGACGTCCGTCAGCCGCATGCGCACCCGCTCCGCATCCCACTGGTATCGCAGGACCGTATCCACGTTCTCCGTGTACGCGTCGTCGTACTCGTCGAGGAAGAAATAGTTGCGCATCCCGACGATGGCCCCACCGGCCATGAGTTCCCGCTTGCGGATGGCCGGAAGGTGCGTCCGCGCCACCCGCTCATCCGTGAGATCGAGACCGTAGATCGGCTCGGCGAGCTGGGCGAAGCGGAAGCCGCCGCTCCCATCCGTGATGAGGGCGAGATCCACCGCGCCACCGAGCACGTGGGTGATCTTGTAGACCGTGCCGGCGAACATCGCGTCATCGTCGGGATGCGCGACGACGATGAGGACGCGTGGGGAGTCGACGGGCGCGACGGGCGCGACGGGCGCGACGGGCGCGACGGGCGCGACGGGCGCGACGGGCGCGACGGGCGCGACGGGCGCCGAGAGTAGTCCTGTCACTAGGCCGAGCGCAAGCACCCTCGAGGCCGGACTGCTTCCCTTCCCGCCCTTGGCGTTCCGCCGTGCCGTCGTTCCGACGTGCAGCCGCATCACGGCCCGCCGGTCCGCCCGCCCGCCGGTCCGCCCTTCACGACCTCCCCACCCTTCATCACCCAGTCCACGCTTTCGAGCGCAGTGATGTCGGCGAGGGGATCACGCCGGACGGCCACCAGATCCGCGTATCGCCCCGGCGCCACCGTCCCGATGTGGCCCGACCAGCCGAGCAGATCGGCCGCGGCACTAGTGCCGACGACGATTGCCTGCATCGGCGTCATCCCACCCCACTCGACCATCAGAGTAAGCTCGTGTCCGTTCGTACCGTGCGCCATGACGCCCGCGTCGGTCCCGAGCGCGATCTTTACGCCGGCCGTGACGGCCATCCGAATCGACTCGCGCATCTTGGGGGCAACCGCCAGGGCCTTGTCCGCTCGCTCTCCGGTGATGATGCCGCGCTGGGCGAGGCGCTCCACCGCTTCGCCGGCCGTCAGCGTCGGGACGAGATAGGTGCCATGCTCCTTCATGAGTGCGACGGCTTCGTCGTCGAGGATCGAGCCGTGCTCGATGGAGTGCACTCCGGCCCGGACCGCTGCCTTGATGCCTGCGGTGCCGTGCGCGTGGGCCGCGACTCGGCGCTCGACCATGCGCGCGGCTTCCACCACGGCGGCAAGCTCATCCGCCATGTACTGCTGGACGCCCACCGAATCCCCCTCGGAGAGCACACCACCCGTCGCACAGATCTTGATGACGTCGGCGCCGTGCTTCACCTGATAGCGGACTGCCGCGCGGATGGCGTCCGGGCCGTCGGCCATCCCACGCTCCGGGCCTGGATCCTCGCCCAGCACGTGGGGCACGAAGCCGTTCGACAGATCGCAGTGGCCACCGGTGATCCCCAACGAGTGGGCCGCCACGAGCATGCGCGGGCCGGGAACCCTGCCCGCGTTGATCGCATCACGCAACGCGACGTCCGCGAAGCCGCTCGCCCCCACGTTGCGGACCGTGGTGAACCCCGCCTCCAGCGTCCGGCGGGCGTGGTCGGCACCGCGCAATGCGGCGTCCGCCGGCGCCTCGCGCACCAGGGCGTTCTCCCACCCGGGCTCGCCCAGCACCGGTCCGGTCATGTGCACGTGCGCGTCGATCAGCCCCGGCAGGACCGTGAACGCGGACAGGTCGATCATCGGTGTTCCGGCCGGCACTCGGACATCCGGACCGACGGCCGTGATCCTGCCGTCCGCGACGAGGATGACCGCATTGCGTACCGGGGCGGCTCCGGTGCCATCGATCAGCCGTCCCGCTCTGATCGCCACGGTCTGGCCGGCCACACTGCCGGCCCCGACGACAAGCAGTCCCCACGCCCACAGCAGCTGTCGCACACGCGCTCCTTCGAAGAAGTGGAACCTCGACAACGAGAAAGCGGGCGGGAATCTCCCGACCCGCCCGCCTGACCACCCTCGACCGCCTATGACCGCCTTGACCGCCCTATTTCAATAGATGCGCCACCCGACCGGCGATCGCCGGATCCGCCGCGGCATCGATCAGCGCCTTGCCGAACTCGAGGGCCGTCGCGTACCGCTGGTCGGGCTCGACCGCCATCGCGCGCATCAGCACCCCTTCGAGCGCCGCCGGGAACTCCGGGCGATACTGCCGCACGGTAGCCGGCTTGCCGCGGAGCCGCGCAATCATCATCTCCTGCGCGCTGCGGCCGGAGAACGGCAGCTTACCGGTGAACATCTCGAAGGCGACGATCGCCAGGGCGTACACGTCGCTCCGCGCGTCGATCGGCCGTCCCCGGATCTGCTCGGGGCTCATGAACTCCGGGGTTCCCAGGATGATGCCCGTCGCCGTGAGCTTGGCCATGCTCGGGTCCGCCCGGTTCTCCTTGGCCAGACCGAAGTCCATGACCACGGCGATATCCCGGCCGTCCGGGCCGGGAACGATCATCACGTTCTCGGGCTTGAGGTCCCGGTGGATGATGTGCAATTGGTGGGCGTGGTGCAGACCTGAGCACATCTGGCCCAACCACTCGACCCCCTGGTCGACCGGCAGGGGGCCAACCTTCCCCTCGCGGTCGGACAGCAGCTCGCCTTTCAGGTAGGGCATCACCAGATAGATGAGGCCGTCCTCCGTCTCGCCGAGCCGCATGATCTTGCAGACGTGGGGGTGCTCGAGGCGCATGGCGAGACCGGCTTCACGCCGCAATCGCTGCACGGAACTCGTGTCGGCCGAGAGCTTCGGGGACAGGATCTTGATCGCGATCGTCTCGCCGCGGGTGAGGTCCTTCGCCTCGTAGACGTAGGACATGCCGCCCTCGCCCAGGCGTTTCACCACCTCGTAACGGTTGTCGATGCGCTGGCTCGAAAGCGTAAACCGCTCCGCAGACGGCGGCTTGTAGGCCTTGCGGATCGTCGTGCCCGACGTGCCGGCAACGGCCACATCGACGAGCGGACTCCCGTCCTTGGCGCAGAACCGCGCTTCACCGGTGAAGACCGTACCGCACTTCGGGCACCGCCGACTGCTCATGTCCCTACCTGGTTCCGTCCGCCGCCCTTGGCGGTGTACATCGACGAGTCCGCCTGGGCGATGAGATCGTCGGCGGTGTCCACGGACGGGCCGGGAATCGCCGCGACGCCGATCGAGGCCGTAACGTACAACGGTTCCCCCACTTCCGCGAAGTCGTACGCCGCGATCCGATGGCGGAGCCGCTCGGCGAACACCGCCCCCCCCTCCCGGGTGGTCTCGGGTAGGACGATCACGAACTCGTCACCCCCGTAGCGGGCCACCATGTCCACGGCGCGGACCTCGCGGCGCAGCAGCTGGCCAATCTGCCGCAGCACCATGTCGCCGGCCAGGTGACCCCTGTTGTCGTTGACGTCCTTGAACCTGTCGAGGTCTATGAGGAGCAGCGCGAGCGTCTGATCGTACCGCTTCACCCGCTCGACTTCCCCCTGGAGCCGCTCGACGAGCGCTCGGCGGTTGAGGCAGCCCGTGAGGGCGTCCGTGTGGGCCAATTCCAGCAGCCGGGCCCGATCGCTGATCGCACTCTCGAGATCGTGCGCGCGGTCAATCGCCTTCACCGCCGCCCCAATGACCGCGCTGGCGAAGTGGACGTCGCCCTCTTCGAGCGGCTTGTCGACATCGGTCGTCCGGAGAAAGAACACGCCGCGCTGCTCCTGGCGCAGGCTGAACGGGATCGCGATGGCCGAGCGGGTCTGCACATCGATCTTGTCGACCGCCCAGGCCCGCCGCACTTCGTCGTAGAGCGGGTCGGTCCGCACGTCACGGACGAGCACCGGCTGCGCCAGGTCGAGCGCCCGGCGGATCTCGGGGTACTTGTAGAGCTGGATCTCGAGGTTGCGCACCATCGGGTTGTCGTGCGACGCGACGACGATCCCGATCTTGCTGCCGGGCGGCGCGAGCACCATCGAACACCGGCTCACGCCGAGCACCCGCGCCACCCGACGCGCGAGGATCTGGTAGATCTCATCCGGCTTGAGGGTGTCGGTGATCTCGTGCAGGATGTCGATCATCTCGGTCCGGACCCGAGCCTCGTCGAGAGCGGCCCGCGCTTCCGCATCACGCCGCTCGGCATGTTCCAGCACCGCCCGGAACTGTCGGCTCTGGCGCAGGCGGGCGGTCACACGGGCTACCAGCTCTTTCACGCGGAACGGCTTCGAAACGAAGTCGTCCGCACCGAGCCCGAGTGCCCGCGCCGTCGCGTCCTCCGGCGGCATCGACGAGATCATCAGGACCGGCAGACCCTCCCAAGCCTCGGACGCGCGGATGCGTTCCAGGAGCTGCAGGCCGTCGACCTTGGGCATCATGATGTCGAGCATGACGAGATCGGGGCGTTCCCGCTCCATGATCTCGATGAGCCGGTCGCCACCTTCCACCACCACGACCTCGTGCCCCTGCCCACGGAGGATGTACGCGAGTGTCTTGAGCAAGGTCGGGTCGTCGTCCGCCACGAGGATCTTCGCGCGAGCTTCGGGCGGAAGGGGCGCGCTCACGACGCGAGATCCGCTTCGAGTCGCGTCACATAGGCTGGATCCACGTTCCCCCCGCTCACAACCAGCACGGTCGGTCCGATCGCCGGTAGCAGGCCGGCGCGGAGCGCCGCCGTGGTGGCCGCCCCCGATGGCTCCGCCAGCACCCCGCAGGTTCGAAGGAGCCATACGGTAGCATCGCGAATCGCCGCGTCTGAAACGGTGACCGACGTCACGTGGTCGCGAACCAGCGCGAAGGGGAGCTCACCAACGACCACCGGGAGCAGTCCGTCGGCGATCGAATGGGTCTCGGCAAGGCGGACCAAGTGCCCCGCCTGAAGGGAGGCCTGCATCGCGGGCGCGCCATCCGGTTCGACGGCGGTCACCCTCGCCTCAGGACGGACGGCCCGCACGGCGGTCGTGATGCCGGCCAGGAGGCCGCCCCCACCCACGGGTACCGCCACAAGGGCAACGTCCGGCAGATCTTCCACGATCTCGAGGCCCACCGTACCCTGGCCCGCGATGATATCCGGATGATCGAACGGGGGGACGACCGTGAGGCCTTCGGCCGCGACGATTTCCATCGCCCGGGCGCGCCGGTCTTCGGACGTGGTACCGGCGAGCACCACCTCGCCACCCCACTTGCGCACGCCGGCAACCTTGAGCGCCGGCGCCGTTTCCGGCATCACGATGACTGCCCGGAGGCCCAACCGGCGCGCGGCATAGGCCACGGCCTGCCCATGGTTCCCACTGGAGTAGGTGATGACCCCGCGACGCCGAGCCTCGTCCGGCAGGCGGCGGATGGCCGTCCAGGCGCCGCGAAGCTTGAACGCCCCCGTTGGCTGCTGGCTTTCGAGCTTGAGGTAGACCGGGACGCCGGCAAGGACCTCGAGGGCTGGCACCGGCGTGAGTTCGGTACGGACCGCGACGCCAATCAGGCCCGCCGCGGCTTCTCGTATGGCGTCGAGCGTGACGCGGCCGCAAGCGGCCTCGAGGGTCTCATGGGTCACGATGCCCAGAATCTACGGGAGCCTGGAGGCCCCCGCTACACATCCATCTCCCGCTGATCCTGCCCTGGCGCCACGATCTCCGGCAGTTCCTCGTCCCCGTTCGTCTCGTCTTCCTTCACGACCCGGGTGATATCGACCACCGTGTCCCCGGCATCGAGGTTCATGACGCGCACGCCCTGGGTGTTCCGGCCGATCACGCGGATCCCGTCCACCGGGACGCGGATGATGACGCCGTGGCGCGTGATCATCATCAACTCGTCCTCGGGCAGGACTTCCTTCAGGGCCACGATGGCGCCCGTCTTTTCGGTGTGCTTCAGCGTGATGATGCCCTTGCCGCCACGCCGCTGGACCCGGTAGTCGCCCAGCTCGGACCGCTTGCCGAGCCCCTTCTCCGTGACGACGAGGAGCGTGGCGTCGCGGCGGACGACCACCATGTCCACGACCAAATCGTCGTCCCCAAGGGAGATCCCGCGCACGCCCGCCGTGGCCCGACCCGTCTCCCGCACGTCCCCCTCCGCAAACCGAATGCTCATCCCGTGACGCGTCGCGAGCACGATGTCACTCGACCCATCGGTGACCTGCACGTCGATGAGTTCGTCGTCATCCTCGATGTTGATGGCGTTGATGCCCGTCGCGCGCGGATTGCCGTACGCCGACAGCACCGTCTTCTTCACCGTCCCGTTGGTGGTGGCAAAGATCAGGTAATGCTGGTCATCGAAGGTACGCACCGCCTGAAAGGCGGCGATCCGCTCGCCCTCGCCGATCTGGATCAGATTGATGACCGGTTTGCCGCGAGCCGCGCGACCGCCCTGCGGAATGTCGTATACCTTGAGCCAGTAGACCTGACCGTTCTGGGTGAAAAACAGCATGTAGTCGTGGGTCGAGGCGATGAACAGATGCTCCACCCAATCATCGTCCTTGGTTCCCATGCCCGCGAGCCCGCGACCGCCGCGCCGCTGCCGCCGGTAGGTCGTCACCGGAATCCGCTTGATGTAGCCCGAGTGGGAGATGGTCACCACCATGTCCTCCTCGGCAATCAGGTCCTCGACACTGAACTCGCCGGTGTCGGACACGATCTCCGTGCGCCGCGCATCTCCGTACTTCTTCTCGAGATGGGTCATCTCTTCCTTGAGGATCTCCATCCGACGCTCGCGCGAGGCGAGGATCCCCTCCAGCTCGCCAATCAACGCCTGCACCTCGCCGAGCTCCGCGTCCAGCTTGTCGCGCTCGAGCGCCGTGAGCCGGGCGAGCCGCATGTCGAGGATTGCCTTGCTCTGCCGCTCGCTGAGCGTGAACCGCTCCCGCAGCGCCGCGTCCGCCGACTCCACGTCCCTGGCGCCGCGGATGATCTTGATCACCTCGTCGATGTTGTCGACGGCGATCTTGAGGCCTTCCAGGATGTGCTCGCGCGCCCGTGCTTCGCCAAGATCGAACTCGGTGCGCTTGACGATCACCACGTGCCGATGCTCCACGAAATGCTGGAGCATTTCCTTCAGCCCCATCACTTGGGGCTGGCCATCCACCAGCGCGAGCATGATGGCACCGAACGTCGCCTGCATCTGCGTGCGCTTGTAGAGCTGGTTGAGGACCACTTCCGCGTTGGCGTCGCGCTTCAACTCGATCACGACCCGCATCCCGTCGCGGTCGGACTCGTCCCGGAGGTCTGAGACGCCTTCCACCTTCTTGTCGCGCGCCTGGGCCGCGATTTGCTCGACGAGGCGTGCCTTGTTGACCTGGAACGGAATCTCCGTGATGACGATCTGCTGCTTGCCCGTCGACTCGCGCTCCTCGATCTGGGCGCGGGCCCGCATGATGATCCGCCCCCGCCCCGTCTCGTAGCACTCCTTGATGGCCTCGCGGCCATAGATGAACCCGCCCGTGGGGAAGTCCGGCCCCGTGACGATCCTCCGGAGATCCTTGAGGTCGCAGTCGGGGTTGTCCACGAGGTGCCGAATCGCCGTACACACCTCACCGAGGTTGTGCGGCGGGATATTGGTCGCCATGCCCACCGCGATGCCGCTCGCGCCGTTGACGAGCAGATTCGGGAACTTGGACGGCAGTACCGTGGGTTCTTCCAGCCGGTCGTCGAAATTCGGCGCGTACGCGACAGTCTGCTTGTCGATGTCCGCCAACATCTCGATGGCAATCGGCGTGAGCCGGGCTTCCGTGTACCGGTACGCCGCCGCCGAGTCACCGTCTACCGAGCCGAAGTTCCCCTGCCCGTCCACCAGCGGGTACCGCAGCGAGAAGTCCTGCACCATGCGCACGAGCGCGTCGTAGACCGCCGTGTCCCCGTGCGGGTGGTACTTGCCGAGCACGTCGCCGACGACCGTCGCGGACTTCTTGTACGGCCGGCTCGGAACCAGTCCGAGCTCGTTCATCGCGTAGAGGATCCGGCGGTGCACGGGCTTGAGCCCGTCGCGGACGTCCGGCAGGGCGCGGGAGACGATGACGCTCATCGAGTAGTCGATGAACGACTCCTTCACCTCGTCCTCGATAAGCCGCGGGAGGATGCGCTCGCGCTGATTCGGGGCGGTCATGGATGTTCCTCGGGGTACGGAAAAAGGGGCCCGACGGCCCCCGGGTGGAGCCTTAGAAAGATACCCGGTCCAAGTCCCGAATTCAACGGTCCCGCATTACTCCAAGCCGTTGTCTCTCAGTATCTTACGGCGCCACCAGCTCGTCGCCCCTCGCCGCCGTGCCGCCATCGCAAGCGCGAGGGTGCGGAGGAGACCGGTTCGCACTGGTCCGCGGCCATTGACGCCGGCCGGCAAGACCGAGGAGCTTGGCCCCATGCGACCTTTCATGCTCTTCCTGGCGGCCCTGGTGGGCTGCGCACCATCCCCGACACCACCGTCCGATCCCACCCCTGAGCTGCAGGCGCTGATGGCCCAGTCCGCGCGCGCCTGGAATGCGGGCGACCTCGACGGCTTCCTCATCACGTACGCGCGTGATTCGGCGACGACCTTCGTGACCGCACGCGGCCCGATCTACGGGTACGAGCAGATCCGTGCCGCTACGCGGCGCGGTTCGAGCCAGGCGCCGAACGCGACTCCCTGACGTTCGCCGGTTTCACCGTGCGCATGATGGGGGCCGACTACGTGCTCTCGACAGCGCGTTACGTCCTGACCCGCGGCGATTCCGTCACGGCCACGGGCCCGTTCACCGTGATCTGGGAACGGCGGCCGGAGGGATGGCGGATGGTGCATGATCATACGTCGTGAGGTGAGCGTCCCTCGGTTGGAGAGAGCAGAGGGGCAGAGGGGCAGCGCGGTCCGTCGCTACGGCTTCTCAATCCTCGCCCGCACCACGAACGGCACCTCCAGCTCGTCTTCCGTCACCCCATAGATGAAGCCATTGCGGATGATCGGCACAGGATACAGGCGGAGGGCGAAGGGGAGCCGTACGCCGCCGAGGTAGCGACCTTCGGGATCGAACACGTCGAAGGCGTGGCCCTGGTCCTCGCGCTCGCGCGTGACGAGCTCGATCCAGAGCGAGCCGTCATCGGCAACGATCAAGCCACCGATTGCCGGTTTCACACCCGGGATCCGGGAACGGTCTACCTTGCCACCCTGGGAGGTGAACCACTCCAGGCGGGCGACCGCGCTGTCCACATCCTCCGACGTGACGGACAGCGGCTCGAACGCGCGCGTCACTTTGCGCAGCGTGTCGCCCGCGGCCGTGCGGTGATACAACTCGTAGGGCCCCGTCATGGCAAACCAGAAGTCACCGTTGCGGGTGAGCGCCCAGTCGAGGCTCGGACTGAACGGGACCCCCGTCCGCATCCGACCACGGTCTCTCACAAGTTCGAAGAAGTTCTCCGGTCCTTCATACCACGGTGGGCGGATCGAATCGATCGGGCTGAGCGTCGAGTCGTACCGCACGAGCAACATGCGGAAGCCAGCCGCGCTCATGTCCGGGGCGTAGTTGTAGAACACCCCGGCGGTGTCGAACCCGCCCGGCCACGGCATGTACACGAATCCGCCAAGCGCATGGTGACTCGTCACGAATGCGCCGGCCGTGTCGATGACGGAGATCCGGTTGTTCTCTGGGTCCACCACCCAAAGGGTGCCATCGGGCGCCCACGCCAGACCGATGGGCTGGTTGAACTCCTCCGGTCCCCCTCCCTTGCGACCGATGGTTCGCACGTGTCGCCCGTCCGCATCGAACACCCGAAGTTCCTGGGCCTGGCCCTCGATCACGTAGATCTGCCCCGCCGGATCCACCTCCAGGGCATTGATCTGCCCGAACAGGTCCGGCCCCAGTCCGTCCAGCGTCCCAATCCGGAGTTCCTCCACGACGCGCCACGCCGAGGCGGAGTCCCACACGCCGGTGGCGGGATTGGTCACGACGATCATGCCGGAGGGGAGGGTATCGATTCGGCCCTTCCAGGTTGGTGATCCGTCTGCCGCCGGTGCGCAGCTTGAGAGAACCAGGAGAAGTGGCAGCGCGGCAGGGCGGCAGTGCGGCAGCAGCCGGGAGTCGCAACGAAACGTGGTAGTGTGCATGAACGTGGTACCTCCTTGCGCGGCCTTCTTCGCTACCGTTCCGCTGTGAACACCCATCATCACCTCGAGGTCTGGCAAGACGCACGGCGACTGGTTCGGATTATCTATCGCTTGACTGACGGACTCCCGTCGGCCGAGCGCTTTGTCGTCGTCCCCCAGGTACGACGAGCCGCCTGGTCGGTCCACAACAACATTGCTGAAGGCAACGCCAAACTCGGGCGGCGCGAGATGCGGCGCTTCTTCGACATTGCTATCGGCAGCCTAACTGAGGGGGATGCCATGGTGGCCACACTTGGCGACTTGTACAGCCTTGACGCACAACTCGTTGCGGCGGTAGCAAACCTCCGTGGCTCAATCAACGGTCGCCCGTTCGCCATGTTGCGCGCCGGACGCCGCTAGCCCGGTACCAGTGCTGCCACGCTGCCGCGCTGCCGCGCTGCCTCACTCCGCCTCTCCCCCCGCCGCTCCGCCAGCAAATAGAGCGCCGGCGTCACGGTCAGCACGAGGACCATCGAGCTCGTGAGCCCGCCGATCAGTGAGAGGCCGAGCGCGTTCCAGATGTTCGCGTCGGCGGATTCACTGAACAACACGAGCGGCAGCAGGCCGAGGATCGTGGTGCAGCTCGTCATCAGGATCGGGCGCACGCGTTCCAGGGTGCCTTGGATGGTCGCGTCGCGCAGCGGGATTCCGTGGCGGCGGCGGAGCTGGTTGACATGGTCCACGAGGAGGATCGCGTTGTTCACCACGATGCCCCCCATCGTGATCACCCCAATCCACGCTTCCCGGGTGAAACTGGCGTCCGTGAAGTAGAAGATGAGGAACACGCCGACGAGGGCCATCGGCACGGTGAGCAGCACCACGAACGGTTGGATCACGGACTCGAACAACGCGGCGGTCACCATGTAGATGAGGAGCAGCGAGATCCCGAGGACGATCCAGATCTGGCGCTGTTCCTCCTCGTCCCAACGCCAGTCATCTTCTCCCTCGATCGAGTACCCATCCGGCAACCGGGTGGACGCGATGACGGCGTCCCGCGTCCGGTCGCCGAGCTTGGACGGTCCGCGGAATTCGTAACTCACGTAGCGCTGGTACTGCTGGTTCTCGCGCTCGATCCGGCTGAGCACCTCGCGCTCCCGCACCTCCCCCACGTCGCCGAGCCGTACCATGCGACCGTCGCCGGCCTGGATCAGCAGGTTCGGCAGAGCATCGGCGTCCATCGCGTCGCTGCCTTCGAGCTTGACGTCGAACCGCAACTCGTCCCCACCCACGCGCACGAAGCCGCGTTGCACGCTGCCGCGGATGGCCGCGGCGATCTGGTAGACAACGTCTTCCGCGGTCAATCCGTGCACGCCGAGGCGCTCGCGATCGAGTGCCAGCGTGAACTCGCTGGCCTTGTCCCGCGTGTACCAGCCCCCCGCGGAGTTCACGTCCACGTCCCGGATGCGGGAGAACCGGAGCAGACGCCGCCCGAGATCTTCGGCGATGTCGCGCACGGCTTCGTAGTTGTAGCCAAGCACCTTGATGGAGTAGTTGGGAGGTGCCGAGCCGCCTCCATAGAACGACGGCCCATAGCCATACACCCGCACTTCGGCTCCGCCGAACAGGTAGCTGTAGGCCACCAACTGCTCCTTGATGGCCGGCGGAATCTGCGTGGTCTCGAGCGAGTCCGGGAACGTGACGCGGAGAAACGCGTACTGCGGCTGCACGCTGGTGACGTACCGCTCCACTTCGGGTGTGTGCTTGAGCTTCTCCTCGAAGAACCGCGCGAGTTCGTCGGTGCGGTCCAGCTCCTCGCCCCGGGGGAGCCGGATGAGGATGCTGATGTAGGTCTGCTCGCCCCACCATGCGCGCCACAGGACCCCGCGCGTCACGTACTTGTCGAACACCCGGTACGAGCCACCGAGCACCGCCAGCGCGATGATGGCGGTGATCAGCGGCCAGCGCAGCGTGCCGCGCAGCAGCACGGCGTACAGGCGGACGTAGAACGGCGGGCCGGCAGGCCGCCGGGCCGGCGCGCCGGGAGTCGCCGAAACCGTCAGCCCGTCCGCCCGTCCGCCCGCCCGCCCGCCCCCGAGCAGCTTCGCCGCCAGCGCAGGAATGAACGTGAACGCCACAAAGAGGCTCGCGACGAGACTCATCCCCACGACGACCGCGAACGGGATGTAGTAGTCGCGCAACTCTCCTTGGAGGTACAGGAACGGCAGGAACACGATCACCGTCGTCGCGGTCGCGGCGAGAATCGGGAGTCCCACCTCCCGGGCCCCTTCCTCCGCAGCGACCACGGCGGCCGCGGCACCTTCGCTCTGCCCCACTGCCCCACTGCCGCGCTGCTTCTCCTCCCCCTTCTGCCATTTCCTGTAGATGTTCTCCAGCACGACGATCGCGTTGTCCACGATGAGGCCGAACCCCATCGCGAGCCCCATCAGCGTGAGCACATTGAGGCTCAGCCCACCGAAGTAGATCAGGTTCAGCGCGATCAGGATCGAGAACGCGATCGTGGCGAACACGATCCCGGCGGATCGGAACGAGCGCAGGAACACGAGCAGTACGACGAAGACGACCGCGGCCGCGATGAGCGCACGGATCCGCAGGTCGTTCAGCGCCTTGCGGATGGCTTCGCTCTCGTCGTCGTCCAGGAGCAGGCGCGACCCCGGTGGGAGACTGGCCTCCAGCTCGGTCACCTTCGCCTTGACCCGATCGGCCACCTTCACCGTATTGATGCCGACTTCCTTGTGGACTTGGAATGCCACCGCCGGCTGACCGTCGATACGGTAGAGGCTCTGCGGTTCCTCGTACGTGTCGTGGACGATGGCCACGTCCTTGACCCGCACCAGGCGTCCACCATTGGAGAGCAGCACAGCCTCACGGATGTCGTCCGTGGCATCGATGCGGTGACGGATCGCGAGCATCCGCTCCATGCCGTCCATGGCGACCACACCCGCCTCGCTCACGTACTCGAGATCCAGGATGCGCTGCCACACCTGCCGCGGCCGCAGTCCAAGCGCGTTGATGCGGTTCTCGTCCAGGACCACCTCGAGCACGCGGTCGCGCCCGCCATAGGCCTCGATGCCCGCGACGCCGTCGAGCTGCAACAGCTCGGGTTCGATCTGGTCGTCCACGTGCGCGCGCAGTGCTTCCAGCAGGAACGGCCCCGTGAGCGTGTAGCGCAGGAATGGTCGACGCTGCTCGCGGAATTCCTGCGGGACGTACGGCTCGACCCGCGGACCAATGACGCCTTCGGGAAGATCCTCTTCGACCTGCGAGAGTCGTTCCGAGAGGTCCAGCCGGGCGAAATCCATGTCGGTGCCGCGCGCGAACTTCACGGTGAGCTGTGAGCGCCCCTGCCCGAACTGCTCGCTCGAAATGGACGAGATTTCCTCGACTCCACGGACCTGCTGGACCGCGGCTTCGAGTGGTGCCGTGACGAACGCCTCCATGGCTTCCGGGGTGGCACGGCCCCACTCGGCGCTGACGGACAGCTGCGGCAGGTCGGTCTCGGGCAACAACTCGATGGGGATGCCGCGCCAAGCCGCCACGCCGAGCAGCGCCACGGCGAGGTACGCCATGGAGACGGCAATCGGACGGCGAATGGAGAAACGGACCATCTTGCCCTACCTCCCCACCCCGCACGGGTGGACGAGGCGGTCATGGGCGGACAGGGCGGTCATGGGCGGTCGTTGGCAGTCATGGCGGTCGCCCGAGCTTCTCGCTGCCGCGCTGCCCCGCTGCCGTCTCATTGAGCCGCCCGCGTCAAGCGGTAGAGCCGCACGTATGGCACGTCGAGGTCGTCGGTCCAGGTGCCCAGCAGGTAGTCTGTGCCGATCTCCATCACCGTAAGACCCGGGGGCGTGCGGATCGTGCCCAGCAGGGTTCCCTGTGCGTCGAAGACGGTCCACGTGGTCTGCTCTTCGTCTGGCGCCCGGTAATCCGCCACCCAGAGACGGCCCTCGGCGTCCACGTTGAGGTCACCGAATGCCGGGAACGTCGCCGGGACCGGCATGTCGGCGTAGAGCCGCTCGATTCCGGGACGCATCTCGGGCGGTGCGTCCTCGAGGCGTTCGTCCTTGAGGGCAGCGACATCCGCCTGTGTCACCGGCCGCGGATCACGTGCGGCGCGGATCACGAGGTCCGGCGCTCCGTCGCGTGCGTACCGCGTAATGGCAAAGGCGCCGGCATAGCCTGCGTAGAACCCATTGCCGGCAACGGCCGCGTCGGAAAACAGGCCGAAGGGAAGGCTCACCGCCATCGCGGACGACCCTTCCGTCCGGAGGTAGTACTGATAGGAAGGAAACCGACCGATCGAATCGGTCAACGTTCCAGTCGGGTCAAACACCAGAAGCGCGTTGGTGTCCTGCACGACGGCCGTGCCCGGATCGCCCACGCCGAACACGAACGAACGGCTCGTCAACCATCCGCCATCGGGGAAGCTCCCGACTGGGACCGGCGCGCCCGCCGAGAAGTCCAACGGGAACGAGCGCACGAACGTCCCGTCCGGGGCGTAGACCGATACCCGTCGGAGACTCCAGTCGTAGGCCGCGACCGAGTCGCCCGGCAACACCTCTGCCAACCCCAGGCCACGGAACTCCCCAGGTCCCTCGCCTTCCCGCCCAACCGTCAATAGATGCCGTCCTGTCGCGTCGAAGAAGCGGATTTCCTGACTGCCCCCGTTTGCGACGACGATGCGCCCATCCCGCAGACGCCGCGCACTCTGGACCTGCTCGAACTGATAGGCGTCGTCGCCCTCGAGCGCTCCAATTTCGACGAGGGGCTGGTCACCGATCCGCCAGGCCAGAGGCTGCGGAGCCCACGCCGCGTACTCCACGATCCGCACGCCGGCGGAATCGCGCACGCTGGGACCTGCGGGCCCCCCTGCCCCCCCACACCCGGCGGTCAGGGCGGACAAGGCGGTCAAGGCGGTCAAGGCGGTCAAGGCGGGCCGGGCGGGCACTGGAGTTTCTCTCTGCCCTTCTGCCCCTCTGCCCTGTGCGGTCTGCCCCCCTGCCCCTCTCATCCGCATCTCTGCCACGCTGCCGCACTGCCGCTTCTCTCTCCTCATATACTCTCCGCCGTCTTCTCGCGCCCCATCTGCCCGAGGAGACTGTACGCCACCGGGATCACCACGAGGGTCAAGACGGTCGCCGACGTAAGGCCGCCGATCACGACGAGCGCCAGCGGCTGACGCAAGTCGGCGCCGCGACC
>Ga0224500_10000904_pt1 | contig 18602 bp, 12 predicted proteins | sample SF_Oct11_sed_USG_FD_168126 | JGI IMG/M metagenome (GOLD analysis project Ga0224500, IMG submission 168126) | Sediment microbial communities from San Francisco Bay, California, United States - SF_Oct11_sed_USGS_4_1 | ecosystem: Environmental > Aquatic > Marine > Sediment | place: USA: California... | reverse complement strand
AGCGGTCGTGCACGATCGGATCCGGGCCGTCGAGCACCGACTGCTGCCCCGGGTGGTTGCCCTGCTCCTCGCCGGCGCGGTCTCGGTCGACGCGGACGGCCGGACGGCAGCCATCGACCTGGAGCTCGCCGACGCCCGAATCCCGGTGCCGCGCCGGGCGCTCCTGTCGGTCTCCGACAAGACGGGACTCGCCGCGCTGGGCCGGGGCCTGGTGAACGTGGGGTTCGAGCTCGTCTCCACCGGCGGCACGGCTCAGGCCCTCAGGGAGGCCGGCCTGCCGGTCAGCGACGTCGCGTCCGTGACCGGGACCCGCGAGATGTTGGATGGCCGGGTCAAGACGTTGCACCCGCGGATCCACGCGGGCCTGCTCGCGGATCGCCGGCTTGACGAGCACCGACGCCAATTGCTGGGCGCCGCCATCACGCCGTTCGAACTCGTCGTGGTCAATCTCTACCCGTTCGCGGCCGCCCTGGAGCGGCCGGGCATCGGAACGGACGAGCTGATCGAGGAGATCGATATCGGCGGCCCTTCGATGGTCCGGGCGGCCGCCAAGAACCACGCGAACGTCGCGGTCGTGACATCGCCCGCCCGGTACGGCGACGTGCTGGCGGCGCTGGATGGCGTGGCCGGCCTGGATGATCGCTTCCGCCGGGAACTCGCACTGGAAGCCTTTGCCCACACGGCGGCCTACGACGCCCTGATCGCAGCGGAACTCCCCGGGCGCCTGGTGGCCGCCGGCCTGCTGGATCCTCCGGCGGACCCATATCCACCGAAACTGACGCTGGCTCTCGAGAAGGTCGAGACGCTCCGCTACGGCGAGAACCCGCACCAGCCGGCCGCCCGCTACCGGCGACCTGGCAGCTCGCTGGCCGATGGGCTGTTCGGCGTGGATCGGGCGCCCCTCCAGGGCAAGGCCCTCTCATACAACAACGTCCTTGACGCGGCGGCGGCGGCGGCCCTCGGTCGCGATCTCCGCGGTCCGGCCGTTGTCATCGTGAAACACACCAACCCGTGCGGCGCGGCCCAGCGCGACCACCTGCTCGATGCCTGGTCGGCGGCGCTGGAGGCGGATCCGGTCAGCGCCTTCGGCGGCGTCGTGGCCCTGACACGCCCGGTGGACCGGGCCGTTGCCGTGGCACTCGCCTCGATCTTCCTCGAGATCGTGATCGCGCCCGCGTACAGCGACGACGCGCTCGCCGTCCTGGCCGCGAAACCGAACCTGCGGGTGCTCGTGGATGAGGCGCTCGCCACGGACGCGACCGTTGCCGGTTCATCGGCGTCACCGACCGGGAACCTGCGGACGGCGGGTGGCGCGGTCCTGGTCTCTGCTCCGGACGATCGGACGGACGATCCGGATCGATGGACCTGCGTGACGGGCCGGATACCCACGCCGGACGAACGGGAGGACCTGGACCTCGCCTGGCGCCTCGTTCGTGGGGTGACGTCCAACGCCATCGTCCTTGTCCGCGACCGCCGGTTGGTCGGCATCGGCAGCGGGCAGACCTCGCGGGTGGATGCCGCACGCCAGGCCGTGGCGAAGGCTCACTCGATGCTCGGTGCGTCGTCCACGGTCGGAGCCGCGTGCGCGAGCGACGCGTTCTTCCCGTTCCCGGATGCGGTCGATGCCTGCCTGGCCGCGGGCGTCACCGCGTTCGTCCAGCCGGGCGGATCCGTGCGCGATGCCGAGACGGTCGCTGCCGTGGATGCTGCCGCCGGGACCATGCTGATGACCGGGGTCCGGCACTTCCGCCACTGACTCGACCGGCGCACTGCGCGATCGCCGTTGCGCTACGCTCCGCGCACCTTGGACGCCCTCGCCGCATACCGCGACCTGCTGGGCAATCGGCCGCTCGCGAAGCTCCTGGCGGGTGAGTTCGTCAGCGCCATCGGCGACTGGCTCTACATCGTTGCGCTGCTCGTCGTCATCTACGGCCAGACCGGCGATCCGCTGGTCCTCGGCCTATTCGGTGCGGCTCGCATCGTGCCCTACATCCTGCTCTCGGTCCCGGCCGGGATGCTCGCCGACCGCGTGGACCGCCGCCTGATCCTGCTCGTCACGGACCTCGCCAGGGGCGTGTGCATGATCGGGATGGCGCTGGTCGTCGCGATCGAAGGACCCATCTGGATCCTAGTCGCACTGTCCGTCCTGGCTGCCTGCTTCTCCACCTTCTTCTATCCGTCGATCGGGGCGTATATCCCCAACCTCGCCCGCGACGAACGCCAGCTCGGTCCGGCCAACAGCGCGTGGGCTAGCCTCGACAATCTTGGGTTCGTCGTCGGTCCGGTCCTCGGGGGACTGCTCCTCGCCTCCGGCGGCACGACCCTCGCGTTCCTGATCAACGGCGCGACGTTCGTCGTGATCGCCGCCGTCCTGTGGACCTTGCCGCCGTCGTCAGGCGTGCGCGCGCCCGTCCTGGCGGCAGCCGATGCGGCCGCTGGTGCAGGCGTTCGGTCCGCGGGGCAGGAACGGGCCGGTGTCGCCTCCTCGGCGACTCCGTTGCCGTCACCGGAGTCCGCGCCGCCGGTCGCCTCCCCGGCAGGTCGTAGGGTCGCGCGGCCGGCGGGCAGCGCGGTGCGCCTTGCGGGGATCGCGGTCCTGCGGTTCGTGGACTACGCGATCTACGGCGGGATCGGCGTGCTCACCGTGATCTTCGCCACCGACGTCCTGGCGGCGGGCGATGCGGCTACCGGTTACCTCAACGCGGCGATCGGGGTCGGTGGGGTCGCCGGAGCCGTCATCTCGGGGCTGCTCGTGCTGCGGCGTAGCCTGACCGTGCCGATCGTCGCCGGCGCGGCGATCATCGCCGCGGGAGCAACCCTGCTCGGCCTCGCGCAGACGGTCGTGGTGGCGATGGCCGCGATCGCCCTTGCCTGCGCCGGCCACCTGATCCTCGAGGTCATCGCCGCGACACTGCTTCAACGTGTCACCACGGACGCTGTCCGCGGCCGGGCGGTCGGAACGATGGTCTCCGTCAGCACCCTGGCTGAGGCGACCGGCGCGCTCGTCTTCCCGATCCTCGTGGTCTCGGCGGGACCGGCCGTCCCCCTTGGCTTGGCCGGTGGGGGCATGCTCGTCGCCGCGCTCGGAGGCCTCCTGCTGATCGGAGGAGCCACGGATCGCGCGGCAAGCCCGTTCGAGGCGACCGTCGCCCGCGTCTCGCGACTGCCGCTCTTCGCCGGCGTCCCGAACGCTGCTCTTGAGGGCATCCTCGGCAGCGTCCGGCTCATTGCCGTCGCCGAAGGCCAGTCCGTCGTCCGTCAGGGCGATCCGGCCGATCGGTTCTTCATCATCGAGACCGGTACGTTCGTCGTCCGTCAGGCCGGCCCTGACGGTACCGAGCGGGAGTTGCGCCGGCTCAGTCCGGACGACGTGTTCGGCGAGCTGGGTCTGCTGACCGGATCGCCGCGCAGCGCCACGGTCGCGGCCGCCACGGATGGGACGCTCCTGGTCCTCGATGGTGCTGATTTCCTGGCTCTCGTGGCGGGCACCACCGCTATGCGCGGGCACCTGCTCGGGCTGTACGAGGGCCTGCCGGCGCCACCTGCACCGGCGTGACCGCCGGTCTCGACGGTTCGGCGATCTCACCCGGGCGGAGGAGGGTCCCCTCCGGTTCCCCGCGCTGCTGTATCGTTCGCGCTCATCCGGCGCCATGTGGGCATCAACGGCACGTCGTGGCGTAGCCTGAGGGTCCGTGGCGCCACGCTCGAATACGGTGGAGTAGCTGCTGGAGGGCGTGCTGTGGCGCCAATGGTCGTGACCGGCTCCTCTCGTCGGATCGGGGTCGTTCTGGGAGCGTTGGGCATGATCCTGGCGGCCTGTTCCGCTGGGACCCCGGCAACCGCCCCGGCTTCCGCGGGCGGTGGCGCCTCGCTTGCGCCGTCCGCGGCGGCGGGTGACCCCGCCACGGACAAGCTCGCCCAGATCCTGGATCGCGGGACCCTGGTCGGCTACCACGAGACTGATTACGCACCGCTGTCATTCCAGGTGGTGGGCGCCGTCCGTCCGACGGACTCGAAGTGCCTGCCCAACCAGACGACCGCCGCGGAAGTCGACGGCTATGACAACGCGACGACCAAACTGGTCGCGGCCGGCCTGGGCGTGGAGGCCTGTTTCGTGAGCCCGACCTGGACCGAGATCACCGGTGGGAACTGGGGTGACCGACTCGACATCGCCTATGGCTCCGGGTCGATCAACGCCGACCGGATGACGCGGCTGTATATGACGCAGCCCTACTACGCCGTCGACAACTACTTCTACGTCAGGGCTGACTCGGCATACCAGAGCGCCCCCGAGCTATCCGGCAAGACGATCGGATCGTGCGCGAGTTGCAGTCACGAGTACTACCTCAAGGGCACGCTCGAGATCCCTGGCGTCGAGATCGTGAACGAGGTCACCGACCCGCAGATCGTCACCTACGAAACCGAGCCGTCCGGGCTGCAGGACGTCTCGGACGGGATGATCGAGGCCTTCCTCTGCGCCAAAGTCACCGGCGACCAGGCGATCAAGGACGGCGCGCCGCTGCGCGCGCTCGAGAGACCCGCGTTCACCTACTATCCGTCCGGTTTCGTCGACAAGAGTTCCGGTCTCGCCCCGGCTGCGTTCCTCGATCGAGTGAACGGGATCATCCGAGGTCTCCAGGGGGATGGCACCCTCGTGGCGGCATCGGTCAGGTACCTCGGCGCCGACTACGCGACGGGAGCGAGCACGTTCGACCTCGGCGCCATCGGCCAGGTCGTGCCGTAGGGGTGCGCATCCCCGGGCCGTGGAATCGGAGCCTGCGGGCCCGCCTGGTCGGGTACTTCCTCCTGCTCTCCGGGGTGACGGTCGCGGTCGTCGGGGTCGTCGTCTACGCGCGCGCCACGGATGATCTCACCCGATCGGTATTCGAACGCCTCAATGCCGTGGCAGAGGTCAAGGCGGACTCCCTTGACCGCTGGATCGACGAGCAGCGCCGCAACGTCGTCTTCGTCGGGAGCATCCCCGGCGTGGGCGACGAGGCGCGGGTCCTCATGGCGGATCAATCGACCGTTCCCGAACGGGAGGCGGCCGCGGCGGCACTCCGCAAGATGCTCGGGGTCGTCGTCGCGCAGACTGCCGACGCCCAGGAGTTCATGATCCTCGACCTTGCCGGGACGGTGCGCCTGTCAACGCTGGGGACGCATGATGGCGAGAGCCAGGCGGACGAGTTCTTCTTCACGAACGGCATTTCGCACACAACGGTCCAGAACGCCTACACCTCGTCACTCACGAACCTGCCGACGATCACGATCAGCAACCCGTTGTTCGACGCGGACGGCAAAGGCCGGCGGGTGGGCGTGGTGGCGGGCAACCTCAATCTGGAGCGGATCGACCGGATCGTCCTGGAGCGAACGGGCCTCGGTGAGGGAGGTGCGACGTACCTGGTCGGCGCGGATCATCGGTTCGTCCATGCGCGGCTGAACCAGGGCGACTACGCGTCCGGCGTCGGCTCGGCGGGCATCGACGAAGCGCTGTCCGGAACCAGCGGTCAGGCCCTGTATGCGGATTATCGCGGCGTGCCCGTCATCGGCGTCTACCGCTGGCTGGAAGAGCATGACGCAGCCCTGCTGGTGGAGCTTCCTCAGGCGGAGGCCTTCGCTCCGGCCCAGGGACTCGCACTGACGATCGCCATCGTGGGTCTGTTCTCGGCGCTCTTCCTGGCCCTCGGGATCTGGCTCATCGCGCGACAGGTGACCCGACCGATCCTGGCCCCCGCCACGACCGCGACGGCCGTCGCCGGCGGCGACCTCACAGCGACCGTGCCCGTCACTTCGGAGGATGAGGTCGGCCAGCTGACCGGTGCCTTCAACGACATGACCGTCCAGCTCCGCGAGAACGTCGCCACCCTGGAGCGGCGGGTCGATGAGCGGACGGCCGAGCTGACCGAGGCCATGCAGGCCCAGGCGGAGGCGGAGCGGCGCTACCGTCGCCTGGTCGACGAATTGCCGCTGGCCGTCTACATGGACTCGCCCGACGACCCGCTCGGCGCATCCCTTTATGTCAGTCCGCCGATCGAGGCGATGTTCGGGTACCCGGCGGTGCGATGGCTCGAGCCCGGCTTCTTCGAATCGATCGTCCATCCCGACGACAGTGCCGGGATCGAGGCGGGGCAGATCGGCCAGCACCGTGCGGCCGATCGGGCCACGTTCGAGTATCGGATCGTCGCAGCGGACGGGCGCCCGGTCTGGATCCGGGACGACAACACCCTCATCCGAACCGAGGACGGCACGCCGGAGTACGTCCTCGGGTTCTTCCTGGATGTGACGGCCCAGCACGATGCAGCCGACGAGATCCGGCGCCAGAAGCTGTACTTCGAATCGCTCGTCGAGATCAGCCCAGCCGCCGTCGTCACCATGGACCGCGACGAGCGCGTGACGGCCTGGAACCCGGCTGCCGAGCGCCTTTTCGGTTACGCCCCTGACGCCGCCATCGGCCGGCGGATCGACGAGCTCATCATGGCCGGCGACGAGATGCGCGCAGAGGGACACGGCGTCGCACGCGAGGCGCTCGCGACCGGACGCGCCACGCGGATCAGCCGGCGTGCGCGCCACGATGGCGGGGTCGTCGATGTCGAGATCGTGATGGTTCCCCTGGTGATCGACGGCGAGCACACCGGCTTCTACGCCGTCTACCACGACATCACGGAGCTCCAGGCTGCGCGCCAGGAGGCCGATGCCGCCAACCAGGCCAAGGGGTCCTTCCTGGCCGCGATGAGTCACGAGATCCGAACGCCGATGAACGCGATCATCGGGATGAGCGGGCTGCTCCTGGAAACGCCTGTCTCGGACGAGCAGCGGGACTACGCCGAGACGATCCGCACCAGCGGCGACGCGCTCCTGACCATCATCAACGACATCCTCGACTTCTCGAAGATCGAGGCTGGTCGCATCGATCTCGAGGCCGAGCCGTTCGACCTGCGGCGCGCGATCGAGGGCGCCCTTGACGTGCTGGCACCGGCGACGGCGAACAAGGGGATCGAGCTCGCCTACGAGGTCCACGAGTCCGTCCCTCAGCGTCTCGTCGGAGATGTCGGGCGCTTCCGCCAGATCGTCCTCAACCTCCTGTCCAACGCCGTCAAATTCACGGAGTCCGGCGAGGTCGTCCTGACGGCCACGGGTCGTCTCCTCCGTACCGCCGGCCACGACGGGGAGGAACGTTGGGAGATCTCGATCGAGGTCCGGGACACGGGCATCGGGATCCCGCCCGATCGGATCGGTCGCCTGTTCCAAAGCTTCTCCCAGGCGGATGCCAGCATCTCGCGGCGCTTCGGCGGCACTGGCCTCGGACTCATCATCAGCCGCCGCCTCGCCGAGGCGATGGGCGGCTCGCTGACGGCGGAGAGCTCCGGCGTCTCCGGCGAGGGCAGCACGTTCCTATTGCGGATCCTGGTTCCCGAGGCGATCGGTTCGGCCGAAGCCCCGAATCGGGATGAGCCGGAGGGTCTGGCCGGCCGACGGGCGCTGATCGTGGACGACAACGCCACCAATCGCCGCATCCTCGTGGCGCAACTTGCACGATGGGGCGTGGAGGCGCGCGAAACCGGGGCGCCCGCCGAGGCGCTCGAGTGGCTGCGAGGCGGCGCCCGGTTCGATGTCGTCCTGAGCGACCTGCGGATGCCGGACATGGATGGGCTCGCCCTGGCCGGCGAGATCCGATCCGTCACGGGCCCTGCTCGGATTCCGGTCGTGATCCTGTCGTCCATCGGCGAACGGATGCCCGCGGACGCGCCGATCGCCGGGAGCCTGAGCAAGCCGATCAAGCCGTCTCCTCTGCACGACGCCCTCGTGAACGTCCTTGCCGGAGGCGTCGCGGCCTCGCCGCCGCGCGGTCCGGAGCAAGCGGCGCTCGACCCTGGCCTCGCCGCTCGCCATCCGCTGCGGATCCTCCTGGCGGAGGACAACCGGGTCAACCAGAAGCTCGCGCTCCGACTGCTGGAGCGCATGGGGTACTCGGCCGACGTGGTCGGGGATGGCCTCCGGGCGATCGCGGCCCTGGAGGAGTCCGACTACGACGTCGTGCTGATGGATGTCCAGATGCCCGAGCTCGATGGGCTCGAGGCGACCCGGCAGATCCGCGGCCGGTGGCCGGGACGCGGCCTCAGGATCGTGGCCATGACGGCCAATGCGATGGCGGAGGACCGCGAGGCCTGCCTGGATGCGGGCATGGACGACTACGTGTCCAAGCCGATCCGGGTCGAGGAACTCGTCGCTGCCCTGGAGCGCGCGACCCCCGCCTGACCAGCCCGCGGGCTCGCCGCCGCCCTGCCGGGGCTTCCCGATCGTCTCGCCGGGATCCGGTCTACCGATGTCCGGGCGGCCGATCGACCGTGGCCCGGCAGCCGCTGCTACCATCGCGCTCCCATGAGTGACGGATCGCGCTACTACCTGACCACGGCCATCGCGTACGCGAACAACAAGCCCGGCCTCCACACCTTGTACGAAGTGGTCGGAGCCGACGTCATCGCGCGCTGGCACCGCATGAAGGGCGACGACACGCGGTTCCTGACCGGTACGGACGAGCACTCGATCAACATCGCGCAGAGCGCGGTGGACGAGGGTCGCAGCGCCAGGGAGTTCGTGGACGAGAAGGTCGCCTACTTCCGCACCGCCGAGGACGCCCTGGCGATCGCGCCGGATCGGTTCATCAGGACCACGGATCCGGATCACATCCGGGCGGCCCAGGAGATGGTGCGCCGGGCTCACGCCAACGGGGACATCTACCTCGGGACGTACGAGGGCTGGTACTGCCCGAACGAGGGTTTCCGCAACCCGACGGACGTGCAGGAGACGGCGCGTGGGACCATCTGCCCCAACCACCCGGAGGTCCCGCTCCAGTGGCTGACGGAGAGGAACTGGTTCTTCCGCCTGTCCGCCTACCAGGAGCGACTGGAGCGCCATTTCGCCGAGCACCCGGACTTCGTCCAGCCCGACTACCGGCGCAACGAGATGCTGGGGTTCATCCGCGGCGGCCTCGAGGATTTCTCCATCTCGCGCGAGCGGACACCGGGCGGCTGGGGCATACCGTTCCCGATATCCGAAGACGGCGCCTCCGCCCTGCTCGAGGATGGGACCTGGGACCCGGAGGCGGGTGTCATCTACGTCTGGTACGACGCGCTGATCAACTACATCACGGGAGCGGGGTTCCCGGATGATCCAGAGGCGTTCGCGCGCTGGTGGCCGGCGGACCTGCACGTCATCGGCAAGGACATCGCGCGTTTCCACACGATCTTCTGGCCCGCGATGCTGTGGAGCGCCGGACTGGACGCGCCCCGCCACGTCTGGGTGCACGGCTGGCTGCTGGCGGCCGGTGGCGAACGGATGAGCAAGAGCCGCGGCAATTTCCTCGATCCCAACGATTTCGTGACGGCCTTCGGGCAGGACGGCGCGCGCTACGTCGTCCTGCGCGAGGTGCCCTTCGACCGCGATGCCGAAGTCTCGTGGGACTCGTTCGTCCGCCGTTACAACGCGGACCTCGCCAACGACTTCGGCAATCTCCTGAACCGCACCGTGTCGATGACGAACCGCTACCTCGGCGGCGAGCGGCCGGCCCCCAGGGCCGGGGGTGACTCGCCACTGGGCGAAGGGTGGTCTGACACGCTCCGCCTCTACCAGGATCGGCTGGAGGGCTGCCTGCTGCACGACGCCCTGGCCGAGCTGTGGGAGTTCGTCGGCGGTGCGAACAAGGTCGTCGACGCGGAGCAGCCCTGGGCATTGGCCAAGGCCTGGAAGGCCGGAGACGAGGCCGCGGGCGAGCGCCTCCGCGGCGTCCTCGGCGATCTGCTGGAGGCATGTCGACTGGTGGGCCTGGCGGTGGCGCCGTACATGCCCTCGGTGACCCCTCGCGTCCACGCTCAGCTCGGCTTTGCCTATGGGTATGGCTCCGACGGCAACGGCGGGCCGGCCATCCTGGAGGATCTCGCCTGGGGTGCTCGCGCAGCCGAACCGGGTCGCGTGTCCGCGCCGGAGCCGCTCTTCCCGCGTCTCGACGTCGAGGAGTCCGGGAAGGATGACGGTCCTGGGAAGCCCTGAGTCGTCTGCGGCGGCTCCGGCGACCCCAGTTCGCCTCGTCGACTCCCACTGCCACCTGAACGCCGACCGCTTCGAGACCGATGGGGTCCTCGTCGCCGAAGCGGCGCGGCGGGTCGGCGTGGAGCGGCTGCTCGTTCCGGGCTGGAACGTGGCGTCGAGCGAGCGCGCCCTGACGCTCGTCGATCGGCTCCCGTGGCTCGACGCCGCGGTCGGCGTCCACCCGCATGACGCGGCGAAGGTCGACGATGCGGCTTTCGCCGCGATCCTCGACTGGGCCGCCCGCGACCAGGTCGTCGCCATCGGCGAGACCGGTCTCGACTACGACCGGGTGTTCAGCCCGATCCCTGACCAGCTCGTGAACCTGCGCCGGAACCTGGCGCTCGCCGCATCGACCGGCAAGCCCGCGATCCTGCACTGCCGCTCGGCGACTGGTCGTCGCGATGCCCAGGACGCGCTGCTCGCCGAAGTCCGATCGATGGGTGCCGATGCCCCCCGGCTCGTCATCCATTCGTTCTCCGGGCCCGTGGATTACGCCGTTGCGATGCTGGATCTCGGAGCCGTCCTGAGCTTCTCCGGCCTCGTCTTCCGGCGGGGCGAGGAGTCGTCTGCCGAGGTGGCCGCCCTCGCCCCGATCGATCGCGTCCTGGTCGAGACCGACTCGCCGTTCCTGGCACCGCCAGGAGCGCCACGCTCCCGCAACGAACCCGAGTGGGTGCGCGTCACAGGGGCGTGGCTTGCGGACCGGCAGCGCACGACATCCACGGCACTCGGCGCGACACTCGTCGCCACCTATGACCGGCTGTTCCCGAGCCCGAGGAGGGCACCGCGATGAAGTCGTCTCGAATGGGCCGCTTCCTTCTTGTCGTCGCCATGGCCGCCACGGTCGCCGCGTGCAGCGCCACCACGTCGAGCGCTTCGCCGGGTGCCCGGACGGCCCCACCGGCCACGTCCCTGACTCCAACCGCAAGCTCGGTCACGCCGGCCCCGCCGACCGTGCGACCCAGCGCCTCGCCCACGGCCGCGGCTGTCTGCCCGATCGCCGCGCAGACGGGGCGGCTGCCGTCCGACCGCATGATCGATGTCACGGTCGCCACCCTGGACGGGGCCGACATCGTGACGTTCACCTTCGGGGAGTCGTCGCTGCCCGAACCGCCCCAGGGTGTTTCCGAGGGACTGCTGGAGACGGCGTCGCCACCCTACGTGGAAGGTGCCAGCGGCCTCCCGGTAGACGTCACCGGAGAGCATGTCGCCCGGCTTCGCTTCAGCGGCATGTCCATCATGAACGATGTCGGACTGCCCACCTACGACGGCCGGATGGACTTCCGACCGGATCTCCCAGCCCTGCGGACGCTGGTCAACTCCGAGATGTTCGAGGGCGTCATCGGCTGGTACATCGGCTACGACGGCGGCGGTTGCGTGACTCTCGGCTCCGACGAGACGAGTGTCACGGTCACGATCGCCCACACGGGACCGTAGGCACGGGTTGACAGCCGGACCACGGTTTCGCTAACCTCCGCTTAGCACTCTCATACGGAGAGTGCTAATGCACCGCGAGACCACCTGACGATGAGGGCCGGATGACCGGCGAGCGGTCGGGTGCAGGTCCACCAGCGGTGCTCACGACAAGAGCGGGAACGTCGGTCCGCGCCCTCGGGCGCGATGGCCGCCGAACCCGACCGGACCCATGCCCGACGGTCGGCCCTGGCCGTCACAGGAGGAACCGCACGTTGGCCAAAGCCACTGCCTCGGCGACCAAGCTTCGCCCGCTCGGCGATCGCGTCGTCATCCAGCCGACCCCTCGTGAGGAGATGACCAAGAGCGGCATCGTCCTGCCGGATACCGCCAAGGAGAAGCCCCAGGAGGGCTCCGTCCTCGCTGTCGGGCCCGGCAAGATCCTTGATGACGGTTCCCGCGAGGCGATCGACGTCAAGAAGGGGGACAAGGTCCTCTATGCCAAGTACGCCGGGACCGAGTTCAAGGTGGACGGCGAGGAGCTCCTCATCGTCAGCCAGAAGGACATCCTGGCGGTCGTCGAGGACTGACGACCGGCGTCGTCGAACCATTCACCCCGTTCCCGAACGCAATCCCGGAGGATCCACGAATTGGCTAAGCAGCTCATCTTCGACGAGACCGCTCGTCGTTCACTCAAGCGCGGCATCGATCGCCTTGCCGATGCCGTCAAGGTGACGATCGGCCCCAAGGGCCGCAACGTCGTCCTCGACAAGAAGTTCGGCTCGCCCACCATCACCAACGACGGCGTCACGATCGCTCGCGACATCGAGCTGGAAGACCCGTTCGAGAACATGGGGGCGCAGCTGCTCAAGGAAGTCGCGACCAAGACGGACGACGTTGCAGGCGACGGCACGACCACCGCGGTCGTGCTCGGTCAGGCGCTCGTCAGCGAGGGTCTCCGCGTCGTCACCGCCGGAGCCAATCCGATGGTCGTCAAGCGCGGGATCGAAGCGGCCGTCGAGGCGGTCGTCGCCGAGATCAAGAAGCAGGCCCGCCCGGTGGACAATCGCGAGCAGATCGCGGCCGTCGCCGCCATCAGCGCTGCGGACCCGGAGGTCGGCGAGATCATCGCCGAGGTGATGGACAAGGTCGGCAAGGACGGCGTCATCACCGTCGAAGAGGGCCAGAGCCTGGGCCTCGAGAAGGAATACACCGAAGGCATGCAGTTCGACCGGGGCTATGTCTCGGCGTACTTCGTGACCAACCCCGATCGGATGGAGGCGGTCCTCGAGAACCCGCTCATCCTGATCACGGACAAGAAGATCTCGAGCGTCCAGGACATGCTTCCCGCGCTCGAGAAGGCCGTCCAGCAGGGCAAGCCGACGCTGATCATCGCCGAGGACGTCGACGGCGAGGCGCTGGCCACACTGGTCGTCAACAAGCTGCGCGGGACCGTCTCCGTCCTGGCCGTCAAGGCTCCGGGCTTCGGCGACCGCCGCAAGGAGATGCTGCGCGACATCGCCGTCCTGACCGGCGGCACCGTGATCAGCGAGGAGATCGGCCGCAAGCTGGACTCCGTGACGGCCGAGGACTTCGGCTCGGCCCGCCGCGTCGTCTGCACCAAGGACGACACGACGATCGTCGACGGCGACGGCTCTGCGGACCAGATCAAGGCTCGCATGCAGCAGATCAAGGCCCAGGTCGAGGAGACCACCTCGGACTACGATCGCGAGAAGCTCCAGGAGCGCCTCGCCAAGCTGTCCGGTGGCGTGGCGGTGATCAAGGTCGGCGCGGCCACCGAGGTCGAGCTCAAGGAGAAGAAGCACCGCATCGAGGATGCGCTCTCGACGACCCGTGCGGCCGTCGAAGAGGGCCTCGTCGCCGGCGGCGGCACCACGCTCCTGCAAGCCATCCCGGCGCTCGACAAGGTCAAGCTCGAGGGTGACGCGCAGGTCGGCGTGGACATCGTCCGCAAGGCCCTCGAGGCCCCGGCCCGTCAGATCGCCGACAACGCCGGCGCGCCCGGCGAGGTCGTGGTCGCGAAGGTCAAGGGTCTCAAGAACGGCCACGGCTACGACGCCCTCAACGGCGAGTACGGCGACCTGTTCACCAAGGGCATCGTGGATGCCGCCAAGGTGACCCGGTCTGCCCTGCAGAACGCTGCCTCCATCGCCGCGATGGTCCTGACCACGGAGACCCTGGTCACGGATATCCCGGAGAAGAAGGAGATGGCCGGAGCCGGGGGCGGTCACGACCACGGTGGAGGGATGGACTTCTAGTCCGTTTTCGGCACCGATTTCAAGAGCCCCCGACGCTTCGGCGCCGGGGGCTCTTGCGTGCCCGTGACCATCGGCTCGCCGGCGCAATCGAGCCCCGCCGGCGAGCGCGATGGCGCTCCGGGAGATGGTATCGATGTGATATCATACTCGGGACCGAAAGGAGGCCATTTCGATGGTCACGGAGCGCACCGCCTTCTCCCTCGCAGGGCTTCCCATCGCCGTCGTGTGTCTCGCTGCCGGGCTTGCCCTGGTCGCCTGGCCCGCCTGGCTCGTCTGGCAGATGATCGAGGCGAGGGCCTTCGACACGCTCGTCCTCGTCCCGTTGTTGCTGTGGATCCCGGTCGGCGTCATTGCTGCGGGCCTGACCGTGGTCAATCCCAACGAGGCGCGGGCCATCGTGTTCCTCGGCCGCTACACCGGGACGGTTCGGCGGCAGGGCTTCTGGTGGGTCAATCCGTTCTCCCTGCGACCCAGGATCTCGGTCCGGATCCGCAACTTCGAGACCGGCCGCCTCAAGGTCAACGATCGAAACGGCAACCCGATCGAGATCGCCTCGGTCGTCGTCTGGCGGGTCACGGATACCGCCGAGGCGCTCTTCGAGGTCGACGACTACGAGAGCTACGTCCACGTCCAGTCGGAGGCGGCTCTGCGTGGCCTTGCCATGACCTACCCGTACGACACGCACGACGACGAGGAGATGTCTCTGCGCTCCAGTCCGGCCGAGATCGCCGATCAGCTCAAGACCGAGGTCCAGGATCGGCTCCAGAAGGCCGGCGTGGAAGTGATCGAGACGCGAATCAGCCACCTCGCCTATGCGCCCGAGATCGCCAGCGTCATGCTCCGCCGCCAGCAGGCGGAGGCGGTCATCGCTGCCCGGACCCGTATCGTCGAGGGCGCCGTCGGGATGGTGGAGATGGCGCTCGATCAGCTCTCGTCGAAGCAGCTTGTCGAACTCGACGAGGAGCGCAAGGCTTCGATGGTGAGCAATCTGCTGGTCGTCCTGTGCAGCGAGCAGCAGACCCAGCCGGTGGTGAACGCCGGGACCCTGTACACGTGATCGACTGATCGATGGCTGAGCGGAAGTCGTTCCTGCTCCGCCTCGATCCGGCGGTCTTCGACGCGATCCAGCGGTGGGCCGCGGAGGACCTTCGGAGCGTCAACGGCCAGGTCGAGTTCCTGTTGCGGCAGGAGCTGCGCCGCTCCGGGCGCCTGCCGAGTGCCGGTCGATCGGAGCCAAGGCCCCCTCGACGCTAGGTGCGCTCGCACTGTTCGCCGGCGTCAGCGCGGCAGCGGGGCGATCGCATGACCAAGCCGAGATTCCGACCCACGTGATCATGTCGATGCTGCTGGAGCGGACCGGTCACGCTGGCGACCGCGGTCCGTGGGTTCCCGTCGGCGTGGGTGTCGGGACCGGCACGGCGTACGTCGGCTAGGTCGGGGAGGGGCACGACACGGAGCTGACGGCGATGGGAGACATCGTCAATACGGCCGCGCCTGTCGTCCGTCGCGGCCAGGGCGAGCTCCTCTGGGAGCTGCGCGCAGCGACGAGCGCGGGCCTGTCGAATGATCGGTACGAGCGCAGATCGCTCGACCTGAAGGGCAGGAGCACGCCGACCGAGGTGCTCGTGCTGGAGGTCTTCGGCGACACCGGGTAGCACGCAGGTTCAGGCGATGAGGCTGACCGCGATCGATGCCGCGAAGAGCAGGATGATGCCGTTCCCGAGCACGACGACGGCGATGCGCAACCGCGGCGAGAGGCGCTGCCGCAGGAAGGCGCCACCGCCCGCCAGGAGGGTCTGCCAGGAGAGCGACGCCAGGAAGGCTCCGGCCACGAATGCGGCCTTCTCCCAAGGCCCTGTGCCGGTCGTGGTCAGGCCGATGATGAGGGCTGCGAAGTAGGTGATCGTCACCGGGTTCAGGAGCGTGATGCCGAGGAAGACGCCGTATGTCCGACGTGCCGAGCCCACGCGCTCGGCGGCCTCGACGTCAGGAGGCATGGCGGCAGCGCTGTCGGGCACAGCCGTCCGGGTGCCGCGCAGGCTCCACAGGCCGCGCAGCGCGATGGCGAGCAGCAGTCCCGCCGCGAGAACGCGCAGCGGGGTTTCCAGTGGCGCGAGCGTGCCCGCGAGGGCGGTGCCGAAGGCGGCCGCGATCATCGCGTAGAGCCCGTCGGCCGAGGCAGCTCCCGCGCCGGCAGACGCTGCCATCCGGAATCCGCGTCGCAGCCCCGTCTCGATGATGAGGATCCCGATGGCACCGACAGGGATGGCGATGCCGAATCCGGCCACCGCTCCGGTCACGAACCCCGCGATCACTCGGGGCACGGTAGGGTGCCCCGGGAGAGCCGTCAATCCGTTGCGGGCATGATGGGGCGACCGTCCCGCGACGACGGGCGGATCGGCTCATGCGTCCCATCGCTTCTGCCGTCATGCTTGGCGGGAACGCGGGTCGGTAGCGCGGATCCTCGGAACGCCGACGAGGCGATCCGAGGTCGGCGCCTCGCCCGCACCCGCTGCCTGCGATACCTCGATGGAGTCCGCTCATGTTGCGCCTTCGCCGGTCCGTTCTCGCGTCCGCTGCTGCGGCGTCCATCCTCGTCGCGGCCTGCGGTGGTGGGCAGTCGGCCCCCGAGCTCACGGACCCGACCGAGATCCTCACGGCTGCCGCCGGTCAGCTCGCCGAGGCGACTTCGGTGCATGTCGACCTGACGGCCGACGGCAGCATCGATCTGGACCTGACGGGCTCGGGTTCGGGCGCGCCACTCGAACTCGCGGACACCACGGCGAGTGCCGACCTGGATATCTCCCGTGGCGACGCCCGGCTCACGTTCGCCCTGCCGGGTGTGCTCGGGCTGCGTGGCGAGGTCATCGTGGTCGATGGCACGGCCTACGCAAAGACGTCGCTCACGGGTCCGCTCTACCAGTCGATGCCTCTGGACGAGGCGGGGGCGGCCCTGCCGTCCGCGAGCCCGGACGCCGAGAGCATGCTGGCATCGCTGACCGACTTCCTGACCCAGTCGGGACTCGATCCGGTGAAGGGTGCCGACGTCGAATGCGGGACCACGAGCTGCTACGTCGTCACGATCGCGCTGACCCCGGAGGGGTTGTCGTCGCTCGACGGCGGGGACGCCGGGCTGGCGCTCCCGAGCGGACTGCCCATCCCGATCCCGGATCTCGGCGATGTGAGCCTCGACCTGGTCATCCAGGTCGAGAAGCCCACCAGGAACCTGGCCGGCCTCACGGCATCCATCTCGACCGGTGGACCGGCCGAGCTCACCGCCGAACTCCGGTTCTCGAAGTGGAACGAGAGCGTGTCCATCAGCGCACCGCCGGCAGATGAGGTGCAGGGAGGCAGCTGAGGCTGGAGTGCGCCGCCCGACCTAGAATGGGGTGGTGAGCCCCACGTCCCGTCGCCGAGGCGACGCTTCCAGACCCGATGACGCCGTCCAGGCCGTGGGGACGACCGTCGGCGATCTCACCGACGATCCGCCCCACGAGATGCCGGAGGAGCCGGCCTGGCTCCGGGAGGCCAGCGAGGCCACCGTCGGGATCGCGGATCCGACACCGCCGCCGGATCCCGTCGTCGTCGCACAGCGCCTGGCGGCTCGCGAGGCCGAGATCATCCGCTCGCTGAACCCGGAGCAGGCCAGGGCCGTCACCACGACGGACGGGCCGCTGCTGATCCTGGCTGGTGCGGGTTCGGGCAAGACCAGGGTCCTGGCCCATCGCATCGCCTACCTCGTCGGCGTGCAGGGGGTCGCTCCATGGCGGATCCTGGCGGTGACCTTCACGAACCGGGCTGCCGCCGAGCTGCGGGAGCGGATCATCAGCCTCATCGGGGAAGGTGGTCGCGACGTGCAGGCCGGCACGTTCCACGCCCTGTGCGCCCGCGTCCTGCGACAGGATGGCGAGGCCATCGGGATCAGTCGCCGCTTCGTCATCTACGACACGGACGACCAGCAGGCGCTGATGAAGCAGATCCTCCGCGAACAGGACCTGCCGCTGACCGGTGAATTCCGACCCAGCGCCGTCCTGGGTGCCATCTCGCGTGCCAAGAACGAGATGCTCGACCCCACCGTCCTCGCCGAGAACGCGGCCAATCATCGTGAACGGACCATCGCGCGCCTTGCCGCCCGCTACCAGGAGCGCCTCGGCCGCGTGGCCGCGCTCGATTTCGACGATCTCCTCCTGGAAGCCGTCCGCCTCTTCCAGGAGGCGCCCGGCGTGCTCGCCAAGTATCAGGAGCGCTGGCGCTACGTCCACGTCGACGAATACCAGGACACCAACCGGGCGCAGTACCTGTGGGTCCGGGCGCTCGCCGAGAACCACCACAACCTCTGCGTCGTCGGCGACGACGACCAGTCCATCTACTCATGGCGGGGCGCCGACCTCCGCAACATCCTCGACTTCGAGCGCGATTGGCCGCAGACCGCCGTCGTCAAGCTGGAACGCAACTACCGCTCGACCCAGCTCATCCTCGATGCCGCGCACGCCGTGGTCTCCCGCAATTCGGCGCGCAAGGACAAGAAACTCTGGACCGACCTGGACGGCGGGACGAAGATCCATCGTTTCGAGGCCTACAACGAGGAAGAGGAAGCGGAGTGGATCGCCCGCCAGGTCGAGAGCCTCGTGGGCGGCCGCGGGACCGCGCTCACGCGGCGGGCCGACGACGACGACGCGGACACGCGGTTCCGCGCCCGCGAGATCGCGGTCATGTACCGGATGAACGCCCAGTCCCGTGCCATCGAGGAATCGTTCCTGCGCTACGGGATCCGATACCAGCTCGTCGGCGGGACGCGGTTCTACAGTCGGCGCGAGGCGAAGG
>Ga0224500_10000902_pt1 | contig 18617 bp, 17 predicted proteins | sample SF_Oct11_sed_USG_FD_168126 | JGI IMG/M metagenome (GOLD analysis project Ga0224500, IMG submission 168126) | Sediment microbial communities from San Francisco Bay, California, United States - SF_Oct11_sed_USGS_4_1 | ecosystem: Environmental > Aquatic > Marine > Sediment | place: USA: California... | reverse complement strand
CCCGATTTGGCCAATTTGCCAGCTTCCTGGCCGAGGCCCCGATTGACCATCGCCAATGTGAGACTCAAAAACAACAGCACCGCGACGATATTCAGCAGCCACGCGCCCACCTCAGTCAAGGCAGTGAACGTCGGCGTAATCCACGGGTGCGCGTCCGCCATCTTGCTCAGATGCATGCCCAATCGGGACATCAACCGATACAGCACCAGCTCCAAGAAAGAAGCCAGCAAGACGAGCTTGATCGCGTATTCGAACAAGGGGCCGAAGTCGCCGATCTTTCCGGTCAGCCGGTCGCCTATGGTCGCGGCTTTTATCACGAACGAACCCCTCTACTTAACTTAAGAGCCGATCGGTTGAGGCGTCTGCGCGGCCGCTTCCTTGTCTCTCCCGATGTACAACAGTCCATCGGCCATCGAGTAGTTGAACGGCAACTCGCAAACCACTTCGCTGATCCGCTCATAGACGTACTGATAGAGTGTTTCTGCTTGATCCGGCGTCATGCCGCCTTGCACTTCATAGAAGAATCCCAGACTGAGGTCCTCCGACGAGGGGCGCATGATGCGCCTGATGCCGTATGCCCCCGGATCGCTCATGATCGGCGCTTCCTTCTCCAGGTCGAACAGGCAGGGCTGGCAGGAAAACCCGAATGACTCGTGGAGCTTGCGGTTCTCGACGATAAAATTCATGGTGTCGAGCGCTTCCGGTTCCGTTTCCGTGGGGAACCCCACGATGATGTAGCAATGGACCGCGATGCCAAGATCGACGCAATCATTCGCGATACGGCGGACCCATTCCTGCTTGATCCCCTTTTTCATCAGATCCATGACGCGCTGGTTGAAGGATTCCAGTCCAAACACGATCTTCAAGCAGCCCGCATCCCTCATCGAGGCCAACAGCTCGCGCGTGAGGTTCTTCTCGAACCGCATTTCACAGGTCCATCTCACATCAAGTTGTTTCTCGATGATCTGCTGGCACAGCCGTTTCGTCGGCGCCAGCGCGAAGCATTCGTCGGTAAAGAAGAAATTCCTGGCCCCATAGCGCTGTGTGAGCCACTCCAATTCGTCGATCGTCCGTCCCGGGTCCTTCTGCCTGAAGTTTTGGTGATCGAGCGTGAGCGCGCAGAATGCGCAGTCTTTGTAATAGCACCCACGGGAAAACTGAATCGGGAGCACCGGCTCCGGCGACAGGTATCGGTCGAGTGGAAAGCCGTCGTAATTCGGGGCGGGCAGCTGATTCACGTTTTCTGAATAGAAGGGCTGGTTGACCGTGATCTTGCCGTTCTGCCGGTAAATCAGGTTGGGGACTTTGCTGTAGTCTTTCTTGCCGGCCAATTGGTTCACCAATTCCAGCAGCGCCGTTTCGCCCTCGAAAACGACGATATCGTCGGCCAAATCGAAGAGGCTTGGACAGCGGCGGACGTTGTCGACGAGCCTGGTGAAGATACTCCCGCCGATGGTGATGTGCAGATCCGGCGCCGTCTCCTTGATGAGCTTGCAGAGCGTCAGGCCGGGAATAATTTGCGAGGTCGCGGTAATCGAGACGCCGATCAAGTCCGGACGATCCTTGACGATCGAGGGAATGAACAGGTCGCGGAAGAGACTGCGGTAGGGATTCTGCGCCTCGTCCTGAATGACCTTCATCAGGTCCTTCGAGGAATAGATCGAGTAATTGCCGAATTGATTATCGACGACCGTGAGTCTGGTCGGGAAATAGACCGAGGACACCAGTTCCAGCCACTTGTCGATCATGAACAGGCTGCCCCGGTAGGCGTCCAGATCATAAAAGCCCTCGCCCCGTAGCGTCTCCTTGGCCAATTCGATCCGTTCTTCCAGATAGACGAATCGATCGAGCGAATCCGCGACCTTCGCGTAGTGCTCACGGCTCCCGTGGCCCGTTTCCCCGGATTGAGTCCGTTCAAGCTCGCGCTGCTTCTCAATCAACTGCCGATAGACCTGGGCCGCATAGTCCTTGGTGAGCATGCGATCCAGTAACTCGATTCCAAGATCGCGCTGCGACACGTCGGACACGCCGCCCTGATGGAGAAATCCCGTGAGAGAAGGGAGACTCAAATAGGGCTGGGAAGGATGCCACGTCGGAGGAAAAAGGAGTGAGACTTTCATACGCCGGCCGCTCCAATTATCTCGAAATATCAGAGAGTTTTGAGGCAGAACCCATGCGGGTTATACCCTCCGCGACGAATGAAATGCAACTCTTGGATCATCGTCCACCCCTGCCTGAGCGGACATCGCCGCCGGGGAGAAAAAAAGAGAGGCCCCGGACCCGTTCGTCATGTCGCATGACGCCGATCCGGAGCCCCTCTTCGATTTCTACCGGTACTAGCCTCTCATCCGAGGGAGGCCTATCGCCTCCACAACCCTGCGCTGATTACAGCTTCAGCGTAAACCAGGTGGAGAGCGACTTCATTCCGTTCCGTTCGACGTTGGCCCCGTCCCACACCGCAAATGCGATCGGGATGGATAGCCCAGACTTGAACTGCGTGTCATTGGCATCGCCGTTTTCCAGCGTCCGCTTCACGACCACACGCCACGTCGGCCCCGAATAGGCCCCGCCTTTGACGGACCCGGAGGGCTCCCACACCCCGCTACCGATCACATCTTGGTGCGCTTGGGTGGTCAACGTGCTGAAGCCGTTCGCGCTCAGGTCTTCAACCGAGCTGACACGCAACGTCGGATCGGACATGATGTTCCCGGACCAGATACCTGGATTGAACGGGCCAAGGCTCCGGCCAATCCGATCGGGATAGGTCACACCCCCCGCCGGCTCTTCAAAGTAGAAGTCCCAGAAGATGCCGGGATATTGATCATCGACGTCCCAGATACCGGCGCTGTCCTTCCCAATGTCTTTCTGCCATTCCGCGTTCCAACGCCAGATATTGGTCGTTCCGCCGGATTGCCCCATGCACTGGAACGGCGGGGCGCCGCCCGTATTGACCGGGAACATGACGGCGACCTGATCCCGGAAGTCCTGCGGGCCGATCGTCGTATCGTTCTTGGTCTGGTCAATCCACTCTAACCGCAACCCAATTTCCTTGCCGTTCGTCATTGCCTTCACGAACACCGACTTCACCGAGATGTTCGGGTGCATCGGGGTGGTCACCAGCTGACCGCTCAACGGAACCACGACGCCGGGCACACCTTCCCACACCGGGTTGGCGCCATCCATGGGGATCGTTCCCTTGATCGCCTTTGCCGGAATCGTGACCGGCTGGCTGACCGCCAGCGGCACCTGCCCAATCGTCAGCAACGCGCCGACGGCGAGGGCAGAGAGAAGAATGGCAAACACCAATCGTTTGTTGGCCGTCTGCACTACGCGCATAGACTAATCCCTCCTCTCAACTAAAGATTACGAACACCTGGGAAGAGACCGCTGCCATGAAGCTCGGCTGTGCGTCGGCACGCCTACGCGGTTCCGACCGGCCCCTTCTCGTCCTTCTCCTTGTCTTTATCCTTCACATCCAGGAACGACTGCGCGCCCACCTCATTGAGCAACAACGTCAATTCGTTACCCTGATCCTGCGCGCCGCATTCATACGTTTGGCCTTCTGGAGAATTGAACGTCGCAGGCCGATAATCAGTCTCGGTATAGGGCTGCGGCGCCACTCCCAAGAATGCCATTTCGAAATCCATCCAATCGGCGGTCATGTCCGCGACCAATTTGAACAGACCGGAGTCCGCCTTCTTGGCCAGCATGCGGCAAAAGAGCGGCACCCACCGGCCGATGTGGTTCTTGACGAATTTCTTCTGGGCATCCACGACGATCTGCGTTTTTTCCGCGCCGTCGTGGCAGCGCGAATACGACTCTTTGTAGGTGAGGAAATGCATGAACTCAAACTCGACGCTCAGATGGTCGAGCCGTTCGTGAATATCCTTGGAGAGCTCCACGCCGAAGGCTTTGTAGAACCCGGAGATGTCGCCCATCACATGCGACTGCGCAAAGACGTGATCGTTTCCAAATAACGTTTCGTACGGCGGGCAATCGAGCGTGATGACGTTACTGAATACCCGGCGATGCTCCGATTGCAGATCGCTGAGCTGCCAATTGGCGCATTCGGAAGCGATCAGCGTTTCAGCCACATCCAACTGTTTCTTGAGCGCATGAATCTTCTGTACGGCGCGCTCCCCTCCGTTGCCGTCCAGCATGGCCTGCAATGTGTCCAACGCCGTGCGGCCATCCTCCACGAATTCACCGCACCGGAGATACTCGAGAAACTCCTCGTCTTCGGGATACAGCAGGCTCCAGGAAACCAAGAGATAGATCTTGCTGCGATTCAGCGCGCGTTCGACTGCAGGTGAATCTTTAATCGTCGAGGGCGCCGGAACAACGGCTGCGGCGGAATGAGACGCGCTCGGCACAGGCTGTTTACTTGTCATCAAGATGTCCTCCGAGCTGTCGAGTCATGTCAGGACGCACCGCCCTCACCACAACGAACTCGCCCACCCGTACAAAAACCGGATTCTGAGACCGGAGACTTTGTATGTATATGAAATGGCCAAGTGTATGTCAAGGACGAACTGCGTTGGCAACCGGATCTCTGACTTGCATCATTTATGATAACTTCCGCGGCAATCCTACATTCAGTGCCCTTTCCGCGGGCGTGACGCGGATCGCTACATGGTCGTTGACAGTTTTGCACACGATCTCGCACATTCCACACCCGACACACACTTCCGCGGCCACCGTCAGTTGGAGCGACCCAACATCGACCGCGAGCGCGTGCGTCGGACATTTTGACACACAGGCATAACAGCCTTGTCCTGCCGTGCACAACCGATGGGACACCCGCGCAATCCCCATTTGGACATCGGCAATCCCGTCGACCGGCAGCAACGCCCCGGTTGCGCACACGGCAATGCAGGGAAAGTCTTCACACAGCAAGCAGGGCGACTGGTCTGCGAAGAGGACCGGCGTGGCATCCTGGCCATGGGCAACGATTGCGCCTGGCGGACAGGCCTTGATGCAGTCCCCGCATTGCGTGCACCGCTCTAGAAAAAGCGCCTCTCCGGCAGCGCCGGGCGGACGGAGCCAATCGGTGCGGACCGGCGCCGGCCCCTTTACCGGAACGGCATCGGCCTCCCTGGAAAATTCTTGTGCGGCCTTCGCAACCGAACGAACAGAATCCTTGATAAAGTCGCGCCGGCCATATGAGGGATCGCTTACCATAGAAGAAATAAGAAGAAATACCATCTCCCGGCCAGAGGGTCAAAATGGCCGTCCAGCGCGACCTGGCCTACATCACGCCGTCGGCGCGCAACTTATACACCTCTACACAGCGATCACAGCCGCCGAATTCCACATCCCATCCCGGATGATTTTCTCGGATGAAGTCGAGCACATAGGGCTCGATCTTGTCGCCCATGTCTTCCACCCAGGAATAGGTGGGGAATCGGCACAGCGGGCAGGGAAATCCCGGCATGAGCATGACCTTGTTTTCGCTCTCCGGCACTTCGCCGCCCTCCACATCAACCGCGCGATCCATGACGCGGAGCGTGTCGGTGGCCATTTCGATCAATTCAGAATGCGTGAAATACGAGGTCTGCCAGAGCCCTTCGAACACCGACTTCAGTTGGAGCGGCGCGATCTTCCGGTACCAGGACCGAAATTCTTTGAACCGGTCCTCCTTGCTCAGCATCGGCTCTTTCCCGGCGGCGACCAGCCGGCTATCCACGCTCAAGCTCCAGAGCACGCGATAGCGCTGCAAAATCAGCGTTTCCTCGCCTGGATTCTGTCCGACCTTCGTATCCGGATCGTACCCGAACACCGGATCGATCATATCGGAGATGTGCATCAACTCATGGCGGCAGTACCTGGTCAGCGCCGGGTCGTAGAACCGGCGGGGAATCAGCTTGATCCCGACGCCTTTCATCCCCTTCTCCTCGAACTCTCTCGCCAGCTCTTTTTCCACCGATCCCCACTTGCGCAGAATATCGACGCCCTCCTGATCTTCCTTCAGGACGCCCTTCACCAGCACGATCCCTACCCTGTCTTTCAATAATGGGTACTCGTTAAACGAATCGCGCACGATGTCCGAAAAGCCCCACGTCCCAAAGAGATATTGATAGAGCTTCTTGAATTCCCCTTCCCGGTCTTCGAGCATGAATTTCTCGTAGATCGGATCGGCGTGCTCATGGAATTCCTTGTAATAGGTGGGATCGCCTTCACGCTCCGTCTTTTCGACGAAGGAGTCGATCACTTCTTGCAGCAAGGCGGGTTGAAACCTGATTTCCATGATGAAACCTCAAACCGTGAAAAGATCTATCGATAGGGAGTCAACGATCGCCGCGATGCTGGACCCCGGAGCCGGCTTGACTTGCCAGCAGAGCATCTCTTACGATCTCGTAAGCCTGGCGAAAAGTATACCGGCCTGATCGAACGGCAATCAAGGACCTGCCGGATAATATTGGACAGCAAGAACCTCCGTCATGATACCGGACCACACAATGACAATGCCCATACCTAGCGTGCTCCCCGGATCTCCGGCCGACGCGGCACAGACGCCGCCGATCGACTTTCTGGACTATTGGAAAAGTGATTGCCGCGAGGTCAGAACATTCCGCGGCCATTCGCACGGCATTTGGGCCATCGCTTTTTCTCCCGATGGCCTGACCCTGGCCAGCGGCGGCGCCGAGCGCCTGGTCCGCATGTGGGACATCGAAACCGGCCGGCTTCTGCGCTCGCTGCGCGGCCACACCAACGATGTCCGGGCCGTCGTCTTCACTCCGGACGGGCAGACCCTCGCCACTGGCAGCGAAGACCGCACCATTCGCTTGTGGAACGGCAAGACGGGCGAGCCGACGAAACTTCTTTTTACGCGATACGACCACAACGTGTGCAGCCTCTCGCTCTCGCCCGACGGCCTCATGCTCGCGCGCGGCAGCCACAACAAGGACATCAAGATCTGGGAAGTCACCACCGGCACCGAACTGATGACGCTGCTGGGCAAAGACGAATACGACCATCACTGGTCCGTCTGCGTGGCATTTTCGCCCGACGGCGTTCATCTCGCCCACGGCACCGACATCGGCAAGATCAAGCTATGGGAAGTCCTGCCGAGCGGCGAAGAGAAGGTGCTGCACGATGGGCACTGGCGGCGAGGCGTCGAAGATTCCACTGAGACACGCGGTTACTACATTGAAGACGACGGTGGATTTCAAAAGCCGATGGATTACTGGATCGGCGCCATGACGTTCACGCCGGACGCAAAAATGCTGATCACCGGCAGCCGGGACCGCACGATCAAGCTCTTCGAGATGCCCCAGGTCATTGAAAAGAAAACCCTCACCGGCCACACCGGCTGGATCCGCAGTCTCGCCGTGTCGCCGGATGGAAAAGTCCTGGTCAGCGCAAGCGACGACCAGACGATCAAGTTCTGGGATCTGGCCACCGGCCGCAACTTCAGAACGCTCAAGAGCCACACTGCCGGCGTCCGTTGCATCACCTTTTCACCAGACGGCACACGCCTCGCCAGCGCCTCCTGGGACCGCACGATCAAGCTCTGGGAAGGCGGAGCAAAAGCGGACGAGTAGACAGCGATAGCCAGCCGGCAACAACGCCTACAGGAGTCCAAATATCACTTGTAATCTGTTGCGTCAGGCGATGCAGGTGGAGGGCAGGACTCGTCGAATAACCCGGCGGATCGTTTTCGCAGCCTCAACCGCACGAAGCGCCTCTCCTTGTTCAACCGGCTCCCACACTCCAGGATATCGTCCTTCAATCGAGTAGGGATTCAGTTCTTCGAGTAAGCGTGCGTTGAAGTCTGCCAGCAGGCCGTCCGGCAACAGCGCATAGAGTTCGGTCAGATCATGAATTTTCGGAGGATCGATTTGCCGGGAAACAAGGAGGGCTTTGAGATATTTCTCTCCGCATTGCTGCGCATGAAAAACAACGGTATCCCACGGGATCTCCCGAGCAACGAGATTATTCTCGATGTTGAGCAAATCATGTTCGGCCTTTAGAACCCAGGCCCGAACAAGATCCTCGTTCTTAGGCCGCACGGTCATGCAGGATTTTCCCCTCTTGCCACGCCGTTCTTATCACGGTGCCTGGCGCGTCTCGGTACGCTTCGAATTCTTCAGGAGTCACGACGATGACATCTTTAGGAACACCCATGCCGGCCAGCAATCCATAAATCTCAACCGCTCGCCTTCGCTTAGAGCCCTGTGCCTGCATCACAACAAGCAAATCGACATCGCTATGAGGACCGGCCGTCCCTCTGGCATGTGATCCAAAGAGAACGATTCGCTCAGGGTGGAACCGCTCGACAATACGCCGTACCATTTCGGCGATCGTAACCTGAACTGCGCTTGTGCTCATCGCTGGTTCCACCATCCTATTTTGAACTCCCGATTGGAAGGATACCCTTTTAGGCCGCGGAAATCATCTGCGAGGAGGCTTTTCATCTCTGGCTCCGGTAAAGGCCACCGGCCGCAACTTCCAAGCACTCAAGGGCCACACTGCCGGCGTCCGCTGCGTCACCTTTTCACCGGACGGCAAACGCCTCGCCAGCGCCTCCTGGGACCGCACGATCAAGCTCTGGGAAGGCGGGGTGAAGACAGAAGAATAAAAGGCTCACATCTCTTCGTAACGCATTCCTTCGCCGTTGAATTGAGCACTCGCTTCTAAATCACTCACCATTGAGCGTTTTCTCCAATCTGCGTGCCTCTGGAACGCCTAAGTTCACGAGCGCAGCAAGGAGTTGATCGACCTCAAATTTTGCTGCGACCGCTGTTTTCAGTAGAGCTGGTTCTTGCCGTAAAACATTCTCGATCCACCCACAGACACGCCGACCAATACCATAATCACTCCAAAACTCTGTGTCCCCGGAATAGCTCTGCACCCAGGCCTTAGCTGATGTAATGAGGATCCGCAAGTGTGCGGGCCTAGGCGACACTTCCAACAAGTTGAGAGTCAGAAGAGCAACAAAGAGAGACGGCCCGCTCTTGACCAGCTCCTCCAGCACAGGAATGAACGGGGTAAGCCGATCAATGAATACGGGAGGCAAGTAGCATCGAGACGGCTGGCCAATGCCATAGTCATTGAAAAAGAGCACGGCGATGGCCGGTCCGATATGTGTCTCTATAGAACTACCGCGTTGGCCTCGTAGCCGCTTCCATCCCATACTTGCCATCAAACGGCCGGAGACCTTGGAACGAATACCAACCGCGGCGGATTCCTCAAGTGCTCGATCATTGAAATATGCAACATCACCGCTCCGCAGGAACGGCGGGAGGACGTCGAAAAAGGACCGGTCAGGTAACGAACTAATCGGTACTAGCGCGAGTTGCTCGATCTCCCGCAACGAAAGCCCCGGTAGGCACCTGGCCAGCAAATCAAAATACGCATCGTTCCATTCCCCAGGGGGGTTCTCAACGTCTTCGGTTGGGTCTAGCCCAGCCCCATTCGCCTCGGCAGTCCAGCCTGCATACGTCCGAGCCATTTCTCTGAGCCACGGCCGTTTGCCCACGTCGACGAGGCGCCGGCATTGGACGAGCCACACTGCAGCGGCCTGATGGTCAGCATATTCCTCAGGCCGTGAACGCGATCGCGCTGGCTCGTCGCGCACTACGCGTCCGCCCCGAAGGCGAATATGCTGCCGGAGTCGCGGAGCGTCCACCGGAAACCCTGGCCAGTCAGGTTCGGGCCGCTCATTGGCTAGCCATGCCAATTCGGCATCGATGGCTGCTTGGACCCGTTGCCGGTGTCGATCGAGACGCACAGCGACAACCTCTTCGGAGATGCCCCACCTGCGATGAGGCCGAATACATGCCGCAAAGGCACACCGCAGCACAGCACGAAGCAATCGTTCATCGATAGCAGCAAGGGTGGTACCTGCCACACCAAGGCCATATGCAGCAGCCGGCTCGCCTCGTGTGGCAACCTCAAGTAGAGACCGTATCTCCTGAGTACTGGCATTGTATTTTAGCGCGTGGATCATGCCCACGAACGCAATCGCAACAGGGTTGTACCGAAGTCCAGGTCGAAACCGAAGAACTGGGTCCTCTTTGGTCTTAAGCGCCTGAGCAAAGACGTCGAACGCCCAAGTCCGAGATTTGGCGCGCAACTCATCATCACCATCGCGTAAGGCGATCGTCGCGGCGCTCACAATGGCATTTTCCTGTAAAAAGTTCTCGCCCTGATCATCCTCTTCGTCTGGTTCTCCAGTCTCCAAATTGGCCGTCACGCGTTGTGCCCATTCAACCGCCGTCGCCGCAAACTGAAGTGACGACTTTGATGGTTCTTCCAGCGCATTCAACACGCTGAACTGCATGTTGAAATTCTCCCACCTGCCCTGTTGATCCCCCTCCTCTAGAGCTCGAGACTCAAGGTGCTGACGTTCAGTTTCTGGTGACACATATTGGTGGCCTTCTGCTTGGGTACCATCGTTCAGCTGAACAGATATTTTGTGCCAGTTGTTAGGGTTGAGACGATTAATTGCGTGCGTCGCCATGAAGGCAGGATCAGTAAAGTTCGACTTCTGGTCTGGTGGACCTATGCGCTCGGCAGCGCGGTGTACAAAAGCTTTGAGCGTCTCGTACAGGGGATCATGATCTCCTAAAGCATATTTACCGAGTAGATATTCAAGCGAAGCACGTCTCGAAACCCTTTTCTTCAGACTGTCTAGACTGACAATGCCAACCGGTTCTCTATTGCGAGGACTCAAACCGAACAAGTCTGCTTGCCCCATGTTGTCCTGTAGCTGTCGTTGTCGATCCACACATAGGAGTTTGGGGCAGGCGACAAAAGGAACCGCCGCCTCACGAGACTTCGGCCAATGCGAAAGCATGAGATCAACGGCGACAAGAAGAAAAGCCGCCGGAGACCCAGGAGGACCTAACACGTCACCAAGCACTGTTTCAAACAATTCCCCGTTCTCGATGCGGCGGTGCGCCCAGGCTTCTAGTGCCATTAGGGCCGATGTGAGGCTATTATGGCGTGCATTGTCTCGGGACCATGTATATGAATGCGTCCAAGGAAAAGCTCGCTCGCCGTCTGGAAACGAGAGGATGAACGCGTCAGCACCGTACTCGCGGCCATTGGTATAGAACAAGATCGCGTGATCGACAAGCCGCCGGATCAGCGCTAGCCCATGTTGAGGGGCATGGGTAAGCAGCTCTAAGAACGGTCCCTGCGTGGGGGATGCGGGCAAAAAATCGAGATCATGATGGGTAAACGGCTCCCTCAATCCACGATGTTCATCATCCTCATCTCGACGATGCTTAGGAATCAATGCTGCTGCGGTAAACTCTGCGAGTTCGACAGGAGCAGCTATTGCCAAGCTTCCACGAACCTTCAAGATGCTGCGGATGATTCCGTCCCCACCAGGGCGTTGCTTCAATCGTCGCAAATATTCTTTTGCTAACTCAGGAGTCCGATGGCAGCACAAGAGAAATCCGCTTCGTAGGGTGGATTCCATTACATCGATCGAATTGCGCTCGATTATTCCCCCAAACGGCTTACGGAGGTCTCTGAAGTTTGCAACATGGCGCGCTGACTCGATTTCGTCTAACCAACGAAAGAACCATGGCAACAAATCAGGCGTCAGCGGATCATGGCCCATCGTAGGCGTTGACCAGGCAAAATAGAAATCGACTACATCCGGGATTACTAACGCAGGCAAACCCTCCCCAAGTCCTAGTATCCATCGAATTAGCCTGTGCCAGGACGGCCCGCTCGGCATATAAACACTCGACGGTATTAAGGTTGGATCAACGCCTAACGCCGCATATATCTTTGCGGCTGGTTCAACATCGACAGCCATGACGATCCGTATAAGGTCACGGAGGAGACTCCCATCGTTTGCAAGCAGAAGACTAGAAGTGCACGCCAACAGTTGATGGCTGATCTCCGAGCGAACGAGCGCTAGCAATACAGCCCTGCGCCAGGAGTCGTGCATCCCCTCGCGACTTACACGTTCGAGGAGCGACTGCCACCGCGTGCCATTGGTCGCGCGCTCGAGCGCCATTCGCGCAGCGAGATCAACACCCCGTGCCAAAGCCGCAGACGCTGGTCGATCGAGCGGCAAACGGTCAACCATCGTCGGCTCGGCATGAAGAAGATTCCCGATCGCCCACTCGCGAAGGACATCGTGACGGAACACGACACGGTCATTTCCCAAATCGCGTAACGTCTCACTGGCCACCAAAGCATTGATCGCCTTTGCCGGATGATTCCTGACGTCCAGGGGGTCGGTGTGCGAGAGTGCCGCTTCCGCCAGAACACGAAGCAGTCTGACCCGGTCTCGGTGGTCATCGTCGCGTTTGCCATCGGCCGTCTTCCACCACTGTTCCGCTATATCGACCTCGGTACGAAGATCCGTGGCATCCCCTGGTTGGCTTGCCAGACGGGCGAGCCGAAAGAGGTTCCGGGTCACTTCACGAGCTGGGTGCGTCTCGGCCAAAAGCGGCACGAGCCGCGGAGCTGCACATTTGAGATCATCAAGCTCCGTGTCGCTCAGCTCCCCTATCAGGATTGGCTCGGCGCGGCCCAAGCGGTCAAGCGCCTCAGGTGGAAGCCAATTAGGCTCTTCTATACCGAACTGACGCCTCGCCGTTGCGATCACGGCGAAGCCGGGAACATCAGCTGCTTCCCGCACAAGGTCCGTAACCGTTGTCCGCTCATCCTCATCGAAGAAGTCCAGGTTATCGACGAACAGAATCGCTCCACCGTCTGCCGCAAGATCCGTTAGCAGCTCGCGAGCGGTGCCATCGAACCCGAGCACGTCCCGCATGGTGCTCCACCCCCTTGGCACCGTTCGGTTCGGGCTGAGCACGATAATCGGTGCTTCTCTCGCAATCTCCTCGGCGAAGTGCTTCAACACCCCAGACTTTCCGACCCCCGCATCGCCGCGAATTTCAACATAGCACCTCCTGTCTAAGGCGGCATGAACTGCGGCGACACGCTCATGTCTGGTCAATATCACATCGCCCACGCGATCGTTGATATCAGCAAGCGCATGGCGAGAAGCCTCAGCAAGCCTCGTACGCGCGGATGCATAGCGCCGCTCGCCGACAAGGCGAAAGGACTGACTTTTAAGGTCTTGGATCAGGCGATCGCGGATGCGATCGCCACCACTGGACGCGACCTGGAGCGCGAGTTCGACAAGGCTCGTCCAAAGGATTCCCGCTCGTAGCGTATCGTCGGAATGGAGAGCATGAATAGCACGTTCTCTTGCGTGCGCCTCAGACGCGGAGCCTTGGGCGGTGAAGTCAAAGATGAGAATCTGGAGTCTGCCCAGGAGGCGCCACACGGTCTCGTCATCGTCTGATGACCCCGCCTCACGCAAATGGGATTTGAAGGTCTGCACGAACCTGCGCATGTCATCGTTGGCGGAGCCGGGTCGATTGATCCGTGCCGTGAACGTCGCTGCGTCACCGATCTGTCGCGCCCAAGTCAGGACATCCTGATAGGCCCCATCGATCTTCCGGGATGTTCGGGCCGTTGCAATCGCAAGTTCATAGCGGGTGGCCCAAAAATCTGGCCGTTGGGATGCCAGAACAATTTGACCAACCACGCCTCGAAAGACCTCATCACCGGTTGTAAGTTTGATGCTCCGTTTGACTTGGATTTCAAGCACGGAGGAAGCACCATGTGCGTCGTGGGCATGTACGATCACGTCATCGAGCGGGTATCCCTCGGCAGCCCGCTGGAGCGCGATGCGATCGATAATCGTACCTGGCAGGCCACGGGGTTCCGTGCCTGTTAGCAGTGACAACAAGTAGAAGGCGCCGACCTGCCCTTCGAAATGGCTGCCAGCCGGTCCGGTAGATGCTGGACTGCTAACTTTCGTGGGCATCAACCTTATCTCCAGAACCTTTCAGCGTACACTCAACGGTGCTGTTCACCAACTTTCAGGCTAGGCCATAACGACCCGATTCCTTCTTTCTGCTCCGTTGCACCAGCCCAAATGATGGCGGGATTCATTGCCAGCCCTGAAACGGTATCACCACCAGCACTCGTGATCCTATTAGTGGTTCACCGAGCCGATCCGCTCTCATTCGGCATCTCGCCCTTTCCCAAGTCACCGTACTTTTTTTGGCACTGCAGTTCCGCCAATGCCGGCTTCAGAGTCGGATGGCCCACGTCGGAGCAGGCACGATTGAGGTCCCTGAACCGGAAACGACAGGGCAAGCGCAGGACGACGATCGAGCCGTTGCTCGGGCTTTTCCCCTTCAACGATATGCCAATGCTCTTTGGGATCGTCGAAAGGAGAATTCAGGATGGGCTGAGGGACTTCGTAGGCGCTCATGGTCGAAGAGGAAGAGACGCGCGCTCAGGCGGCAAATTTGATCACGCTCAATTCAGCAGCCTCATCCGCCGCATCGAGTAGTGTTTCTACGACCGCCATGACGGAATCCTCAAGAGAGTATTCCGTGCAGTTGTCACAGAGCAGGACGGGCAGGCTCTTAATCACGACAATAGACCGGTCGCTGTGCTTAAACGGCAAGTCCGTCGTTTCCCGTTGCATGTGTCCGCCACAAACTCGGCATCTCATGGATCCTTCCTCCTGGTTCTGAAATCCGGTTCCCACTCGCGAGGACTCGGCCGGTACACCGTTACGATGCGGACATTGTCTCCCGGAACATCGGTCGCAATCTGGAGATGCGCCGCCCCTTCGTCCGACCGACACAGGATCAAGTAACTCGGCAGATATTTGTCTTCCGGATACGACTCGATGATCTCATAAGTCCCCACCGCCCACAAAGTGCCTCACGTGATAACACGCGGCCCTTCAACCGCATCTGCACGTGGTAGGTCCAGAAAATCTTCCTCTCACGGACACACCGTTGAATAAATGCCCGAGGATCGTCTGGAATGATACGCTCAGACGCCATTTAGAAACCAGGCCTTACTGGACACATCCGTTCAGCTTCTTCACCACCAGCAATTCGTTGCCCCGGTCATCGATGACTTTCACGGCGATCGGCTTGTGCTCGCCCACTTCAAATGGCGCGCTGGTCGTTCCTAACAAGCACTACCATTCACCTTTTTCGCATTCACTGATCGCGACGGAGTGCAACTGCCCCGAAGGATACCTTGTTGAGGCAAAGAAATCATCTGGGCAAGTTGGGATGAAGTTCAGAAGTCCAACTGCTGGCCGGCGAAGCAGAAACAGTTTAATGGGCAGTAGAAACAGGGCTCGCTCTTGCATTCAGTGGGATGCCGTCCACAATGAGTCAAGTTATCAGTCAACCTGATTGAGAGTTCTAATTCCGAGGTGACGCCACGGAACACACTTTCGTGATCAATTCGGCGCAATTTCGTAGATCAGCGTGACGGTCGCGTCGACCTTCATTTCGCCCGGAGAGATCGGCGGCTCCCCTCCCCCAGCATCCATGGCCATCATCGCCCGCCCTATGTGGGAGGTCGGTCGAACCATGTGACCGCCTTCGTTGACCGAAAGCACGCGTACGAGTTTCACGTGCAATGCCTCACTCAATGCCGCCGCTTTTTCACGGGCCAATGACGCCGCGCGCTTCAATGCGTCCAATCTCGCCGGCCACTCGTCGCGCAAAGCCCAATGCAGCCCCTGAAAATGATTGGCGCCCGCCGCCAGGACTTCCTCGATCACCGTCCCGATCTGCTCCAGATTCCGCACGTCCACCGTCACCGTGTTGCGCACCACATACCCAATGATCTCCGGCGGTGCGGGCGGAGCATCATCGGAGGAGCGTTCAGGCGGCGGTTTGTATTGCGGTGAGACCGTGAAGGAGGAGGTCTGGATGCGTTCTTTCTCAATAGTGAGACCCCGGAGCCGCTCCATAACTTTGGACATCACGGCATTATTCTGCCGTTGCGCATCAGCGAGCGAGCGGGCAGCGGTGTCCATACCGAACGTCGCGAACGCCTGGTCCGGCGCACTCGTCAGACTGCCGGTCGCCGACACCGTGATCGTCGGCATCTCCGGCTTGGACTCATCGTGGGCCTGTGCGACAACCGGCCACAGGGTAAGCAGCGCGATCAATACGACAATGACCATGGGTCTTCCTCCTGTCATTGAACCCAACCATCTCCGCCATCATCTCCGGGCTTCGTCAGCCTACCCTGATGTTGAGATCAGAACAACCGGCTCGGAGCGATCCCACCTCTTGACGGAACCATCGCGGTGGGGCATTGTCCAGACCAGGCAGCCGACGATTGAGGAGGGTACCAATGGCGATGGAATCCAGCATGCTCCCCATCGGGACACCCGCTCCGCCGTTTGCTCTGCGCGACGTCGTGAGCGGCCGGACCTATTCGCTTGATTCATTTTCCGGCAAAACAGCCTTGTTGGTGATGTTCATCTGTCGCCACTGCCCCTATGTTGTCCATGTCGAGCAAGAACTCGCCAAGATCGGGCGCGACTATCTGGACACAGCCCTCGGCATGCTCGCCATCAGCAGCAACGATCCAGTGAACTACCCCGAGGATGCGCCGCCACGACTCAAAGAAATGGCCGAACGGCTGGGCTTCACCTTTCCCTTCTGCTTTGACGAAACCCAAGACGTCGCCAAGGCCTATCGAGCGGCCTGCACACCGGACTTCTATCTGTTCGATCGGGAGCGGCGGCTCGTCTATCGCGGGCAGCTCGACGACAGCCGCCCAGGTAACAACAAGCCCGTCACCGGACATGATCTACGCGCCGCGATAGAGACCGTCCTGGCCGGCAAGCCAGTCGATGGCAATCAACGGGCGAGCATCGGGTGCAGCATCAAGTGGAAGCGGGACACTCAAATCTGACAAGCACGTTGATCGCCGAACAGATGTAGGCGCCAGCCGACACTCAAGCGTCCCGCAAGGAATGCCGGCCAACCCACGGGCGAAGTACCGGAAACTCCAAGAGAAATTTATTTCGACGTTGCATCCTGACTTGCCGGCGAAATTGTGCACCGAATCGCCGAAAATATTTCTCAAAAAAAAGAGTTCCGCGCGCAATGTTGGCATGAAAACTCTCGGTCCCCATCTTCTGTGGATAATCCTGTGAATAAGTTCTCACGATCGCACGGAACAGCGCGAATTGACCGTATGACGCTTCAAAGTGCCCAATTTTTAGGCGTCTGCATGACGGCGGACATGCCACTACTAATTGTGGCTAGAGCCATAATTCTTTATTTTTTCCACATTTCCAAGTCAATGCAGCTTGACATGATGAAATCGACAATGCTGGAGCGGCTCATGAGCAGGCTAGCCGCCTTCTTATCCACAGCCTCAACGATTTTCTGTGGATCAGAGCCAAATAGGCAAGCCTGGAGCGATGTTCGCAATCTGTCAAGAGTCGAGCTAAAAATTATCGATTGGCGGGATAATCGGAGAAGATCAAGCGAATCATTCACTTGAGAAAAATCGAGAGGGAGCGCGTTTGGCGCGCTTATTTTTTTCGATAGACGTTCAGCCCCACCTTCTCTTGGCGGTCGGGGATCGTGACATTTCCTTCGGTCGAAGCGATGATGATTGTCTTACCTGATGCCGACGGCCCGAATTCCTTCGAAAGGTCGACCTTGATCGTCAACCACGTGCCCTCAACGGTCATTTCAACATTTTTCATGGTCCATTCCTTTCACAACTCTGTCTGCGCCGCGTGATCGCCTCTCAATGTGACTGATTCGGTTTCAGCCGTTCAATCATTCGTTCCAACCGCTCCAAGTGAGGTTGCCCCACTGAAATGAAGCCCAAACCAATTTCGTTGTTCCGGTTCCAGCGTACCGCAGCCCGCTCGACCAGAATCGGCGCCGGCTCACCGGGAATCTCGAATCGGAGCGACACCGTCATACCTGAATAAACCGTCGCCTTCGTCTGGATCAGACAACCGCCCTTCGAGAGATTCATGACCGTGCCAGCCCATTCGACGCGAGAGGGGCCTGACACGACGATCTGAACACTCACCGGAAACCGCTGATGGCGACGAAGATCCATAGCCCCCCTCTCAGTATCCCCGCCCTGTGCTGCCGCCGCGCCCCATCCGATCCAACGGAAGCGCCTCATACCGCTGCTTCAAGTCCGCATGCGCATTGAGAAAGGCCTTCACTGCCGCATCGTCGGCGAAGATCTCTGGACTACGCTTACGGTAGTCGGCAACGGTCATGCCATGTTCGGCCAGCAGCGCGCTGAGCTTCGCGTTGATATCCGCCCCCATGGCCTTCATCTGCTCCGGAGAGGGCCGCTGCCCCTCGACATATTGTGTCCCGTTCTGGAAGTAATTCATCATCATCTCGCCGATTTCAATGCGGGCCTTCACGAACTTTTCTATCTCGACCGGTTCCGCCGCCACCCCGACGACCGCATAGAGCATGGCGCCTATTACGATGGCAAGCCCGTATCTCACCTGATTCATAGTCTTAATTTCCTTCTCGTCGCGTAAAGATGACGACAGTCCATGCAACGGGCGAGATCATACCATTTTGAATCCGCAACTGGTAGGCCCAGCCCCGGCTCATCGTGCATCCCATATTGCTGAACCAGTTCTATTGGCCGGCGCCATGAAGAGCCCCAAGATTGCCAAGACACAAAAGACAGCGCCCGCATGGAAGGTGAACGACGCGCCGAGGCTATCCCAGAGGAGCCCCGCCAATGTGCTGGCGACGAGCATCGCGCACCCGGCGGCGAGGCTGAAAAACCCATAGGCG
>Ga0224500_10000894_pt1 | contig 18703 bp, 23 predicted proteins | sample SF_Oct11_sed_USG_FD_168126 | JGI IMG/M metagenome (GOLD analysis project Ga0224500, IMG submission 168126) | Sediment microbial communities from San Francisco Bay, California, United States - SF_Oct11_sed_USGS_4_1 | ecosystem: Environmental > Aquatic > Marine > Sediment | place: USA: California... | reverse complement strand
TGCGGCTCCAGCAATTCCCACGTTCTGTCGGATATATCGTGTCGACGATGTGATGGTTTCATGCTCAACCTCCTTCGGTTCAGCATCATCCTACATCATTTCACATCTCGTGACGACACTGTCTAGCAGTGCCATGTTTTTCTGAATGAGTGTGGTCAAGTGGCTCGGATATTGACTGATCGGCCATGGGATGGCTCTTCCGAGGCCTGTTTGAGCAATTCCAAGACAGCCTGATTCCATCCGGTTGGGCCGATGCCTGGCGCGCGAATGAGGTTCGGCAGGTTGATATCGGAGTCATACGTGCCATCCGGTTTTTGTACCAAGACAGGATGATCGACCGTCAGTAAGAGCGGGAGATCATTCAAGCTATCGCCGATGCCGATGGTTTCGATACCGTCTGGCAGGTTGGCCAGTCGCTCCTGTCGCTTGTAGCAGCGGAGAAGAATTTCTGCGGCCCGACCTTTGTCGTTGTTTCCTGTCAAGTGAAAGAACCGTCCGCCTCTGGTCCAATGCAGCCCTCGTGTCACGATCTGGCGGCAGACTTCCTCGATCAATCTGGGAGGGCCGTTGACCAAAAACGGCTCATCGAACTCCCGCAGCATAGCCCGCAGTGCATCTTCTCGGGCGAGCCCTGTGTTCCCCATGACTTCGTCGACCGATAGGTCGCCGAACCCTTGGAGCGGCGTGCCCACTGCCTCTTCAATTTGTCGGAGTACATCCCGGAGGAGGGCATAAGGTGTGCCGAGTTCAATGATTTGATAGCCGGAGCGGCGTCGTGATCGTTCCAAGGGGAAGTCAAAGGTATTGAGGGGCACAAACACCGCCGCGCCATTCTCGACGATGAAGGGATTGTGGTGATCAAGGCGCTCTCGAAGTGGTTCGATTTCGGCGCGGGTCTTTCCGGAGACGATAATGACTGGAATGTTTTCCGCACGGAGGGCGTCGAGCGCCGGTCTCGCCTCGTCAAAGGAATAGGTGTCGTTGTCTAAAAGACAACCGTCCAGGTCTGTGAAGAGTAGATAGCGTGACATAGTCTTAAAGATGTCGTAGGTCTTCGTTGATCTGCGACCGGGAATGTCCGGCCAGACGTCGTTCCAGGAAATCCTTCGCCAGATCCTTGCCACCCAACCCCAGGGCTAATGCAGCCGCAAGGACGAGTCCTCCCCAGGTAATGCCGAATCCGACCACGACGATGTGTTGAGCAATCCCCAACTGTTCGAACGCCATGGCCACAGTCAAGAGCTGAATGCCCCAGCGCGTTCCGGCTGCGATCCAGCGGGCCGGAGGTAACCCCGCGTTCACCGCAGCGATGAGGACGGCCTGCGACACGAAATTCGAGACGAGGTACCCGATGATCCCGATCACGGCCGCGGTGACCAAATGGGGAATATACGACAAGAGTGAGTGAGCGGCTTCATTGATCGGGGCCACATCGAGCGCGCCCAGCGATGCCGTGGTGGCGAAGATCACGATCAACCAGTAGGTAATGCGGCCGATAATATAAGACGGATCGGCTTTGATGCCTCCCCGCAGGAGGGCTGCCGCGATACCGATTCGATCACAGAGTCGATCCAGGCCAATGACGCGCAGCAGCCGTTCCATCAAATGCCCCATGCCCCAGGCTACGCCCAGACCAACCAGCAAGAGAATCAGCATGGCCAGGACATTGGGAAGGATGGCAAAGACGCGCTCGCCAAGTGCGGTCACTGGTCCGAGTAACGTATGTTCCCAGCTTGAGGTCATGGCTCGCTCCTTTCAGACTTTGCGCGAGCAGCCCCGATGACTTCGCGCGAGTCATGAGACTGAGGCCAACGTGCGACAAGATACTCTTTCTGTTTCTCGAACGTCCGGCAGAGCGTTTCGATGAGCTGCTCGGCTTCCGCCGAGGTCAACCCTTGGCTATCCAGCACGAATGACGCGGTCTTTCCTAAATAGAGAGGGGTCAGCGCTTTCAGGAGATGTTCTTGTGGGAGCACGTTCCGATGATGCGCGAGGGCGGCGTCATAAATAATTTGGGCCCATAGCGAATCCGGAATGCGGAAATCCCGTAGGGGGACGTTCCGGAGGCTGGACAGCTGATCCAGGGCGTCTTCCGAGAGCATGCGTGCCCAAATATCGTGCAGGTCCGTCAGCCCGAGCTGAAACAAGTCCACCATCCGTTCGACATTGACATTCACCGGCTCAACGCCCACCTCATATTGGAAGCCGAAGAGAGGCACCTTTCGCGAGTCTGTGACGGGGATCCAGGTGGGGGCATGGGCTTCCATCAAGGCGAACAAGGCCCCCACGACCTGTCGCAACATAGAGGAGAGGTCGGCGGCAGGGTCTTTGGGATCATGAATCTTGGCCCCGAGAAAACTCTGACACACCTTCGCTCCGCTCGTAATGGCCTCGGTCGTCATCCAAATATCGATCCCGAAGCGCGCGACATCGGACTCCCAGACGTGCTTCTCGAGATAGTGTTGCGCCAGCTCTCCGGTGAAGCCGAAATCTCCACCGATCGGCTGGCGGACCTCCTGCCCGTAGAGGGCTCGGGTCAGCGGATAGGCGATGCTGTTGGTGATAGTTCCGTCGTACTTGTGGCGTCGATAGTACGGGGCCACATAGTCGTAGCCTTCTTTGAGAATCGGATGAAGGAGCAGTTCCATCCACTCGGGGGTGATGCTGCGGACGTCCGAATCGACGACGGCACAGGCTTTGACTTTGAGCCGTCGAGCGATCTCGAAAATCGTGCGAAACGCGCTTCCCTTGCCTGGGATTCCAGGATACGGCGTGACAATCCGGTGGAGCGTGCTCTGCCGATCACTGATGAAGAGGGGATCCAGATCAACCATCGTATTGGCGACAATAGCTGGAGTGTCATCGGTGGAGCCGCCATCGGAATTCACCAGCACAGCGCGATGACCGTGAAAGTATTTTGCCAGCCCCGCTCCGACGGCGCGGACGACGTGGCCGACGGTCCTTGCATTGTTGAAGCTGGGAATGCCGACCAAGATGTCGGCACTGCGCACGGCTTCCAGCAGGTCCTCGGTTTCAGCGGTGAGTGGAATCAAGCTGTTGTTCATGAGACAGTCTGCCTGGTTTCCGCCGTAGGATCCCAGGCATGGTCCTGTTCGACGGCGTCCATGAGCCGATGAAAAATATCTGGGACAGCATGGGTCACCCGGCTCCAGTTCGAGATCATGGGGACGCCCAACGGGTCGCCGAGGAAGCTGTCCGTCGCCAACGTCATGCCGCGCAGAAATACTTCAACGGCGCGCCGCTCCTCATGGCGGTCAAAGCGCAAACTGTTGATCGCCGCGTCATTTTCGTACCGACTAATCGCTTCTTGCGCGGCTTGGAGATAGGTGGCCCGCAACGTCTTAAGGGTGCCTTCCGAGAGGACCAGCCCTTCGCTTGCCAGGTTGCGGAAGAGCGATTTGGTGATATCGACGCACATTTTCAAGAGGCCCGCGTCAGGATTGTGCGTCGACAGCGTTTGATGCTTGTGTTCATAGGCATCGGCGATATCGGCTTGGCAAATGCGACGGAGTGCGCAATTGCGGTACACCTCGGCCAGCATGCCGACCTCCAGCCCCCAGTCGCCAGGAATACGGTTGATCCAGGCCAGATCTCGCACCATCGCGAATTCTCCGGCCAGCGGGTAACGAAAACTGTCCAGAAACGAGAGGAGGGGATGCGGCCCAACCAGTAACTGTAGACTGCGGATCAGCGGAGTAATGAAGAGACGGGTCACACGCCCATGCATGCGGTCCGTCACGCGGCTGTAATACCCCTTGCAAAATTCGTAGGCGAGGTTCGGATTGGCGACGGGGTAACAGAGGCGAGCGAGGTACTGGCGGTCGTAGCTCACGATGTCGCAGTCATGCAGGGCGATGACCTGGCTTTGCCCCCGGGCCAGCACATAGCCGTAGGCCGTCCAACACCCGCGTCCTTTCCCTTGGTGTCCGATGTCGATTTCATGCGAGACCAAGGTGTTCAGCAGCGCCTGGATCCTGGTCCCGTCGTTCCAGACGACGCGGACTCGTTGGGGGAGCTGAGAAAAGAATTGCTTGGCCAGTCGGAATTCTAGCGCAGAGGCCTGATCCAAAGAAATGACGATCTCGTTGATGTAGCGAACCTCACCCAGGATTTCCACGATGCGCTTGAGGGCGGGACGTTCCAGTTCCGAATACAGTGAGGGGAGGACGAGCGCGATCGGCGTCGTTTTCGCATACCGCTCGAGCTCGTGCTCCAGCTGCTCCGTGTTGGGCTGACCGAGACGGTGGAGAACGGTCACGACCCCATTTTGATAAAAATCAGACACGATGACCTCTCTGCGGATCGCTGATTATTGCTGAACGTCGATCCCGCGTAAAGCCGGGGGAGCGAAGAGATGCGGATGCTTCTCAACCGATTCTACGCTCAAGAATGCAGGGGATGTGCCATCGCTGAGTATAACGAAAGGCTAAGACTCTTGTCACTTCGTGCCGGGGATTCGCTCGAATTCTGATAAAACAGCTCGCAGAGGTGCAGGGAAAAGCAGGCAGGAGTGGAGGGTTTCCCCTATGGCTTATCCGTCGACAGCTTCTTCCCTAGCCGCCTCGCCAATCGCACCATGCCGGGCGATCGATCACTGGGGCTGAGGAGCACGTTCAGGACATGAAGCTGGCTTTGATCGGCAAAGGCAGCGGCAAGGTTCTGTTCAAATTCCCGCTGCGTCCCTACGCGCGAGCCTCTTCCGCCTCCGATCAGGTCGCACACTTTGTCATACTGCCATTCATGCACATCGTTAAAGGGGCCCTCCAAGATCTCTCGCTCCGTCGAATAGCCTCGATTATTCAAAATAATGACAATCGGAGCTTGTCCATAGCGCACGCAGCTGGCTAATTCAGTCCCAGTCATTTGAAAGGCTCCATCTCCTACTAAGACGATGGGCCGCAGGCTGGGGTCGGCAAATGAGGCGCCTAAGGCTGCGGGAACGGCAAACCCCATCGAGGTGTAATAGGCCGGTGACAGAAACTCAAACCGGTGGCGAACATGTAGGTCAGCGGCGGCAAAAAGCGATTCCCCGACATCGGCAATCACGACCGTCTTTTCCGTCAAGACTGTATCAAGATGGCGGAAGAGTCCGCCGAGCGTTACTGGTGCATCTGGGTCTGGTGTCGCCGGTTTTGGAAGGGTTTGAACCGGGAACAGCCGCTGGGAATGAGAAAAGGAGGGCAGTGGAGATTTCACAAGACCCTGGACAAAGTCCTGGAATCGAATCGATTCATACCGATGGTGTTTGATGGCGACGCGGTCGGCGGTGGCATGGATGGTGCGGCCCTCTGATAGTAAGGGCGACGTGGCATCGAGGTCTTCCACATCAGATAGAACAGATCCCAGGATCAGGAGGCAGTCGGAATCGTTGATGAAGTGCTGAACTTCATCACGTCCAATGAGCCCGCCATAGACACCGACATAGAGCGGGTGATCCTCTCGGATAATCGATTTACCAAGTAGGGTCGAGGCGATGGGAATGTTGAGTCGCTCCACTAAACGAGTCAAGTCATCTTGCAGGCCAAATCGACCGACCTCTGCGCCAACCAGCATGGCCGGCTTCTTGGCCGACGCGAGCATGAGTCGTACTTCACTGATCGCTTCTTCCAGGGCCGCCGGGTCACTCGGCGTGTCCTCGATGCAGATCGGCTTCATACCACCCATGAGGGGACAGTGGACCATGTCTCTGGGGATTTCGATATAGATCGGACGGCGGTAGCGAAGCAGGGCGGCAAAGGCCCGATCCATCTCTCGTTCGGCGGTCAGGGGATCATCCAACGTCACGGCGGCCACGGTCATCCGCTCGAAGACTTCTCGTTGAGTGGCAAAATCCCGAACCATATGATGCAAGTAGGGAGTGCGAGTTCGTTCAGACAGACCAGGTGAGCCTGTCAGCAGGACCACCGGCGAACGTTCCGCATAGGCGCAGGCGATGGCGTTGACGGTATTGAGCCCGCCGACGCAGTAGGTCACGCAGACGGCTCCAATGCCGTTGATGCGAGCATAGGCGTCTGCCGCGAAGCCGGCGCAGTCCTCCCGCGTGGTTCCGATGTGCGTGATCGGCGAGGCCTCGATGAGTTGATAGAGAGAGAGGACATAGTCACCGGGAATGCCAAAAATATGGCGAACACCCAGGCGATACAGGCGATCCAACACAGCAGAACCAATGGTAGCTTTGTCGCCCATTCCTCATTTATCCTCACAGGAACGATTGTACTGCTCTGGTGTCAGGAAAACATACTGACCGGGGTTCGTCAAGCAATGAGCGTGTGATGATCGGGCTGACGACAGCCGGCATGTGACCACTCTCGCATAGAGTTCGCTACACCATATGTTACAGGAGATAAGACGATGACACCGATGGCCAAGGTTCGCCTTACGACACTACGGATCCCGGAGGGGCGACCGCTCTGGCTCTTTGCCGGTCATGTCGGACCGCTCGTCGGTCAAGCAGCCGCTGGGGATCTGGTCGATGTCCTGACACCCGACGGGCAATTCTACGGCCGTGGTCTCTATAACCCTGCTTCGAAAATCCGTGTCCGTCTCCTGACCTTCGAGGATGAACCCATCGACGAGGCGTTCTGGCGTGGGAGAATTCAACAGGCGATCCGTCTTCGACAGCGAGTGGTCGCCCAGTCCAATGCCTATCGGCTGATTTACGCTGAAGGTGATCGACTACCGGGGTTGATCGTGGATCGGTACGATCAGCTGCTGGTCATGCAGTGCTTGTCGTTCGGCATGGATAGCCGGAAGGAACTCTTGGCCGACATACTGATGAAGGAATTGAACCTGACAAGGGTCTATCTACGGAATGAGGCCAAGAGCCGCCAACTCGAAGGGCTGCCTCTCGAACGAAGGTTTCTCTGCGGCAGCGGCGTGACGAAAGTGGAGATTCACGAAGGGGCTGCAAAGTTTCTCGTGGATGTCGAGAAAGGTCAGAAGACCGGCTGGTTTTGCGATCAACGGGAAAATCGGTTGGCGACGGCCAAGCTGGCAGCAGGTGCCGAGGTGCTGGAAGTGTTTTGCCACACCGGTGCATTCGGCATTCATGCCGCGCTCGCTGGAGCCGTATCGGTGGAAGGCCTTGATGTCAGTCTAGACACGCTGGCCATGGCCCAAACACAGGCCACAATGAACAAGGTGGAGGGTCGCTGCATCTATAAACAAGCTGATGCGTTTGAGGAAATGCGCAAGCTGGTGAAGACGGGGAGACGCTATGATCTGGTGATCCTCGATCCTCCGGCCTTCGCCCGCAGCCAACAGGCCTTAGCTGGGGCATTGACTGGGTATAAGGATGTCAACCTCTTGGGCTTGAAGCTGCTGAAGCCGGAAGGATTTCTGGTCACGAGCTCCTGCTCCCATCCTGTCTCTGAAGAAGATCTCTGGAAGAGCATCCGCCTGGCGGCACGCGACGCCAAGCGAGAGATTCGATTAATCGAACAACGAGGCCAAAGCGCCGACCACCCCATCCTCGCCAGTATGCCGGAGACACGGTATCTAAAGTGTTTTATTGTGCAGGTGTTTGAGTAAACTTCAGAACGATTTGGCGAGGCAGTACGCTCCTCATCGTGGCCCGATCCTTCACGGTGGATCAAGACAAATGCTTAGCCTCAGCGACCTGAGGAAACGCCGCCTGCTTCGCGTGGATCGGCGAGCACGAACTACCTACCACCGCCGGTGTCTAGCGCGTGGGCCGGTTGGTTGCTTCATGAGCAACCGAGAATAAAGAAACACTCCCGACCCCTTTTATTCAACTTCTCAGATTATGGAGATGACACTCTGACGACACGGCGCACCGCCGTGTCGTCAGCAATCTACCAGGCGCCACGTTAGGAATAGCCTACACTGGCCAACCAACCGGAGCCATCTCTATTCTGCCCTCAATCATTTTCCTACTTTCAAGAGCCATCCGTCGCCGCGCTCACAGAGGCTGGGGCCTTTCCCTGTAATAGCAACTCTGATGAAGCTGCCTTTGGCCGAGGCGGGGATCTTGCCGCTGACTAGAAACCCACCGAAGTGAGGCGTCACGGTGACCGGGACGTTTTCGTCCTTGATCATCACCGTAATAGTTTTGGGAAATGTCGACTTGGATGCCACAAACGAAAATGCCGATTGCGGCGCGACTTCTATATTGTTGTCTGTTTGTGAGTATGGCTTCGGCAGGAACGTGGAAAACGATACGCCGTCGCAACCATCCACGCTGCCAGAGCCGGAAGGGGCTGAATCATAGCCGGCTCGGACATCGCCGATGTTGCCGAAGGCACTCAGTACTATAACGATCGCTAGGGCATATAGAACATTCACGATGATACCTCGCTGTTGATTGTTGATAGTGGCCAGGATGGCGGGGATCGATGAGTATGGTCTATTGTGTAATCCCTGAGGGGGAAAAAGCAAACCTCGGATGACTCGCAGGGACCGAGGTGAGCGGCTCTCTCGTTGTGGAGACCCTGCACTTTGCCGACGGGAGCATCGCAGATCTGACTGAGTGGTTCCTTTGAGCCAAGCCACCGCGGGTGGCGAATCCGCTGGTGGAGCAAACCATGCCGGAGGATGCGACGTGTAGCTTCGGATGGATAAAAAGTACCGGCAGTCTGTTATTGCAGCCGACGCGCAAGTCGTCGGTGTGCCACCGCGGTTCAGTTGTACACGCCCATACCGATCACAATGAGCACCGCATAGTCTTGCTTCGCGCAGCCCCCGACCGGAGGCATTGCGCCTCATGGCGCAATGGGAAGCGCCGTCTGCTTCGCGTGAGCTGGTGAGCACGTACTACCCACTGCCGCCGGTGTCTAGCACGCGGGTCGGTTGGTTGCTTCATGGTCAACCGAGAATAAATAAAGACTCCCGACCCTTTTACTATATTTATTACCGCGCAGCAACAGTCTGGGACTCACGGGCTGCCAGACTCTTTCGGCGATTATTGGAAATGGTACGGTCGATCATGGCCCCGCAGTTGATGCATTTCCATGCATAGAACACCAGAAAGAAATCCGAGAACCGCTCTAACATCATCATCCCTGTACACTTCGGACATTTCATTGACCCCTCCTCAGGTGGTTAGGCTCATTGCTACCATCGATGTAAAGCAAGAGCTGCGCCAAATTGTCAGATGTCAACATCTCAAGGATTCAAGACATACGTAGTTAAGCTGAGCACGGAGTGTTATCAAAAGTGACGGTGCGAAGAGATGAATCTGTCATTGGTTTGTCAGGTTGTGTCAGAAACTAAAGGGGTCGGGACTCTTTATATGGCGGCATGGTGTCAGTTGCCGAATCAGCTATCCCTTGCACGCGCTGTTCCTGATTCGTCACAGAGAGGTTGGAGATGAGCTGGGAGTCTTTCGTTGAGGTCGCCACGCAAGCTGTCGATGCGCCACCACGGTTCAGTCTTCTACGCCCATGCCGATCACGATGAGCACCGCATAGTCTTGCTTCGTGCAGCCCTCGACTGGAGGCATCGCGCCTCCTGGCGCAACTGGAAATCCCGTCTGCTTTGCATTAGCTGGTGAGCATGAACCACCCACTGTCGCCGGTATATAGCGCGCGGAACGGCAGGCTAGGTGGGTCACGTCGTAGAGTGTCGCGCCTTGATCGAGATCCCAGCGCCTGTCGCCGCGGCTGTCGGTCGGATGAATTGTCAGCACGGCCGTCACTTTGCGGGCGCCCGTGACCACATATTTCCCGGGAGGGAGTGGAATGGTTGGTTGCTCCATGATCAAGCCGTGTTCCTCAAGCCACCAGTCCGTCTCGTCGAATTTCCAGCGAGCCGGGGCGAGGCCACCGGCATTTGTGAGTGATGGATAACGGTTCAGTTTCACGCCTCGAGGACCTGGGTCCAGCGGCCACAGACCCCACAATTGCGCCCCGTTCCCGGAGCTCGCATCTGGATTACCCAAAGCTGCGATGTACTGCGTCGAGATACGCCTGAATTTGGTCTGGCCTCCGCCTGCGGCATACAGCGTCTGAGCTACGACGGCGATCGTCACCAGCAAGACAGCTGCAATGCAGGTGCGGTGAAAGAGGCGCTGCATGCTTCTGGTGCGTCCCGACCGCTGTACAGAGATGCGGATTCTGATCGTCCTGAGTAGTGACATCATCGCGCGACATTCCTTTCAGGGCGGTGGAGCAACCATCAGATCGCCACCATCTTTTACCAGCCCAGCCATAGCGATATCCAGAAAGACATTAACTTCACGATGGGGGCTGGGCTATGACTATCTTGCGGAGGTGTGGAACGAGCACACACTTGATGAACTCGATGAGGATTTTGGAGCGTTGCTGATGACGCTCAGCTTCTTTACGTCCCCGAAACTTGCCGAAGCCTACCATCAGGAAACAAAGGGGACGGGGAGTTTGGAGCAGCTTGCCCAATCGGGGATCGAGATCCTTCCTGATGCGATGCACGAGTACGCGCACCTGGGACGGTCGATCTATCAAGCGCCCTCGGACCACACCATGGTCGGGCGCAATGATCCCTGTCCCTGCGGGAGTGGGAGAAAGCTCAAGAAGTGTTGTAGCGCAAAGGAAGAAACGGGCTCAGGTCCAGTCTTCCACTGACAGGCTGTGTTGCTGAGAGTGCTCGTGCTCAGGAGGACTGAGACAGACAGAGGTGGTGGGTTTCGTCTATACTCGGCACATGTCTTATCGATCTGACGCTACTGCTTCTTTCTCAGCTGAGTCCCGACGAACCTTCTACGAAGGGCATCGGTCGCTGGCCCTGTTCATGCTTTTGGTTGTGTTTGTGGCACCATTTGCGGGGCTCTACGTGGCTGGATTGCTTGGTGTCGTGATTGGGGTAGTGGTCTCGGCTGCGGCCTATGTGCTCACACCCTCTGTCTGGAAGTGGATTGGCGGCTGACCTTGTAAGTCAGCCGCCTTCCTTCGGGAACTATTGCTGGATAGCCGACAAAAGCCAGCGTCCCTCACGCACGCGCATGAAGGTCCAGACTTCGCCCGATTCGGTCGATGTTTCGTGGCTCCCTTCGACCAGGTAGCCTGGTTCTCCGCGCGAAATTGTCGTGGAGACCGTATAGTCACGGGCATTCCAGCGTAGGTCCACGGTTGCATAGTCAGTTGTATCTTCGGACCAGGCTTCACGCACATCTCCCTTGAGCAACTCCACGCCTTCAACGTGATTGTGCACCCCTCGACTGTGATCCTCGGCCAAGGCGGTGCTGAAATAACTTAACATTTCCGGCGTCAGACAGCGTCGTAGTCCTGTCACATCTTGCGTACTCCAGGCGGACTGAATATCTGTCAGCAGTTGCTGAAAGGCGGCTTTATCTTCGGTGGTCACAGTGTAGGCCGTATCAGTGGTTGGCCTGCCGGCGCTGCCATTGTTGGACGAGATGTCGAGGAGGCTACCCCTCGTGGCTGTGCTGCGCGAGAGTCCGGTGAACACGGGAGCAGGTGTCTGGCGGAATCTTTTGAAATAGTAGAGCGCACCGCCTCCGACCAACATGAGCAGGAGGATCAGCCCGAATGAGTTGGATGAGTTGGATGACGAAGCTGGCTCTTCGGTGTCCGTCGTTTTGGCGCTGCTTTCCGTCGCGCCGAAGAGCATATGCCCGATCCAGCTTCCGGCCAGACCACCGGCGATTCCAGCGAGCAGGGGGTTGCGTTGCAACCATGACGGTGATGTGGTCGGAGCAGGCTGGCCCATGGGGCTGTTGGCGGCGTTTGGCGGCGGGGCTGTCGACGGCTTGGCGGTGGCGGACTGTTCAATCGGCTTCGCGCCGTTGTCTTGATGGGTACGGGATCCACGGCTGCCCATGCTTCCGTAGCCCCCACCTCGTGAGCCGCTTGAAAATCCTCCGCCTGATCCTCCGCGGGCCTTTGCAAACGAGAGGGTCGGGAGGCCGACGAGTGAGGCAATGATACAGACCGCTATGAGTTGTGAACTCTTGACCATGGGTTTCCTTTCGCAACAGGGTGGCACACTTTGATTGGCACAGGTCCTATCCTAGCAGCTTTGAGCATGAAAAGCCTGAAGCGTGTTCCTTGGATGAAGGCAGTGGTTGACTCTTGAGTTGGGTCAGTTGTTCACATGGTGATGTGAACAACTGACCACGGGTACTGGCAGAGGGCGAGAACAAAGGTATTCGCGGTCTTCTATTGAGCGCATTCCGTCAACAGGTCGCCATTGGGGGACGATTGAACTCAGCGACCACGGGAAATACCAATGCGGCGAAATCCCAGTAGCGCATGCGGATCGCCTCTGAGTGGGTGCCCCCCTCAAACACGATTTGCTCGTCGCCAGTGAGTGACCGATCGACATACACCGGAAGCCCATAGAGGGTACCGAGCGGCGGCATGGCGCCGACTTCGCAGTCGGGGAAGAGGTATGAGATTTCCTCTTCAGTTGCAAGCCGAACGCGGTGAGTTCCAAAAATCTTCCGTAGACGCTGGACGTCCACTTTCGCCGTCGCCGGCAGCACCGTCGTGACAAATCGCTCCTTCACTTTCACGATCACCACCTTTGCCATTTCCTGCTCTGATACATGGAGCGTCTGAGCGACGGCAGCCGCTCGGAACATTTGCGAGTGAGGCAAGACATCGTAATGAACATGCTCACGATCAAGATGAGTTTTAAGCGTCCGTGGAATGGGCATAGGAGGACCTCCTCTGGTAGCCGATCTCCAGACGGAGACCGTTGGTGGGTGTTCTTACCGGAAGATTGCTCGGGAACGAGAGGACGATGGTCGGAAGAGAGTACATGATTACGACTCCACGTCGATCATGACGCCCAGGAGTTCACAATAAGTATAGCCCTTTTATAAGTATGCGCAAATGTGTCGGGCGAATTCAATAGGCCTTTTTCTGTTGGAGACTGTGTGTCCGGCTATGGTTGGTGAAGGGACCTTCGTATCTGCTCACTGCGGAGGGGATTGGCGATGTAACCGATTCAGCCCGTCGAGGGCCGCGGTGCGGTAGCATTCGGCCATCGTGGGGTAGTTGAAGACGTTGTGGACGAAGTACTCCACCGTTCCCCCATAGGTCAGGACTGATTGGCCGATGTGAATAAGTTCAGTGGCTCCCTGGCCGATGATGTGGACGCCCAAGAGCGTGTGCGTGTCGCGGTGAAAGACCACTTTCAAGAGACCGTGGAGCTCGCCACTGATATGGCCTCTCGCCATTTCCCTGAAAAAAGCCCTTCCGGCGACGTGCGGGACGCCGGTAGCCGTGAGCTCTTCCTCAGTTTTACCCACCATTGAAACCTCGGGAATGCTGTAGATGCCGTAGGGAATCACCTTGATGTCGTGCGACTCGGACACCTGAAAGGCGTGGCAGGCGGCGAGGCGGCCTTGTTCCATGGCCGTCGCGGCGAGCGCGGGAAATCCGATGACGTCACCCGTCGCATAGATATGGGGAATGGCCGTTTGGTACTGGCTGTTGACGGAGAGCTGCCCCTGCTGGTCAGTCGAGAGGCCGATGGCGGGGAGGTTCAACGCGTCCGTATTCCCGATCCGTCCCATGGTGTAGAGCAGCATGTCGGCGGTCACCGTCTCGCCATCGTGGAGTTGGATCGCCGGGCGCTCGGCTTCATCCACGCCGATGCTAAGATGCTCTTGTCCAAGTCGGATCGCGACCCCATTCTGCAGCATCTGGGAGTCCAACGCCTGCGCAATTTCCTGGTCCAGGAACCGCAACAGCTGAGTTCGCCGGTCGATGAGGGTGACCGTGATCCCAAAGGCGGCCAACATCGACGCATACTCTGTTCCGATGACACCGCCTCCGATGACAATGATACTGGTAGGGTTCTTGGTCGTGCGGAGGAATGAGTCGGAATCGCACACGATCACGTCGTCGAAGGGGATCTCCGTGGGGCGGCGTGGTCGTGACCCCGTGGCTAGGACGATGACTGAGGCCTGGACGTGATCGATAGGCCCATCCGATCTCACCACGCTCACGGTATGGGGATCGACAAAGCTGGCTGTGCCCTGGATGATCTCGATGCCGTTACGCTGTAACTGGTTGGTGATCACAGCGACTTCGGTCTCGATGACCTGGTCTTTGCGTGTCATGAGATCGGGGAGCGTGAGCTGCTTGGTGAGCGCTGCGCCCAGCTGGTGTAATCCTCGCCGTCCTAAGCCATGAATGTACTCGATCGTATCCTTGAGGGTCTTGCTGGGTAAGGTGCCTGTATTGAGCGAGGTTCCGCCGAGTTGTCGCGCTTTCTCGATGATGACTACGCGTTTGGACAGTTTCGCCGCTTGGACTGCGGCTTTCTGGCCGGCTGGTCCACTGCCGACGACCACCATGTCATAGGATCGCATAGAGGATTTCACTTCTCCGTCTTATCGGTGCGCAGCGCCTACGATATCCTGGCGAGCCCGACTCGCCAAGAAAATAGAGGATGTCGGAAGCGTTGGCTGCCAGAGGTCAGCGGGCCAGCTGAACGTGGCTATCCTGGCCGTCCACTTCCCACCTGATTGCGCCGGTTAGTGTGAACCTCCTACAATGCGCCCCTGATTCGTTGCGCCTATGTGTGTCGGGGTGGGAGCACAGTCCATGCTTCCGTCTCGTCTTATTCAGGAGGCCTCATGGATTCTGATCTGATCAAGCAGCTCGGGCCGCTGGCTGCGCTGGCGGGTGTGTGGGAGGGAGATAAAGGCGCGGATGTGGCGCCGTCGGATGATCGGGGTACGGAGCAGAATCAGTTTCGCGAGCGGATGACCTTTGAGCCAATGGGACCAGTGCGCAATCACGAGCAAGTATTGTATGGCTTGCGCTATGCGACGGTGGCGCGGCGGATTGGGGAACGTGATCCGTTCCACGAGGAGGTGGGCTACTGGCTCTGGGATCCTGGCGAGGGGCAGGTGTTGCGTTGTTTCATCGTACCGCGCGGGGTGGCGCTGATTGCCGGTGGCACGGCAGCGCCAGCCGCCACCACGTTTACGCTGGTGGCAGAGGCGGGATCGGACACCTATGGGATCTGCTCAAATCGGTTCCTCGACAAGGAGTTCAAGACGGTGCGTTACGAATTGACGGTGACGGTCCTCGACCAGAACCGGTTTCATTACAAGGAGGATACCCAACTCCGCATGCCGGGGCGGCCGGATCTGTTTCACCATACGGATGAGAATACGCTGACACGCGTCATGGGGTAACCGACTGGGGGCACCATGTTGTGAACAGATCAGCGCTGACCCATACCCGCTGATGGCGCCGGTGTTCTGAGAGGGCTACGCCCCAGCCGTCAAATTCGACGGCCGCGCGTGGCGGGTTTTTGGGTGTGTGGTTTCTTGACCTGGTGCTGGACGGGTTGTATGGTGAAGGAGTATATGCGGCACATTCTAAGAATGAGGTGGGTCTTTGGCATCAGCGCCACGATCGGTTTTAGTTTGTGCTGGTCGCTTTCCTATGCGGGCCCAACTGAAGATAGACATTCAGCGATCGGACCAGCCACCTCCAGCGTCGCGGCATCTTCGGGTGCTGTCATGGTCACGGAGGCGACAACGGGGCAGGGGCCCCTGACAGTGGAGAGCATGGGAGGCCTGAGAGCTGTTCCGACCCTGACGAAACAGATTGCGGTGGGAGGAACGAAGCTGATGCCCTATATCGGTGCAGGGTTTGGGGGCGGCTATCTCACGGAGTTTGATCGTTCCCAGCATGCTTTGCCATCCTTCTCGTCTTCTTCTGGCTCCACCAATGCCGGACTGAGGAGCCTGTTTGGACAACACCTCATTCCAAACGAGGTCCAGCTGGGCATCCGTTTTCCCTTCTAACCATCTACGATCCTGCTCCGTCTGTGCGACACGTCAGAGCTCATCATCTACAGGCAGAACGGAGGTCCTACTGTGAAAACGGGCTATCGGTTACTCTTGGTCGATAGAGATGGCGTACTGGTGAGTGAATTTCAATTGACGGAGCATGCCCTCGCTCAGCCGGAGGCCTTTGTGGCTGCGTTGCAAGAGTCGATCGAGTCAGTGGAAGAAGCAGAGCAATAAGGAGGATGTCGGCGAGTGTCAGGACAACGACATGGGCAGGGGAATCCCGCCCACATCGTTGCGGCAACGGTCAGTTCCCTACCTTGAGCAGCCACCCATCGGTTTTGTCACAGTCACTGGGCCCTTTGGCGAAAATATCGAGTCGGATGTAGCTGCCCTTGATGCTGGGGGGCAGTTTCCCCTTGACCTGGAACCCATAACCGACCGGGGTGACAGTGATCGGAACTTTTTCTTCCTTGATTTTCACAGTGATGCTTGCGGAAGTCGTGGCCTTGGATGCAAGGAATGAAAAATCCGATTTCGGTGCCACGGTGACATTGTTCTTCTCTACCGAGAAGGGAGGAGGTGTGAACGTAGAAAAGAGGACCTGGTCACAGGCGGTTATGTCGGTACCGATATTAGGACTTGGATCATACGCCCAGACTGGGCCGGCGGTACCGCAGACCCCGACTGCAAGAACAAGCCGTAGAAGATTTCGCAGACTCACGGTTATGCCCCTCTCTTTTTATGGTGGTTGACGATTAGGTCCGCACTGACAACGCGGGGATATTTTGTACGCGTGAAATAGAAAAAACAACCCCCCGGTCGTTTGAATCCTGTAGGTCGTGTGGAGGCGAGCGTTGCCCTGTCACTGACCGATCTGAATGACTCGTGCAGATGAGTTCATCTTGTGTGTGAAAATAGGAGAGCTTCCGTTTGGTTGTTCTGCTCCGTAGTGCAACTTGATCACGTAGAGAGAAAAGTTACCGGGCCTCTTTTTGCGTACTCAACCAGCCCTCGGGCACTGCTGTGTGCCTGGACAAGGGGGTTGTTACAGTCTCGCCAGCCGGTACGAAACAGGAGATGGTATTTGTTGCGCGATGGCTGGTAACGGCCACGAGCGGAAGTTCGGCTCCGAGATCGCACCGCCGTAAAGCGGTCCTCTGCCCTGTCGCGTTAACGGCCCAACGACGAGCCGGGCCGAGCATGCGCAGCGAGCAAGGGAACGCCCATCGACCTCGCCGCGAAGGGGGCGTCGGCTCCTTCGTGTTGTTAGCTGGCCCCTCGATATGAGTCTCGGTGGTCACTCAGGACATCCTCACGTTTAATGTTGCCAAACACGGACTCAAACGCGCTGATCAGATCGCGGACAGATACAACGGTTCCGTTGATCTCAAACTTAAAATCCTTCCCCATCGTGTCCACACTACAAATCGACGCTTCGGTCCTAATTGGAATTCGAGTCTTTCCCCCTTCGTACTCTTGCTTGGCGAATGGCATACGCAGTGCGGAGAGCCGTTTCTTGAAGGCAATGAGTTTCGTTGACAATTCCGCTGTAAAGCATGGTTTCGCTTGGCACATGGTCCGAGTGATCTCGTAAGCACCGAGTAGCCACAGCCAAAACATTCCGTAGGCCCGGTTGAAAGCCTGCGCATCAGCGGAACCCTCGGCCATAGATGAGTCGAGCAGATCGAGGATCTCTCGTCCGACCGCAGACAATGTACGAAATTGGAATTGTGTATAGACTGAGAACCCGATCAATGGACTCCGATCGAGCATTTCAGCGATGGTGTTTCTCTCGTCCATCAGTGTCCAGCTAACGTAGAGGCGCCCGGGGCAGCGCGGCCATATCGCGCAGTGTCCAGCGACCGAATGGAGCGAGGTCGACCGCCATGTTATGCGTTTGTCTCGTCAATGGATTGAGTTGAAAAATGATTTGCCCAGTAGTGCATTACGTGCTGCGCGAGGTCGAGGACGCTGATAGATGGGCCGTATTGGGCAGCGGCCTCGCCGTCCAGCAATACAACAAGGTTCTTGCCCCAAGCCTCGCCCCAAGAGTCACCCCAACTTCCACCCCATGCCCCACTGAGTTTTGACCCAGAGACAGACTGATGCTTGGCGCTGCTTGGGGCAAAATGCTTTGCCCCGACAACCAGGTGCTCGCAAATTTGGAGAAGCGGTGTTTGGTCCCTGCGGGATTTGCGAACTTCCTTTCCATCGGGGTCAGGGTGTTCCCACTCCAATAGATGCCAAGCTGTAACGAAAAAATTGAAGGCGAGATATGAGTTTGACGGATGCTCGGAAAGCCTTTTGAACTCCCACTCAAGTTTTTTAAACAGATCGGTGTGAGTTCTAAGGTCTAGAAAGCCTTTGATCACTGGATTTGCCAGTTTCTGTCCGTATAAGACGCCACTTCTCTCGTGAACAATACGCCATGCCCGGTGTCGTTTCAATGAGTTGCGACGGTGGGACCATGTATCACGTGTGCTTCTGAATCACAAAGAGCCCACGGCTGTCAGACGCGGTGCTTCAGTGTGCCTATTGCGTACACATCATATGTATCTCTCGGGATTGTCCTTGAAGGAGGACTCGCACTCGAAGGAACAGAGGTAATACGCGTTTCCCTTGAACGTTGCCCTGTACCTGGCTGTTTTATCTTCTATGGTCTTTCCACAGACAGGAGACAGGGTCTTTGAGGCGTGAATCCGCCCCCCCTCCTTCACCCATGTGTCCGACTCCGCAACAACCAGCTCCATGGCTTCCGTTATTCTTGCGGTCACCGCGCAGCAGCTTCATGTCTCCCAGAAGACCGAAGCCGAAACCGGCCGCCGGCGCAATGAACGTCCATGGCCCTCCAGTGGCTGAGCCGACGGCGAGTCCTGCAAAAAGACCGAGGCAACAAAGCATTGTTATCCCTCTCCATTTACTATACAGGATGCAAACCTAAAAATGTACATTACCCCCACCCCG
>Ga0224500_10000893_pt1 | contig 18704 bp, 16 predicted proteins | sample SF_Oct11_sed_USG_FD_168126 | JGI IMG/M metagenome (GOLD analysis project Ga0224500, IMG submission 168126) | Sediment microbial communities from San Francisco Bay, California, United States - SF_Oct11_sed_USGS_4_1 | ecosystem: Environmental > Aquatic > Marine > Sediment | place: USA: California... | reverse complement strand
GAGCTGCGACGCCTCGCTTAGGTACTGAGGCGGTCCCGGGACGGTCGTCCCGTTGCGACCCCGACCGATCGGCGACGAACCTCGACGCAGACGGCCGGAACCCCGGCCGCGAGCCCGAGGAGGGATACAGATGACCGGCAAGATCATGAGGGTCGGACTCGCCGCAGCGCTCGCCTTGTCGTTGGCCGGAGCCGTGCCCGCGGCGGCCAAAGACGGTGATGTGATCCGGCGCGGCTCGTGCAGCGCTGCGAGCGACTGGAAGCTGAAGCTTTCGCCCGAGAACGGAAAGATCGAGGTCGAGTACGAGGTCGATTCGAACCGCGTCGGCCAGACCTGGCGGGTCCGCATCGTGAAGAACGGCAGCACGATCTTCCGCGGCACGCGTCGGACCACAGCTCCCAGCGGGTCGTTCGAGGTGCGGATCGTGACCCCGAACACCGCCGGTCGCGACGTGTTCCGGGCCGTGGCCCGCAACGTCGGCACGGGCGAGACCTGCCGGGGCTCCGCGACCTTCTGACCGGCGGGACCGCCCACCGCGTCACCGTAGAGTGGAGAGGCGGGGTGCCTGCCCCGAACGAGGTGGTGGCAGGCGCCCCGTTTCCGTGCGGGAAGGGCCCGCGTCGCGAGCGTGACGGTCAGCGAAGGCCGCGTCGGGGATACTTGGCCGGTCATGGATCCGGAGGTTGTCGAAGAAGCGGTCGAGGTCACCGAGGCAGCTGAGCCGACCCCGGTCGGCCCCAAGGGCTCCGACCAGCGGGTGATCCTCGGCAACACCGGGCAGAACGTGCTCGGGCTCGCGATCGGGGCGGCCGCCACGTTCGCGGCTCAGGTGATCATGACCCAGCGTCTCGGCGACCGGGCCTACGGCGTGGTCACGCTCACCACGCAGTTCGCGTTCATCGCCGCCGCGGCCACGCGATTCGGCATGGACGTCGCGAACGTGCGACTGGTGGCGATCCTCGTCGGCCGAGGCGAGGCAGCCCGTGGCCGCGCGCTCGTGCGGCGCGCGATGGGGATCGCCGCAGCCGTCTCGGTCCCGTTCGCCGCGCTCGCATGGCTGCTCTCACCCTGGCTCGCGGACACGTTCTTCAGCGGCAACGAGGCGGCCGTGCCCGCCTTCCGAGCCGCGGCCGTGACCGTGCCGTTCGCCGCGCTCGCCTTCACCTCGATGGGTGCGACCCGCGGCCTGAAGATCATGCGCTACACGCTCTACTCGCAGTGGACCGCCCAGCCGATCGGCTGGATCGTCTTCACCGTCGGGTTCTGGGCGATCTGGTCGGCGACCGCCGGGGCTGCGAGCTGGGCCTTCGGCGCGTCGTGGGCGCTGGCGCTCGCGATCGCCGCCTACGGCTGGCAGAAGGAGCAGCGCCGCTTCCCTCACGAGATCACGGGCACCGGTATCCCCGAGGAGCGCACCGGGGCCCTGCTGCGCTTCGGCGCTCTCCGCGCCCCCGGCACCCTCTTCTCCCAGCTCATCTTCTGGACCGACCTCTTCGTGCTGTCGCTGCTCTCGAGCGGGCAGGGCGCCGCGGCCGAGTCGCACGTGGGTGTCTACAGCGCGGTGCTGCGCGCGGGACAGGCGTTGTTCTTGTTCCTCACGAGCGTCTCGCTCACCTTCAGCCCGTTCGTGGCCGACCTGCACCATCGCGGCGAGGGGGGCAAGCTCGACGACCTCTACAAGCAGGTGACGAGGTGGACGCTCGCCGCGACGATCCCGGTGCTGCTCGTGCTCGCGATCATGCCGGGCTCGGTCCTGCGCATCTTCGGCGGCGACTTCGTCGAAGGGGAAGCGGCACTGCGCATCCTGATCATCGGCATGGTCGTGCCGGTCATGGTGGGCACGGTCGGGTTCATCCTGATCATGGCCGGACGCACCGGGTGGGATCTGCTCGTCTACGTCGGCGCCTTCGCGATCGACGTAGGCATCGCGCTCGCCCTCGCGCGACCCGACGTGCTCGGCATCCGCGGCGCCGCGATCGCCCAGGCGACGACGCTCACGTTCAGCGCGATCGCCCGGCTGTTCCTCGTACGCCGGTTCCTCGATATTTGGCCGTTCGACCGGTCCTACCTGCGATTGGTGGTGCCGACCCTGATCGGCGCCGCCGTGATGGTGCTCGCACACGCCGTGCTGCCCGAGGCGAAGTGGCTCGTCAACCTGCTGCTGTCGGCAGCGCTGGGGACGGGAGCCTACGCGGCCGCCATGCTCGTCATCGGGCTGAAGCCGAACGAGCGCACGACCGCCCTCCGCCTCGCCGGCACGGTCATCGGCCGAGGTCGCGCTGGCGCCTGATCGCCGCAGGTTGCGCGCCGACACGACCCGGCGCATGATACGGGTCTCGCCCGCACCCACCTGATCGTTCGGGAGGTGCGATCTGCAGCATCGCGCAGCCGAGCCCCGCGGCCCTCCTTCCGACGGACCCGCCCATCGCATGCCCGCTGGCGCGCATCGAGAGGGAGGCAAGGTGTACAGGAATCGGCAGTACTTGACCGTGAGTGGCGTCGACGCGTGGAACTCGCTGGTGGCGCTGACCGACGACATCAACAAGCTCTGTGCCGAGCGTGGATGGACCCAGGGAACCCTCTTGACCCGGACGTTCGGCACCTTCAACGAGCTGTGCTTCGAGTTCGACTACCCCGACCTCGCGACCTACGAGCGGGAGTTGCGGGAATGGATGGCCGACCCTGAGACGGGGGCCCTCATGCAACGGCTCGACAGCATCGAGCGTGAGGGGAACGGGTACGACGAACTCTGGATGGAGGCCGAGCCGGTCACGATCTGAACCCTGCGGCGACGTGGTTCCCGGTCGTGGGTGGTCCCCCCGACGACCCACGACCGGGACGGGAAGGAGCCCGACGACGCGTCGTGCGGTGGTGAGCGCAAGCCCCCTCCGCTCGATCGCGGGGGGGTAGAGTCCCGCCGCCGTCGAGCCCCGCGGCCCTCCGGCGCTCGAACCCACGACGCGCGTGTAGGCGGCCGCGACGGGGTGGGCGAGCGCATCGGCTGGCCACTGCAGGTCGGAGGCGAAGGCTACGCCCCCTCGGGGCGAAGAGCGATACTGCAGAACACCTAGGACGCCACCCCGAGTGGGTGGGTCCGACGGATCAGCGCTCCAATGCCGCTCGCACGGCGGCCTCGGCCGTGTCCGCCTGCACGAGCGGATCGGCTTCCATGTCGTCGCGTCGCAGATCCCATGTACCGAGGCCGACGACGCGCTTGCCCATCTTCAAGGCGAGCGCGACCTCGCTCAGGGTGCCGAACTCGCCACCGACGGCGATCACGGCGTCGGCGCTTCGCGCCACCAGCACGTTGCGTCCCTCGCCGAATCCGGTGGTCACCGCAACGGTGAGGTGGGGGCTCGCACCCGAGCGATCATCGCCGGGAAGGATGCCCACCGAGGTGCCGCCGCCCGCGACGGCGCCTGCGGCCGCGGCGTTCATCACGCCTCCGAGTCCGCCGCATACGAGCACCGCGCCCGCCTGTGCGAGGCGACGACCGACCTCCTCGGCCATCGCGAGCTCCCACTCGGTGGCATCGCTCGCGCCGATCACCGCGACGTAGGGAGCCACGTGATGAGCCATGACGGTGAGTATCGCAGGTGGCCGGCCCCGGTCGTGCCGTCACGAAGCCGCCACATGCCCACTGCTAGACTGCCGCGCTCGATGGGCCACCCACCCCGAACCCCCGTGCACCTCACGATCGTCGTGCTGGTCGTCCTCGCATCGCTGCTCGCTGCCTGCACGGGTGACGACACGTCGCCGGCGGGCGCCGAGGGGCCGCCCACGACGTCCCCCCCACCCGTGACGAGTGCCGAGTCCTACGTCTTCACCGACGCCGCGGGCATCGAGGCCCGGCTGACGCTCGAGGGTGATGGCGCCATGCTGACCGTCGAGAACGACACCGGCGCCGCGCTGCCCCGTCCCGGCGTGTACGTGCTCGACGCGCGCGACGGTTCTCGCATCGACTGGACCGTCGTCGACGCTCGAGCAGCGTCGAAGGGGGAGAGCGAGTGGCAGGTCGAGCGTCCCCCCGTGCCCGAGGCGAAGCACATCGGCCTGGTCGTCCTGCTCTTCGGAGGCGAGGACTACGGCGCGTTCGTGCCGCCGCAGCCGGGCGGCGCGGCGTGAGGCTTCGCCCCCAGCTCATCTCGCTGATCGCCTCGCTCGCGACCGGCTGGGCGCTCGTCGCCGCGCCGGCGACGGGCATGACCGCGCCGGCGAACGGCATGCTCGCCCAGACGCAAGCGACGCGGGCTCAGCTCGCGGCGACGGCATGCGAGCTCCCCACGAAGTTGCTGGTCCGTAGCTGGCGTGGCCAGCGCGCCGACCGTAGCGGCGACATCGACATCATCCCCCAGGAGCCGGACTTCGTCGGCACCGGCGGCCTCCCGCACTCCGGCCCGTGGGACTACGTCGGGCAGGTCCCGCTGTGGCTCTACGGACCCGGCTACATCCAGGCGCGGGGCAGCGTCGATCGCGTGGTCACCCTCGCCGACATCGCGCCGACCCAGGGCAAGCTCGTCGACTTCCCGTTCGATGCGCCCGACGGTGCTCCGCTCGCCGAGGCCCTCGTGCCCGAAGCGGAACGCCCCGACCCCCCGAAGCTCGTGGTCGTGGTCGTGTGGGACGGCGGAGGGACGTTCGTGCTCGACGAGTGGTCGAAGGCCTGGCCGAACCTCGAGGGGCTGATCGATGAGGGCACCTGGTACGACAAGGCCGAAGTGGGGTCGTCGCCGCCGAGCACGGCCCAGATCCACGCCACGATCGGCACCGGGGCGTTCTCGCGAGACCATGGCCTTGTCGCTCATCAGCTGCGCATCGGCGATCGTCTGACCGACCCGTGGGAAGCTGGCCCCCGGTACCTCGTCGCGCCGACCTTCGCCGACCTGTACGACCGGGCGATGGGCAATCGCCCGCTCGTCGGCACGCTCGCGACCGTGGCGATCCACCTCGGCATGATGAGCCACGGCTCGCTGTGGGGGGGCGGCGATCAAGATATCGCCGTGCTCCGCGAGCGGGAGGGGGCGGCGACCCTCGGGGCGGAGGGAATCTCGTGGAACCTCACGAGCAACGTGGCGCCCTACTACCGCATGCTGCCCTACGTGAACGACCTCCCTCCGATCACCGACTACTTCGACGAGATCGATCTGCAGGACGGTCGCGACGACGGCCAATGGCACGAGCTCGCCCTCGACGGGGAGCGTGCGGAGGAGGCCCTGAAGACGCCGGCCCGCATCCCCTGGCAGACCCGGCTGATCGACGAGGTGGTGCAGCGGGAGGGCTTCGGAGCCGACGACGTGCCGGACCTGCTCTACGTCAACTACAAGCTGATCGACGAGATCGGTCACCTCTACTCGATGAACGCCGTGGAGATGCGCGACTCGATCGCGACGCAGGATGCCGACCTCCCGAAGTTGATCGATCTGTTGAACGAGCGAGTAGGCGAGGGCGAGTGGGTGATGATGCTGACCGCCGACCACGGGCACACGCCCGACCCCGCGGTGAGCGGGGCCGCCGTGATCTCCCCCACCAGCGTCGCGAACGCGATCCAGGATCGATTCGACACCGACGGCGACGACACGCGGATCGTCGAGTTCACCCAGCCGACCCATATCTTCATCGACCACGGCGAGATGGAACAGAACGGCACGACGCTCGAGGAGATCTCCTCGTTCTTGCTCACGGTGACGAAGGGCGACGTGCAGGGCGGGCAGTATCCCGTCTCGGCCGCTGTCGCCGACGAGCGGGCGTTCATCGCGGCGTTCCCTTCGGAGATGCTCGACGACCTTCCGTGCCTGCAGGGGAAGCTGCCCGACCACGGGAGCAAGGACTCGGCTCCTTGACCGAGCGATCGGCCGCTCGACCCTAGCCCCAGCGCTGCCCGAGGAAGGCCGCCAGCAGCGCCACCGCGCCCTGCTTGTCGAGCGGTTCGTTGCCGTTGCCGCATTTCGGGGATTGCACGCAGCTCGGACATCCGTGGGAACAGGGGCACTGACGGATCGCCTCGAGGGTCGCGCGCAGCCACCGCTCGCTGGTGGCCGCACCGCGCTGGGTGATTCCGGCCCCGCCCGGGTAGCCGTCGTAGATGAAGATCGTCGTGAGTCCGGTGTCGGGATGCATCGGGGTCGACACGCCGCCGATGTCCCAGCGATCGCACGTGGCCACCAGAGGCAGCAACCCGATCGCCGCATGCTCGGCTGCGTGGATCGCTCCCGTGACGTCGCGGGGCCCGACCCCGGCTCGATCGAGCACGCTGCCCGGGATCGTCCACCAGACCGCTCGGGTTTCGAGCTCGACGGGTGGAAGCGGCAGCGGGAACTCATCGAGCGTCTCGTTCGTGGCGACGGACTTCCGTACGTAGCTCACGACCTGGTTCGTCACGCGGACCGAACCGAACGACTGCCGTACGTCGCCGATACGTGAGTGCGCAAGTATCTCTCCCACCGAGATGTCGGTGACGTCGCGAGCCTGCGTGTAGAAGTCGGGGTCGGCGCCGCGCACGACCGCGACGCGCGTCACGAGATCGAGCTCCTGCACGAGGTACTGCTCGCCGAGGTGCAGGTAGACCGCCCCAGGGTGAAGCGTGGCGTAGGCACGATGCTCGTCGGCGGTGCCGAGCAGCTCGCCGGTGCCCTCGATCACGATCGAGTACACGTGGCCGCCGCCGGCTCGCACGTCGACAGCGCGGTGCGGCGAGCTCTTGCCGCGGTCGTGCCAGGCGTCGCGCCGGCGAACGAGCTCGCCCCGTTCGGTCATGGCTTCGACCGACGATCGCACCTCCGCGGGGTCGCCGAAGAAGGCGAGCTCGTCGTCGCGGAGCGGCACCTCCCGTGCGGCGCAGCGGAGATGGGGTTCTCGCACGTACGGATTCGAGGGGTCGATCACCGCGGCTTCGGGCGGCTTGTCGAACAGATCCTCCGGGTGGTGCACGAGGTACTGGTCGAGCGGATCGTCCTGGGCCACCAGGACGGCCAGCGAGTCGGTGTCGCGACGTCCGGCCCTGCCGGCCTGCTGCCACAACGCCGCGCGAGTGCCCGGGTACCCCGTCAGCACCGCGGCGTCGAGCGAGCCGATGTCGATGCCGAGTTCGAGCGCGCTCGTTGAGGCCACCGCGAGGAGTTCCCCGTCGGCGAGCTGGCGCTCGATGCGTCGCCGATCTTCCGCGAGGTAGCCGGCGCGGTAGCTCGTGATCTTCCGTCGCAGCTGCGCGTCGTCGACCTCCCGACGCGCCCACTCGGCGAGCAGCTCCGCAGCCCGCCTCGACCGCGTGAACCCGATCGAGCGAGTGCCGGCGCCGGCGAGGCGCCCGAGGAGCCAGGCGCTCTCGGACAACGCGCTTCGACGGACGCCGGTCTCCTCGTTGACGAGCGGCGGGTTCCACAAGGCGAACAGCTTCTCGCCCGAGGGAGAGGCATCGTCGGTGATCGCGACGACGTCGTCGAGACCCGTCAGGCGTGTCGCCAGCTCCGCCGGGTTCCCGACGGTCGCGCTCGCCAGGCACCACCGCGGCGAACCCCCGTAGTGGTCGACGAGACGCCGGAGCCTCCGCAGCACCATCGCGACGTGCGAACCGAACACGCCTCGGCACACGTGGGCCTCGTCGACCACGACGAGCGACAGGCGCAGGAAGAAGTCGGCCCACCGCGCGTGATCGGCGAGCAGCGACAGGTGCAGCATGTCGGGGTTCGTCATCACGAGGTTGGCGTTCTTGCGGATCAGCGGGCGCTCGGCGTGCGGTGTGTCCCCGTCGTAGACGGCGGCCTTCACCTGCGGCAGCTTCAGGGCTCGCATCGACCGCAGCTGGTCGCGTGCGAGCGCCTTCGTCGGGAACAGGTACAGCGCCGTTGCCTTGGGCGTCGCGATCGCGGCGTCGGCGAACGCGGCGTTGTAGACCAGGGTCTTGCCACTCGCGGTGCCGGTCGCCATCACGACGTCGCGGCCGTCGCGAAGGGCGGTGAGCCCGTCGAGCTGGTGCGGGTAGAGCCCGCGCACACCCGTCAGGCCGAGCCGCGCGACGAGCAACTCGGGCAGGCTCTCGGGGAAGGGCTCGACGACGGGGCGACGGGCCGGCAGCTCCCGCACATGTACGAGGGAGTCCGCCGTGGCGAGGTCGGTCTCGAGCTCGTGCAGGAACTTCCTGGGGTCCACCGCAGCAGGCTACCCGCGGCGAGCGACGGCCCGGGCTCAGGCCTGCCTGCGTGCCGTCTCGGCAGCGTCGTCATCGCGTTCGCGGGCGAGCACGTCGTAGGGCGCTCGGAAGGCGTCGCGCGCGAGCTGCCGCAGATTGAACCGGTCGCTGACGAGGACCCACGCGCCGAGCATCAGGTACACGATGCCCACCGCGACGCGCTCGATGCCGTGCAGACGCTCGGGCACCACGCCCCCGAGGATGAACTGGCTCCAGAACAGTACGGAGACGAAGACCGCCTCTCGCAACGACATCGAGAGGTTGGAGATGATCGCGACCGCGAAGAACGACTGCGCCGCCGTCAGGAACAGCTCCTCTCGCTGCACCGCATCGATCGGCAACCCGTGGAACCCGCCGGCGGCGATCGCGAACACGATCGGGAGCGTGCCGACCAGCAGCGTCCATTGGTTCACCTTCGACGAGACGAGCGTGCCCAGGCCCGAGCTCGTGTTCAGCCGCCACGCGTAGAGGCCGGCCACCAGCAGCTCGGGCGCTTCCGAGGCAAGCGGTGCGACCCACTGCACCAGCAGGAACTCGCTCACCCCGAGCCGCTCGCCCGAGAGCACCAAGGCTTCGGCGAACCGCTCTGCGAACAGCAGGATCACCGCCGCCGCGAACACGGCGATGGTGACGATGGTGAACCGGCGTGGCGCGGTGTCGAATGTGCCCAAGTAGCTCGCGGGCCCGACGAGGTGCGGCTCCTCGGCGGGGGCTTGGGAGCCGCGGATCGTGTAGGCGATGAAGATCGCGACCAGGATCGCCGCGTCGACCAACGTGATCGAATGCTTCAGCGGAAGCGTGAGCGAGTAGATCGTCGCCACGGCGAGGTAGCCGATCTCGATCGAGTGTTCACGGTCGAGACGCACGCCTTCCCAGCGTCGGTTGGGACCTTTCACGAGGCCGTTGCGTCGCTTCAAGCGGTAGTAGGCGATGAAGATCACCATCGTCCACCCGACCCCGATCAGCAGCCGGTTCGCGCCAGTCATGTTGGCGAGCGCCAGCGAGCACGGAGACTCGGTGCCCCCGTCCAACGGCAGGCACGCCGCACCGGTTTGGGCGAACGACTCGCCGCCCTTCTTCGCGAAGACGAAGTCGACGGCGTACTCGGGCAGCACGGCGATCAGCGCGAGGATCGCGATCGCGAGGCCGGCCGAGATGTCGAGCTGGGCAACCTCGGCGGCCCACGAGAGCATGAACGCCGCTCCCACGATCGCGAGCCCGAACAGGAACGCTTCGAGCGGGTGCGGCAGGTCTGGATGCGTGAACCGAACCACGAACGCCGGCACCGTGAGAGCGGCCGCCAGGGCGATCTCCACCTTTGCGCGGCCGGGGTGGATGTCGGAGAGATCCTCCCGCAGGGTCGTCATGCGTGGCGCAGCCTACCCGGCTTCGGTGCCTTCCGGTGCGTGAGCGGAACTACTCACGCGCGGTGGGGCTCGGCGGCACGTTCTTCTTGAACAGCACGCCGTCCTTCTTCGCGTCGCCCACGATCGCCCTGGCCCGGGCCATGTCGAGCGTGACGACGGAGATGCCGCCGATCGTGCCGGTGCCGCCGGGCAACACCACGTTCTGCACGTTGCCCGGCGGCACCTTCGAGGCGGTGAAGGCGAGCGCCATCATCTCCCGCAGCGGGATCTCGGTATCGATGTTTCGCATGCCGGCCCCGAGCCAGGTGAACAGCCGCGCTTGATCGGCGCGGAACTGCTTCTTGAACTGCGCCAGTGCGGCGAGGATCAGCCGGCCGCCGTTCTCCTGCCTGCCGAAGTCGCCCTGTTGCAGGCTATGGCGGTCGCGCGAGAACGCGAGTGCCTCGGGGCCGCTGAGCTTCTGCACACCGGGAGAGAAGTCGGTGCGGGCGAACGAGTCCACCATCGGGAACGGCACGTCGACCGTGAGTCCGCCGACGGCGTTGATCATGTCGGTGAAACCCCAGAACGTCGTGAGGGCCCAGTAGTCGATCGTGACCCCGAAGTTCTGCTCCATCGTCTGCACGAGCAGGTCGGGGCCGCCGTAGACCATCGCCGAATTGATCTTGCCGGTGCCTCGGCCAGGGATCGGCACGTACGAGTCGCGGGGGATGCCCACGAGCACCGCTCGGCGACGGGCCGGGTTCAGGAAGATCAGGTGCAGGGAATCGCCGAGCGAGCGCTCGATGTTCTCGCCCGGCCGGGCGCCCGAGCCGATCGCGAGGATCACGACCGGCTTCGAGCCGGTGAGCGCCGGTGTGAAGCCGGCGTGCGCCTTGCCCACGACCACTCCGCTGGACTGCGCGCGCGCGGTCACGGCGCCGTTCAGCGCACCCAGTGTCGAGCCCACGACCCAGGCCACCAGGGCCACGAGCACGAACGCTGCCCGCCGCCTCACGAGGCTCCGGCCTCCGAGGGTTCCGCGGACGCGCTCGCGCCGGGCGACGACGACGAATCGGGTTTCGGTTCCCGCTTCTTGTCGTTGCGCTGCACCGAGAACGATACGATCAGCCACTCGCCGTCGCTCTTCTCGAAGACGAACTGGCCCTTGCTGATGAGCAGGACCTGCGCGTCGGCACCGGTTCCTCGTGCCTGGAACTTGGCGCTGCCTTCGACGGCGTGTGGCGCACCGCTCGGGTCGAACAGCACCTGGAGCTTCAGCGTGCTCGGCATCGGTTGGATCGACTCGAACGCGTCACTTGCCGCCGGTCCGGCTGTCAGCACGTCGAGTTGACGTTCGGCCGCTGCCTCGGCTGCTTTGGAGAAGTGGTCGAGCACGGCGTCGTAGTCGCCCTCCATCCAGTTGCTCGGATCGAGGAACGCCGCCGTGTAGAGATCGTCGATCTGCTGGGCGACGGCTTTCGCGGGAGCCTGCGCCGCCGAGACGGCTTCCTGATGGTTCGACTTCTCGGCGGTGGTGACGGCCTTCGGCTTGGAAGCCTCGAACTCGAACTCGGGAGTCTCGGGCGGATCCTCGCCGACGAGCGTGCCCAACGGCCCCACGTCGCCGCCAGACAGCATGACGACACCCACCACGACGACAGCGGCGAGCGCGAGGGCGCCCACGATGATGAGTGGCTTCTTCCGGGAAGGGGTGGCTGAATGCTTGCCGTCTGCCAAAACGCGAAGACCCTACCGGGGGTCTGGCACCGCGCCAACGATATCGGCGTGACGGTTCCGTGGCGGGTAGGATGAACCGACAGCAGGCGTGCCGGGAAGACTGGTCGGCAGAAGGAGTCGCCATGCCCGATCAGGAACATCCCGACGCCGGCACGATGGCCTCGCTGCGCTCGTCGTTCTCTTCGTCCGACCGAGCCATCGCGCGTCGCCTGATCCGTCCACTGCAGTCGTTCCTCGATGCCGAAGCATCCGGCGCGATCCTGTTGTTGGTGGCCGCGGTGCTCGCTCTGGTGTGGATCAACTCGCCGGTCGGTGACACCTACGAGCGCTTCTGGGCCACGGAAGCTTCGCTCGACATCGGCGGCTTCCACCTGACCGAGACCCTTCAACTGTGGGTCAACGACGGACTCATGACGCTGTTCTTCTTCGTCGTGGGTCTTGAGATCAAGCGAGAGGTCACGACCGGCGAGCTGCGAGATGCGCGGTCGGTCGCGATGCCGGCGATCGCGGCGCTCGGAGGCATGCTGGTGCCGGTCGCGATCTACGCCGTGATGAACGCGGGCGGCGCGGGCAGCAGGGGGTGGGGCATCCCGGCAGCGACCGACATCGCCTTCGCCGTCGGCGTGCTCACGATCGCGGCCAAGTCCGCACCGCGCAGCGTGCGCCCGTTCCTGTTGACGCTCGCCATCGTCGACGACATCGGCGCCATCCTGTTGATCGCGATCTTCTACTCCAAGGGCATCTCGCTCAACGCGCTGGCCCTGGCCGGAGGCCTCATCATCCTGATGGTGGTGGCCGATCGTCTGCACATCAGGGCGATGCCGGTCTACGTCGTGCTCGGCATCGCGGTGTGGATCGCGACCTTCGAGTCGGGCATCCACCCGACGATCGCTGGTGTCGTGCTCGGGCTGCTCGCCCCAGCTCGGCCGTTCCAGCCCTCGGCCGGCGTGAGCGGCGAGGCCCAACGCGTCGCCGACCTCACCGATGACGACCCAGATGACCCCGACGACAACGCGCCTGCCTGGCTGTACCTGTCGCGCTTCTCACGCAAGGCGGTCTCGCCGCTGGCTCGTGCCGAGTCGGTGTTGCACCCATGGACGAGCTTCGTGATCGTGCCGATCTTCGCGCTGGCCAATGCGGGCATCGAGCTGTCCCGCGACGTCATCTCGGCCGGTCTCACGAGCGCGGTGACGCTCGGGGTCGCGCTCGGCCTCGTCGTCGGCAAGACCGTCGGCATCTCGGTGGCGAGCTGGGTGGCGGTGCGCACGAAGCTGGGGAGGTTGCCGGCCGGGGCGACCTGGGGGCACATCGTCGGGGTGGCGGCGCTCGGTGGCATCGGGTTCACCGTGTCGCTGTTCATCGCGGAGCTGGCCTTCCGAGGCGACCAAGAGCAGCTCGACGCCGCGAAGCTGGGGATCCTGTTCGCGTCGGTGCTGGCGGGGGTGATCGGCTACCTCATCCTGCGCGTCGCGGGTCCCGCTGGGTCCGAGGAGCCGCCCGACGATCAGTAGGCCTGGAAGCGTCCGGTCTCGAGCCAGGCTCGGTAGAGCTCGAACCCCACTTCGGTCGAGCGCAGCAGGGGTCGCGGTGGGTCGTCGAGATCGGCCCACGCGATCTCACCCATCTCCTCGCCGTCACCCACCGGTTCCCCGAGCCACCGTCGCAGCTCGAACCAGATGCCGAAGTAGTGGGTGAGGTCGCCGTTGGGATAGGTCTCGAGGTGGTTCTCGACCCGCGAGAGACTCGCGAACGCTTCCAGGTCGGCCGGGTCTGCGTCGAGACCGACCTCTTCCCGCAGCTCGGTCAGGGCGGTGTTGCTGAAGCTCGAGCCCTCCTCAGCCCCGCCCCCCGGTATCGCCCACATGGCGTTGTCGAGGCGATGGGCGAGGAGCACGCGGCCGTCCTCGCGCACGACCATCACGCTGGCTCCGGGCCAGAGCACCAGATCGGTGCCCACCTTCTGACGCACGCGCCACAGCGTGCTGTGCTCGAAGCCCATGACCCGCCCATGCTCGCACGTCCGTCGCCGTAGAGGGGGCATCTCCGCAGGTCAGCTCGCAGGGGCGTTCCCTATACTGCACCGGTCGCCCGGCCCGGCCGGGTGGTGAGACGACTCCACCCAACCTTCAGGAGGTTCCATGTTCCGCGTCCTTGCCCAGGAAGGCGGCCCGCTCGAGGTCACCTTCGGGTCCTTCGAGAGCACGTGGTTGTGGATCGTGCTCGTCATCTCGCTCATCGCGCTCGCCTTCGCCTGGTACCTGCGCGCCAGGGTGCTCGACGAGCCGGAAGGCAGCGAGAAGATGAGGGCGATCGCGGTCTCCATCCAGGAGGGAGCGAAGGCCTACCTGAGCCGTCAGTTCCGCACGCTGGGCATCTTCCTCGGGCTGCTCACCGTGGTGTTGTTCTTCGCGCTTCCGGTGTCCGACGCCGTCACCACGTCGTTGCTGGGCATGTCGCCGGAGCTGTCGATCCGCGTCGGACGTTCGGTCGCGTTCCTGCTCGGCGCAGGCGCCTCGATGCTGACGGGCTACGCGGGCATGTGGCTCGCCGTGCGGGCGAACGTGCGTACGGCCAACGCCGCGAAGGAGGCCGGCCTGCGGAAGGCGCTCACGATCGCGTTCCGAGCCGGGGGAGTGGCCGGCATGTTCACGGTGGGCCTCGGCTTGTTCGGGGCAACGCTGATCTTGATCATCTTCCAAGGCGATGCCACGGCCGTGTTGGTCGGTTTCGGCTTCGGCGGCGCGCTGCTCGCGATGTTCATGCGGGTCGGCGGCGGCATCTTCACCAAGGCGGCCGACGTGGGCGCGGACCTGGTCGGCAAGGTCGAGCAAGGCATCCCCGAGGACGACCCTCGCAACGCCGCGACGATCGCCGACAACGTGGGCGACAACGTCGGGGACTGTGCGGGCATGGCGGCCGATCTGTTCGAGAGCTACGAGGTCACGCTCGTGGCGGCCTTGATCCTGGGTGCGGCAGCGTTCGCCGACTCGGAGATCGGCGCGATCGCGGGTGTGATGTTCCCGTTGTTCGTGCGCGCGATCGGAGTGGTCACGTCGATCATCGGCATCATGGCGGTCACGCCGCGCTCCGAGGAGGAGCACGGGATGAAGGCGATCAACCGCGGCTTCTTCCTGTCGGCGGTGATCTCCGCGGTGCTCGTCATGGTCGTCTCGGTGACCTACATGGAGAGCTGGCGGCCGGGCATCGCGGTCGCGATCGGCCTCGTGCTCGCGTCGATCATCCAGATCCTGACGCAGTACTTCACCGACACGAAGTACAAGCCCGTGAAGGAGGTCGCCGACTCGACCGTGACCGGTCCCGCCACGACGGTCCTCTCGGGCTTCTCCGTCGGGCTCGAGTCGGCCGTGTGGGCCGCGCTCGTGGTCGCCGGCACGATCCTGGCGGCCTTCCTGCTCGCCGACCCCGATTCCTCGAACCTGTTCGCCGAGCGCCTGTACTTCATCGCGCTGTCGGGCATGGGCATGCTGACGACGGTCGGCGTCGTCGTGTCGATGGATACCTACGGCCCGATCAGCGACAACGCCCAGGGCATCGCCGAGATGTCGGGTGAGTTCGAGGGAAGGCCGGCCGAGATCCTCGGGGGGCTCGACGCCGTCGGCAACTCGACGAAGGCGATCACCAAGGGCCTGGCGATCGCGACCGCGGTCATCGCGGCGACATCGCTCTTCGGCTCGTTCGAGGAAGCCCTGAAGGACGCCGGCTTCGCCTTCGAGGGCATCCGTGTCGACCGGCCCGACGTGCTCGTCGGGTTGCTCGCCGGCGGCACGATCGCCTTCCTGTTCAGCTCCCTCGCGATCCGCGCCGTCGGCCGCGCGGCCGCCCAGGTCGTCGTCGAGGTGCGCAACCAGTTCCGTGAGAACCCTGGCATCATGGACTACTCGGTGAAGCCCGACTACGCGCGAGTCGTCGACATCTGCACGAAGACGTCGCTGCGCGAGCTGCTCACGCCGGGGTTGCTCGCCGTGCTCTCGCCGGTCATCGCCGGATTCCTGTTGAAGGAAGAGGCGCTCGGCGGATTCCTCGCCGGCGCCATCGTCACGGGCCAGCTCATGGCTGTGATGCTCTCCAACTCCGGTGGTGCGTGGGACAACGCGAAGAAGTACATCGAAGAGGGTCACTTCGGTGGCAAGGGCTCCGACGCCCACAAAGCTGCCGTGATCGGCGACACCGTCGGCGATCCGTTCAAAGACACTGCGGGTCCGGCTCTGAACCCGCTGATCAAGGTTATGAACCTGGTCGCGCTGTTGATCGCCCCGCTCGTGGTGGAGTTCGCCGACGAGACCGCTGCCCGCCTCGCGATCGGACTCGTGGCCGCGGTCGTGCTCGGGTCCGCGATCTACGTGTCGAAGGCGCGCAAGTCCGAGCTCGATGCCGAGCTCGAGCACGCCGACAAGGTCGCCGCGGGCGCGTGACGGCGGAGGCCGCGGAGGGCCGCTGACGTCATGGGTGCGATCCGTCGCTGGCTCGACCGCCTCACCCAGAGCGACGAATCCATCCTCGCGGACGAGACGCGGGAGTGGGCGGACTCGGTCGCCGGGTGCGTGCGTCTCGGCGATGCGCCGCTGCGCACGTCGGTGAAGATCGCCGGGGTGATCCGGCGTATCACCGTGCTGCCGATGAGCGGGCATGAGTCGCTGGAGGCGCTCGTGTCCGACGGCACGGGCGAGGCTGTCGTGGTGTTCATGGGACGGCGCGGCATCGGCGGTTTCTCGCTCGGCACGAAGGTCGTCGTCGAGGGCGTGCTGGGGGAGCAGCGCGGGGGCGGTCCGCCGCGCATGATCAACCCGCGCCTCGAGTTCAGCGCCTGAGGGGAGCGTCGCCTTGGGGTGGCGGCTCGCGGATCTCCGGCTCGCGCAGGTGAAGGGGCACGCTGGTCACGACCACGTGGGGTTCGAACAGCAACATGCGCTTGAAGTAGAGCGCGGTCTGCCCGTGCAGCAGCGTCTGCCACCAGCGCAGGGGCACGACCTCGGGAAGCACCACCGTCACGATCGTGTCGCCGCGGGCCGTTTGCTTGCGGATCTCTTCGAGCAGCGGCGTGCCGAGGTCGCGGAAGGGGGCTTCCACCATCACGAGCGGCACCTCGAAGCCACGCTCCACCCACGCGTTCGCAACCCCTTCGATCTCGACGTTGTCCGTGACGAGGAAGAGCGCCTCGACTCCCACGGCGTGCAGTGACCGGGCGTAGGTCACGGCCCGGGCGGTGGCGTAGCTGGCGTTGGAGACCGGCACGATCACGAAGCTCCGCTCGGGCTCGAGCGGCCGCCCCGCGTTCGTGCTTGCTTCCTCTGGAAGCAGCGGGACGTCGGTGACGACGACGCCCGGCTCGAACAGCATCGAGGTCTTCAGCCAGAAGAGGCGCCGGTTGTGGGCGATCTGCCGCAGCAGCGATCGATCGCCGGAGTTCTCGGGCACGATCACCGTCAGGAACCCGTCGACCGCGCGGGAGCGGGTGCGGATCAACGCGCGGAGCGCACGGACGAGGTGATGATCGGCGTCGGGCAGGCGCTCCAACTCACCCAAACGCGGTGCGGACAGGTCCCATTCCGCCGAGGCGAGATCGAACTCGGCCGCCGGCCCGATGTAAAGGGCGGTCACTCGCTCGGGCCGGATCGCCCGAAGATACGCGATGCCATCGCGGGTCGCCGCTCCGAGGTCGGGCACCACGAACAGGAACTCGCTCCCGGTGTCGGAGGCGTCGGCGGGAGCCGCGACGTCGAGCGTCCGGGCGACCGAGCGATAGTGGCGAGACACCAGGTAGAACTGACCCACGACGATCGGCAACGCGGCGATGACCATCCACGCACCGAGGGAGAACCTGGTGGCCACGACGATCGCGAACACGACCGCCGTCGTCGTGGCCCCGATCACGTTCACTGCAGCCTTGGCCCGCCAGCCGTCCGTGCGCAGACGCCACCAGCGGCGAACCATACCGGCCTGCGACAGCGTGAGGGCGACGAACACGCCCACCACGTACAGCTGGATCAGTTTGGTCAGGTCCGCGTCGAAGAGCCAGACGAGCAGCGCGGCGAGTCCCGCCAGCACGGCGATGCCGTTGGAGAAGACCAGCCTGTCACCCCGGTTGCGGAACTGCGAGGGCATGAAGCCGTCGCGCGCCAGGATCGACGCGAGCCGCGGGAAGTCCTGGTAGGCAGTGTTCGCCGCGAGGATCAGGATCAGGGCCGTGAACACCTGCAGCACGAGGAACATCGGGCCGTCGCCGAAGACGGTCTCGCCGATCTGGGCCAACACCGAGGTCGAGGCCGCGATGTGCTCGTTCGTGCGCACCCCGATCGCCGAGGCCAAAGCCGAGATGCCGAGGAACATCGGGATGCTCATCGAACCCATCAGTAGCAATGTCGATGCTGCGTTCTTCGACTGCGGCCTCCGAAAGGCCTGCACGCCGTCAGCGATCGCTTCCACCCCGGTGAGAGCGGTCGCTCCGGACGAGAAGGCGCGGAGCACGAGCAGCACCGAGAGTCCCGACACCGCCTCGAGCCGGAGATCGGCCGTCGCCGCGCGCGGGCATCCGTCGCTCGCGCAGAGCCACGTACCCCACACCAGGGTGGCCCCGACCACCACGACGAAGCCGTAGGTCGGGATCGCGACACAGGCGCCCGGCCTCCTTGGCTCCGCGCAGGTTGGCGAGCGTGATCAGGGCGATGAACCCGATCGCCATCGGGAGCTTGTACGGGGCCAGCGATGGCACCGCCGAGGTCACCGCGATCGCGCCGGCCGTCACGCTGACGGCCACCGTCAGCACGTAGCTGATCTGGATCGCGCCCGCCGCGGTCAAGCCCGGGAGCAACCCCAGGTTCTCCTTGGCGACGATGTAGGACCCGCCCCCTTGCGGGTACTCCCGCACCGTCTGGCGGTACGAGGCGATCACGATCACCAACAGCGCCGCCACGCCGACCGAGAGCGCACTCAGCCACGACAATCCCGACGCGCCCACGAGGACCAGCACCAGCAGCATCTCTTCGGTCGCATACGCCACCGACGAGAGCTGGTCCGAGGCGAAGACGGGCAACGCGAGGAGCTTCGGGAGCAGCTGATGCTCCGCCTTGTGCGAGGCGAGGGCGCGACCGAGCAGGAGCCGTTTGGTCCATCCTCCGCGGTCCCGGTTGAGGACGGCGTCGCGAGAAGGGCTCTGTTGCACTCCGGCATCCTATGGCCCCGCTCGCCGTCGCCGTCATCGCGGCCGGACGCGCTACGCTCGTCGAGATGGCGACGACGAGGCATCCCGATCGTCCCGATCGTCACGAGAGCGGCGTCGAGGCGACACGACCGAGACCCGGGCGTTCCCGTCCCCCGGCCCGGGTGCTCGCGGGGTACGCGCTCGCGATCATCGGCACGACGGCGATCGTGCTCGCCGCCCAGCCGATCCGCGACGCCGTCGACCCGGTCGCCAC
>Ga0224500_10000892_pt1 | contig 18709 bp, 16 predicted proteins | sample SF_Oct11_sed_USG_FD_168126 | JGI IMG/M metagenome (GOLD analysis project Ga0224500, IMG submission 168126) | Sediment microbial communities from San Francisco Bay, California, United States - SF_Oct11_sed_USGS_4_1 | ecosystem: Environmental > Aquatic > Marine > Sediment | place: USA: California... | reverse complement strand
TCATGCGCGGCTCTCTGCCTGTGCGAAGACGCGTGGCGACATTTTCCAGGAGGTGCTCACCCGCTACGGTATCGAACTATTCCTCTACCGGCTTTCCCTCACCCCTGCGCGGGACACCCTGTGGCTCAAGGGTGCTCTGCTCTTTGACTTGTGGTTCGACGTGCCGCATCGACCGACGCGCGATGCGGATTTTCTGGGGTTCGGATCGGCGGATCACGATGCGCTGGAATCCGTGGTCCGCGATGCGTGCACGATCGACGTGCCGGACGGCGTGAGCTATCAGCCGGCTTCGATCCGGATCCGCGAGATCCGAGAAGATGCGCGCTACGCAGGATTGCGGGTCACGCTGACGGGCACGTTGAAGAACGCACGGTGTCCGGTGCAGCTCGACGTTGGCTATGGCGACGCGGTGACCCCGGGGCCAGAAGAGGCACTATATCCGACGCTGCTCGACGATCTTCCCGCACCGCGATTGAGGGTGTATCCGCGCGAGACGGTGATTGCGGAAAAGCTGGAGGCGATCGCAACTCTCGGTATAGCCAACAGTCGGATGAAAGATTATTTCGATCTGCGAGCGCTTGCGCGCGAAGGAGCCACCGACCTGCGCATTCTTTCTGAAGCGATACGCGCAACCTTCGAAAGGCGTCATACGCCGCTACCAGTCGGCATGTTGTTGGGTTTGGACGATCAGTTTGCTCGCGACAAGGTCAAGCAGGTTCAGTGGAACGCCTTTCTCGCAAAGAATCGCCTGAAAGGGCCGCCCCTGGACATCGTGGTTCGCGAAGTGCGCGCATTTCTCGAGGTGCCGCTCAGCCAGGCATTGAAATCGGGGGAGAGGCGATGATCGTATCCTCCGAGTCCGTGGTCGATGACCCTGCACGCACCAGGCTCACAGTGCTAGACTACAACGCTGTATGAAGCACCAACGGCTGGCTGGAACACGTCACGATATTCATCCGCCACCTACTGCGCTCGACCCGGCGCTCCGGCGGGCGCTCATGCGAGTGAACCCCGAGTACTTCGCCTGGTCCCTTGAGGCGCAGGAACGCTACCGTGTCAGCATGCCTGATCAGGATGCGTTCCGTCTCCGTCAGGAGTTGGTCAAGACGCTGTTTGGTCTCCACGCAAAAACAGGCGAAGACCTTTCAGAGATCAGTGACCAGTTCAGCGATGAGAAACATTTGGTGTTCAACCGGGTGCTGCTGCCTGCCGCTGGTGTGGGTGAGGATTTCTTCTTCCTGAATGAATACCTGGACGAGGGTAAGACCCTGCTCGATTTTGACACGCTCTACGAGTACGACTACGACGACCACTGTTTTCAAGAACAGGCGCGCAAGGAGCAAACACCGGAGTACGTCGTCAAACCCTATCGTGGCGCGCTCTACTACGCCTGGGCTCGCCTGTTCATCGATGGCGTCTTTCACTACGCCTCGCTGTGCATGGCGGCCGGCTACATCTACAGCCGCCTTGACGAGTTTGGCCAGGAGAAGGTGTCCACGCTCATTCCACACCGCTACGTGAACGCCAAGGATCACGGCAAGCGTGAGGGCAAGGGGACGATCTTCAGCCAGCGGATCGATGCGGACGGGAAGGAAGCGCAGGCTGAGGAATTGCAACGGAGGTTCTGGGACTATCTGTCACAACGCTACGAGGCCCTCCGCACCGAGTTTGACGGTCAGGCCCGCACGGCTGTCTATATGGAGGATCTCAGCCGTGAGCACGATCCGCACATGACGTTCATCTTTAGCGACAAGACCGCCTTACAGGCTGTGCGTTTCCGGTATTTCATGCGCGACTGCCGTCCTCTCGCCGCCGATCGTGCAGAACTCAATGTGGTCATCAACCGTGAACGCCAGGCGCTCGACGCCTACTTAGAGTCCACCTGCCGGGATATTCTTACCAACTTCGATCCTAAGGGCGCCCCATTCCGCAAGAAGAACAAGATCATCATCGCTGACGGTGCACTCAATGAGTTGTTGTGATCCGTCCACGCCTTGTTCACTCGAATAAATGGAATTCTAGTTGTTGCGGTACGATGGGGACGTTCGTCGAGCCAACTGGCCGGCTGGCACTGAACGGCACGCCTCTAGCAGGCTGCGGAAAAGCCAGTTTTGCTGGATATAGCCACTACAGATAGCCTGGTGTGAGACGGCCCTGAATACCTTGGCAGGATGCGCAAAAAGGCCGTCCAGCAAGGCCGCAGCGAGCGAAGAGGCGAATCGTACTCTGCCCCGTATGTTGAGCCTCGGAGCGACGCGAGAACGCCGCTGGCGGACTTTTTCCGCACCCTGCTAGAGCAGATGGTCCGCAATGCCGAGGTCCCGAGCTACTTGCACCACCGGCTGTGCCAAGTGGCGGACCAATCGGCAGCCCGTTCCTCTTTTATACAGGTGTCTCTGAAATCGAAAGAAGGGCAGACACCTCCTCGTTACACAGGTGGCCAGTTGCACGCATTGACGTTTGCCTATACAAATGGATACATTGTGAGGTATAATCACACTCCATGCGAACGGCTTTGATTGGGATCATGGCAATCGTGCCAAATGTGAGAAGCACGGCCTTTCCGTGGCAACGATTGAAGATCTTTTTGCCCGACCATTGGCTGTGCTGCCTGACGAGGCCCACTCACAGCGTGAGAAACGCTTTCGTGCCATAGGCCACACTGACAAGGGACGTCGTGTATTCATCGTGTTCACGTTTCGCAGGAAAGGGGACGACGTACTGATCTGACCCATCAGCGCTCGGTACATGCACAAGAAGGAGGTCGACGCGTATGAAAAAGAAAATCCCAACCTTTAAGAGCGACCGCGCGGCGGCGGCGTTCGTCGAAAAAGCTGACCTCACGCACTATGACTTGTCGGGGGCGCAGTTGACCCGCTTTGAGATCAAGCCGAAAGATAAGTCCATCAATCTGCGCCTGTCCGAAGAACTGTATGACGCGGTCCGTAAGCGCGCCGCGCGTGCCGGTCTTCCCTATCAACGGTTTATTCGTCTCACGCTTGAACAGGCTGTTGCTCCGAAGTAGGAGGGGAGCGCATCGGATTCACGGCTCCACGGTTTGCGGCGTTCTACAAAGAGACATGAGAAACTCGCATCGAACCGCGCCGCCACAGGCATTCTCGTGGTGCACAACCTCTTCTCAGCATGACGGCCGCTGCAGGCTTGATGCGGCTTCACGGCACAATAGGCTCAACCTCATCGAGCGACACCTGACCCTGCCGCCAGTCAGAGAACCCGTCGTGCGGGCGTTTTAACACGATGTTGTGAAGGGGGCAGGAATCCCACGCACGCGTGCCCACGCATTGACAGACGCGCGGCATTCACGTACGCGTTTCATGAATACATAAATAGGAGCGGAGTCATGCCCCGAATCACTGTCGACGATAACAAGCGGATGCATCTTCGGGTGCGGGCGGAGCAGAAGGCTATGCTCCAGCGAGCGGCGATGTTGAGAAAGATGGACCTGACAGAGTTCGTGTTTCAATCCGCGTTATGCGAAGCCAAGAGGGTGATCGCAGAGGCTGAGGGCGTCACGTTATCGGAGCGAGACAGCCTCATGCTGTTGAAGCTGCTCGAAAAGCCGCCTGCACCGAGCGCTCGGCTCAAGAAGGCTCTCGTCTTATACCGAAAGCGAAATGAGCGGCTAGGCCTGGCATGTGGAGCCGATTGCGAATCACCATGACTGCAAGGCGTTTGACTGCGACGATACCGCGATGAACGAGTTTGAACTCTCGGTCAGTAGAGGCCTTTGTGTGGGAAACTGGCATGGCCGATCCAACAGCCGAACGGATTAGTCATCTGTTCAGGATTCGATGGTGTCTGGTCGCAGCGTTCCTCCTGTTGGCCCTATTAACCACATCCAAGCCAAAAACAACCTGAAGCTTCCTCAGCCTCGAGATTGAGCGTGTGGCGCATGAGCTTCACGTCATCATGGCACTGCTCGGACAGATTGATATCCTGGTGAAACAGTCGTATCGTGATCGTGCACGACACATCATTACGGCGTCGTGCGTCGGTCTGGAGATCGTCGATCACTCGGCTGTGTCGCAAGGAACCACAGCACGATGGGACGCCGGTACACAGTGGAAACAAGGCTTGGTCATGTGACCATGCCGTCGTAGTGTGGAATTTCGGATGGATGTGCGTAATACCCCTCCAGGGGCTTCAGAATCCTCGACGCAGCAGCTTCGTGCTCTTGAACAACGGCTGAAGCAGCTCGATGCCGACAGGGCCGAGCTGCTCCGCGCAATCGAGGAGTGTAAACGATCGACTGTTCAGGAAACCAAGCCGGCTCAGGTGATTGAGTGTTCGCTCTTGGGAAGACCGCTCCGAGATGCAAGTCCCCTCACGCCTGACGAACAGGTGGCGCTCTTCCTCCAACTGTTCCGTTGCCGTGAACATATCTATCCCAAGCGGTGGGAGAATGCCAAATCCGGAAAGAGCGGGTATGCTCCAGCTTGCCGTCATGAATGGGTGCAGCCGTTGTGTCAGAAGCCAACGATTAAATGTACCGAGTGCAGCCATCAGGCGTTTCTCCCTCTCAATGAAGAGGCGGCCCGAGGGCATCTTCAGGGACAGTCGACAATCGGAACCTATGCGATTGACGAACATGATACCTGCGTGTTTCTGGCCTGTGATTTTGATGGCCCAGGATGGAGAGAGGATGTCAGCACGTACAGCGAGAGCGCCAGGGCCCTTGGAGTCGAGGTGGCGGTGGAGCGGTCCCGCTCTGGGCAGGGAGCTCATGCCTGGATCTTCTTCGATGGGCGGGTGCCGGCCAGAATGGCCCGCAATTTGGGCACTCTGATTTTGTCACATGCTCTGGAGATTCGGCCTCACCTCAGTATGGCCTCGTTTGACCGATTCTTTCCCAGTCAGGATTATCTGCCTAAGGGCGGATTCGGGAACCTGATTGCGCTACCTCTTCAGAACGGCCCCCGAGAGTTGGGCAACAGCTGTTTCTTGGATGAGCAGGGTTCCGTTGTCCAAGACCAGTGGGGATACCTGACACAGGTGAAACGGCCCAACACGTACGAGGTGCAGCGCCTGCTTGAGCGCTTCGTTCCCAGCACCCAAGGAGCAGCGACAACACGCCATGGCGGTGACGACGTTGCAGGCACGACGGACCACGCGCTGCTCCATGCGGGAATGGACAGTGACAAGGAAGGCGCACCGACTAACCAGGAGACGGTCGAGCTCACCATCGGCTGTATGATTCACGTGTCTCTCAAAGGCGTGCCACAGCATATCGTGGGAAGACTCAGAAAAACGGCAACGTTTCCCAATCCCGAGTTCTATAAGCGGCAACGAATGAGGATGCAGACGTATCCGCACACGCGGTTCATTTTCTCCGGAGAGCTGCGTCCGGATGAATTGGTATTGCCTCGGGGCCTGCTCGACCCGATCGTGCTCATTCTCGAAAGGGCTGGCGCGCAGATCGTCACACGCGATGAACGGCTCGCGAGAAGACGGATGGCGGTTGCTTTTGCTGGAGAACTGACTCAGCGCCAAAAAGGGGCAGTCAATGCACTCAAGAAAACGGACACGGGTGTGCTCGTGGCTCCACCAGGTTTTGGAAAAACGGTGGTGGGCTGTGCCCTCATCGCTGAACGAGGCGTGTCCACGCTCGTGTTGGTGCATCGACAACCTCTTCTCGACCAGTGGAAGGAGAGCATGGTCAGATTTCTTGGCCTTGATTCGAAGGATATTGGCATTCTTGGCGGAGCGAAAAAGACGATCACGGGCAGACTCGATCTAGTGATGCTCCAGACACTGACTCGAAGAGAAGACATCGGTGAGCTCGCACACCAATATACGCACGTCATCATTGACGAGTGCCATCATATTCCTGCGGTGTCATTTGAAGCGGTGCTCAAGCAGCTCCCTGCACGATATGTGCTTGGTCTGACCGCCACGCCGTATCGAAAGGACGGGCTTGAGACCATCCTCTTTCAACAATGCGGTCCGGTAAGATATGAAATCGCGTCTGCGGACGAAGGCAAGCTGGACAAGTCGGTCACCATCGTTGAGACAGGGTATCGCTCACCCAGTGAAGTGGGACCCAACCCGGCCTATCATGTCTTGATGCATAGCCTTGTTCATGACACTGGAAGAAATCATCGTATTGCGGCCGATGTGGTGACGGCGCTTGCGGCGAAGCAGTTTCCGCTCTTGATTTCCGACCGGAAGGAACATCTTGATGCCCTGACGGAGGGAATCGAAGCCCTGGCTCTAGCAGAGCCCTCGTTGGCTGAACTTGCGGTGGTTCGACTCGATGGGGATTTGTCTCTCAAAGCGCGGCGTCTCGCACTTGCCCGAATCCGTGAAGCCAGAAATCAAGCCCTCCCGTTGCTGCTGGTCGCCACGGCGCCGTTGGTCGGCGAAGGGGTGGACCTGCCTGACCTGGATACGCTTGTCTTGGCCACGCCGCTCTCATTCGAGGGACGGATGGTCCAATATGCAGGCCGACTGCATCGTGTGGTTGACGAGAAAAGGCAGGTGCGAATCCTGGATTATGTTGATTCGAGCAACGCCATGCTTCTGCGGATGTATCGGAACCGAATCAAAGCCTACCGGAAGATGGGATACGAGATTCGTGAACCCAATAACATGCCCGGCGGCAGTCCCTCGCGAGCGCACGAGCAGCGTGCGGCCACAGCCCAGCAAGGGTTAGAGCTGGGATAACGGTGGTGAAGAGGAACGAGAGAGAAGACCGAGTGGAGGGTCACATCAATGGGGCTGCCCATTGGAGGTCGACGCATGATGCCGTTGTGACAGGCGTCACGTTCGGACCAACGCTGATATGGTATTGACATCATATGAGTTATATGACATAGTTCCAGTGTGAGATGGATTGTTGAGTTGAGTGATGAGTTTGAGCCAGAGTTCGATGCGCTCCACGAAGACGTGCAAACGGAGCTCTTGGCATTAACGCGTCTCCTGCAGCAATTCGGCCCACACTTGGGGCGGCCGCGTGTGGACACACTGAACGACTCACGCCATGCGAATATGAAGGAACTCCGGTTCAGCGCGGTTGGTGGTGAGTGGAGGGTCGCGTTTGCTTTTGACACGAAGCGAAAGGGGATTCTGCTCGTTGCAGGAGATAAATCAGGCATCAGCGAACGGAGGTTCTATCGCGCGCTGATCCGCAAGGCCGATGACCGTTTTGATACGCATCTCGCGCGACTGAAGAAGGAAAGGGGGTAAGCATGGCCACAAACGTCGACGACAAGATTAAGAGGTTGCGCCCTCTCCAACGTAAAAAGGTTGAGGCGCGCGCCGCTGAGCTGATGGCCGAGGAGATGACCTTGCGGGAACTGCGGCATGCGCGCAAGCTCACGCAGGTTCGCATGGCTAAGAAGCTTGGGATTACGCAGGATAGTGTGTCGCGCCTCGAGCAGCGAAGTGACCTCTTGCTGTCCACGCTCAGAAAGACCATCGAAGCCATGGGCGGCCATCTGTCTCTTGTAGCCCAATTCCCCGACCGTGAGCCCGTGAGTCTGTCCGGTCTTGCCGACGATGATTCCGAGACGAAGCCCACAGGCCGACGCCACGCACTCGCGTAAACAGTCGGCTACTGAGGATCTCAGCATATCAATCTCGACTCGGGCTTATCATTAGAGATGGGGCAGTAATTGAGTAAGGATGCGACACACTGCTCCCCTTGTATCGTTTTCTCAAGAGTAAAATCTGTTCCGATATGCACGCCGAATTGACGCTCCGCGTCTCCTAAACCAACCCCATGATTTTCCAAGGTGTCGGAGTTTGGAACTACTCAGCACAAGGATGCTGAGTGCTTCGCTACCAATCCATAGTAAACGTTGTAACCAAGCCGTCGGCAGGTTGGAGAGGAGTCTCAGATGGTCATGCTGTCCTCATTTGAGGCGATCATGTTCGGACGCAGGCACGCAGGGGGTATGTTGGGCGCCTGCGAAGAGATCACCAACCTTTTCAGGAGTGCTTCGCCATACTGTGGCGCGGAGCCTACCAGACAGGTGAATGAGCGACGACGACAGGGATAGGCGAGACGAGCGCTCATGACTCATCCCCCTTGGATGGAGGCGAGTCTAGAGGGGCCGATTCCCCTCGATGCTCATCTCCCCGCCTGATTCCACTGCCTTTGCAATCACCTTTTCCACCAAAATTTCCAAAACACTGAGGTATACTACTCATCATCTTCTGCTACCACTCTGCTACCAGGACAGGACAAACTAGCCCCATCTAGCCCCATGTCTGGGGGGGCCTGTTTTGTTGTTTCTTGCGGGTTTAGGTTGTCTGAGGTTGGATCTGAGACAGTTTGTAAACCGCAGGTTGGAGGTTCGATTCCTCTCGCCAGCTCCATACCGCACTTCGTGCGTACCGCCGACTCCTTATCGTTGTATCGTAACTACCGTCGGCGGATAAACACCTTCAGTATCTCTATCTTTGAACCTCCAACCCTTCAGGGGTTTCGAAGAGGATGTGTCCTCTTCGTGGGGAACATGCGCTGGGGTTGGCTCCCTCTGCAGAAGCCGTAAGGCCCGCTGTCAGGCCGAGCAGCGACGGTTGGGCGATTCGATTCCTCTCGCCAACCTTAACTCTCCGGCAGCAATCGCTTGGAGTGTGATACTACCCAAGCCCCCGTAGAATGTCTTGATAATAGACATCCAACATGACTGCACGGGTTTCCTCCACAATGACCAACTGGCGTTGGTCGAAGGTATTGGCGCAGTACAGATAGTGATACCCTGGAAACTTTCCACGCTCGACATGCATCTGCCGACCGTCCGGCTCCTGGCGCGTGGTATCGACGAGCACCTCTCGATCAACTACCTGCTCCCATGCGGCTTGAGCTGAGGGCCAATGATTTTCGTAGAGGGGACTCTCGGGATCGGTCGGGGTCGCCAGTGCTTCAGGAGAAAATGGGCGGCCCTCATCCGGTTCCGGGGATTCATCCCAAGCGACACGCTCCTGACTTCCGCGCTGCAACCAATAGAGTGGTCCGTCGTCGACCAGTTCCTCGACTGAGTGGTATCGGACTGAGGTTGGAGGTTCAAGGAGCTGTAGCCCCCTCGCCGCCAGGGCTCGCTGAAAGGGTACTCGTCTACCGAGTTGCCGCGTTTTCTCACACAGGATCATGTGGCCATCTGACGACAGGACTTCCATGAGAGTGTCCAATCGGCGGCCCAGCCCGGTTCGCTGTTCAAATGCCGACTGTCGTACTGAATCGTGCCCACGTTCAAAAGTTTGCCAACTTCGACTTGGAAGCCCAGGATCTTGCTCAGCCTGAAGCAGCGCATGGGTGGCCACCACAAGATCGTAGCAACCGGAAAGCGGCTCTGCGTCTCCATCCACACAGTCGAACCGGAGATTGCGCAAGCCGAGCCTATCCGCTTGTTCCTGCGCAACAGCAATGGACGCGGATGACCGATCGACCCCCACGAACTGCTTATCAGGAAATAGTCGCGCACAAAAGGAGGTCAGGATGCCCAACCCGCAACCGAAGTCGAGTATCGCGGTCGCCTCGTCACAATGCGCTGCAATCTGTGAGGCGATCACCTCGTAATAGTCATACCGCTGGCTGTACAGCACCGGAAAGATCTTCGGATGGGCTGCGGCATCATAGAAGGCCATCTCATCATGACGATCACCTTTGCGTTTTTGCTCGGCACGCGCTGCCAGCTGTTTCAGATCTTCAGGAGAGAGTTGTTGCTGCTGCCAGGCAAAGTAGGCGGGGTCGGACGTAAATTGCCGGAGTCCCCACCAGGCCAGATGCTCGTGAAGCGCGGCTCGCAACTCATGGCTCGCGTTTCGAGTTGAGAGTTTCAAGTTTGGAGTTTCAACGCGAAGAGGCCTCCGATACTCGGAACGTTTCACGCCTGACGCTTCACGCAGGTCACGGCCGCTTCAGCATGATCGCATCAAAGTACGTCTCCGGCACCGGATGGGGCAGCTGCAGCTGGCCGGCCCCGAATGCCACATACTTCTCACAGGTCAGCTGCTCCAGACCAATCGGGCCCTTCGCATGCAGCTTACCGACACTCAACCCCATGTCACGTCCGATGCCGAAACTTTCACCGGCGTGGAGCCTGGTCGACGCATTCACCAACACGGCGGCGGCATCGACTTCTTTGGTGAATCGCATAGCAGACTCGTAGCGGTTAGTGACGATCGCCGCCGTCAGAGAGGGACGATGGGCAGCGATGTGGGCGAGTGCCTCGTCCAGACCATCGACCATCTTAATGGCTAAGGTCGGTCCGGCAAACTGGGTCATCCAATCCGCCTCCGTCGCAGGCACGATTGCCGTATGACCCGTCATGGCCATCTGCCCCATGAGGGCGACGGTCTTGGGGCACGCATGGACTTCCACCTTAAACTCATCGAGCAACCGATTGATGAGCGGCGGCAGGAACTGCCGGCCGATGACTTGTTGAACCAACAGGGTGTCCAAGGAGTTGGAGGCTCCTGACTGTTGGACCTTCGAGTTGATCACCAGATTTTGCGCCATCGGGATATCGGTGTCGCCGTCGACATAGAGGTGCGTCAGCCCCCCGTCATCGCAGAGCACGGGCATCTTCGCCTGCTCCGCCACCGCCTTTCGCAGCCCAGCCCCGCCACGCACGATGAGCGCATCCACGCCTTTCGCCGATCGCATCAGCTCGAGCGCCACGTCCTTCTCCGTCCGATCGATCAGAATCCAGGCCCCCGCCGGCACGCCACTCTTCCCGGCGGCCTCATGCAATCCCGCGTCAATCGCCTGGTGCGTATGCCGCCATTCTGAAGCGCCACGAAGCACACAGAAGTTCCCCGACTTCAGCCCCAGCGCAATCGATTCCACTGTGACGAGCGGACTGCGCTCCGAGAGCACCCCGAGCACGCCGATCGGCGCCTTGACCCGCGAAACTTGTAACCCATCAGGGCGCTCCTGCCGTGACACCACCAGCCCCACCGGATCCGGCAACTCAGCAATCTGATGAAGTTGCTCGACCAGGTCACGAATCTGCTCAGCCGTCACTCGCACATGCGCCACGGCAGCCTTCATCCGCTCCTTCGCGGCCCCCTCTCCGAAAGACTTCCCGACCGCCTCGACATCCCTTGCGTTCGCGGTTAGAATTGTGTCGAGGTCGGAAGCCAGGCGTTCGGCCATCGCATGAAGGGCCGTTGCCTTGACCGAGCCAGGAAGGATCGCCAGCCCCCTGGCAATACTCCGTGAGTCTTTGAGCAGCTTTTCGATGTATAATTTGGCAGGAACGTCAATCGCCATAGGCCTCATGATCCGGTACAGAATAGGTTGAACTGCGTCGTTGCCATCACGATCTTCCTTGAGCAAAACACTCATGTGAGTAACAGCCGACTATAACACGCGTTTTTTCGATCAGTAAACCACGGTTGACATCTCGGGCATGCCGAGCAGGGTGCTGATCAATACGGTTCACGAATAACACGCCGGCACGAGCACATCGAGGAGGGCCGGACGAAGGAGGAACAATGGGGTCTGGAGTGCACATGAACGGACGCGGCTACGACCTGGCGCTCTGCCTGATCATGACAACAACCTTGGGAGCCTGTGCCGAGTTGAAATCCAGCCATACCTTGGGGCCGCCAACGCAGGCGACGCCTGACCAAACCGCCGAACGAGAACGTGAGAGCCAACCACCGAAGGCCGTGCAAGCGCGTTCGGCCGAAAGCCCCCATCAAGCCTGCCTGGTTACCTTCGACGACGAAGCCGCACTCGGACAAATCTACGGGCAGGCCCGCTCGACCTTGGCCCTCAAAACCAGCCGTGGATCGAACGGACAACTGCAAATTTGCGACAGCACCAAGCACAGCAACTGCTGGACCTACCGCCAGCACTGCTCACGCAGCGATATCAACCTCGATACCATCGGCTCAGCCCATTACCATTTGAGCATGGAAACAGGGATCGAGTGCTACACTCTCCCGGATCCTGGAGACGGCCTAGGCCGCGGATTCGGCAGGCTCGTGGAATGGAAATGCACCGATGTCGATTGGGTGAAGACCCCGCGCGTTCTGACTTCCCATGACCAAAGCCAGTGGGTCAAGGTGTGGGCCAGCACAACGGACACCCGATTGCCCATGTACTTCGACCTGGACTCGATTCAGGTGCTCCCCGATACCTCAATCCAGCTCTGGTTCCGAAAGCGCGATGGCACCTGGTGGTTTTGGCCTGAGCTGCAAGCCGGCACCACCTGGACGTTCCGTGAGCATGTACGCGATGTCTCGGAAGTGCGGATCCGAGGAGCCAAAGCAGGACGAACCAGCTCCTACGTGATCGGCTCGGTCACAATCCGCGACTGAGCGCAGCGTGTCCACGTCCGTGCATAGCAGAGCACCCCATTCTGTAGGTGTCACAGCGCTCGGCACGAATGGTATGTCGAGCGTTCCTTCGCGCGCTACATTAAAAATGGAGTCGGCTTACCTGTTCCGAACTCGCAGAGTCAGGCTGCAGAATCTGTCGATTGTTGCTTTTCTTGCTGAGCCAGCACCCTGGCTAACCACGCCCAGATCAGCATCAACGGCACCATGGCCCATGCAATCTGAGCCGTCGTGGCACCGAGGGCTTTCACCCCTGTGACCAGCCATCCGGTTGACGCATCGCCGCCGCGAGAGATGGCCGTATCGATGAAATTCTTGGCCTTGTACTTTTCTTCTCGAGTGACGACCGTGAACAGCACTTCACGCGCCGGCTTCGAGAGCGCATATTCTCCGACCCGTCGCAGGACGGAAAATACAACGTAGAGCCCAAGGGTCGGCCACAAAGCGATACCCAAAAACCCGATCACACTGATCACGGGCAAGAACAGCAACGGGGCGATCAGACCAAATCGCCGAATCACGCGCTGCGTCACAAACACCTGGGTCAGCCACGTCAACAGCCCGGTCGTAAAGTCGAGACTGGAGAACAGGCGTGTGCGGGCCTCCGGCTGATCGAGATATTCAGACACCAAGCGTGTCTGCTCGAGATAAAGAAAAGTGGCGGTCATGGTCAAACAAGCCAGGTACCCACAGATCTTCATTAAATAGGGTGAGGAGAATGTCAGACGAATGCCGGCCAAGAAGCTACCGTGGAGCGGGTCACCCGGTCGTGGCTGGTGATGTTCGGACCGTTCACGCCCCCATCGCTCGAGTCGATAGATACACCCCAAACACAAGAACAGAAATCCCGCCGAGGCCAGCATGAGCACCGGCACCGGGAAGATAAACGTCAGTCCCGTTGTGATCAACGGACCGACCAAGGCTCCGCTACTCCCGCCTGCCGCAATCACGCCGAACAGTCTCGTCCCCTGCTCGGTGGTGAACAGGTCGGCCATGAAGCTCCAGAATACCGACACGATCAACAGGTTGATCACCGACAGCCACACAAAAAAGCTTCGGGCCACCCACTCGGGCTGCACATGACTTGTCATCAACAGGTAGTACGCGAGCAGATTCACAATAATGAACCCGTAGACCGTCAGCAGCAATCGAGAGCGTGAGCATCGCGCGGACAGCCACCCGAACAACGGCGTCACGGCAAGCAGGGTGAGAAACGTCGCCGTCATCATCCACGGGAGATGCTTGAGTCCCCCTTCAATGGCCATCTCGTCGCGCACGGGACGGAGGATGGAATACCCGCAGAGCAGGCAGAAGAAATACGCGAAGGCCCAGGCCAACGGCAGCAGCTCATCCGGTTTGGCCCCAAGAAAATCAGCCCATCGCTGAAACTGAGAACGCGGTAGTGCATCCATGCGCCCGCAGTGTAGCAGGTGTATCGTCGCCTGCAAGTAGAAGATCTGCTACAATGCCCCGCTGACGTCTGAGGAGGCCGTAGGGATGATCGATCTTCGTAGCGACACCGTGACCAAACCGACCGACGACATGCGCAAGGCGATGGCCCGCGCCGACGTGGGCGATGACGTCTACGGTGAAGATCCGACCGTCAATCGGCTTCAAGACATGGCCGGAACGATGCTGGGCAAGCGGTTCTGCCTCTTCGTCCCCTCCGGGACCATGGCCAATCAACTGGCGATTCGCGTTCAGACCCAGCCGGGACAAGAAATCATCGTCGAAAGCAAAAGCCACATCGTCCGATACGAGCAGGGCGCTGCCGGCGCGCTGGCCGGCGTACAGCTCCACTGGGTGCAGGGAGAGCGCGGTATCATCACGGCCGAACAGGTCGAAGCCGCCATTCGGCCGACCGATCCGCACAGCATCACGACCGCGCTGATCTGTCTGGAGAATACACACAATGCCGGCGGCGGTACCATTTACCCCCTTTCGACGATCGAAAAAATTCGAACGATCGCGGTGAAACACGGCATCCCGATGCATCTAGATGGGGCCAGACTGTTTAATGCCGTGGCCGCCACGACGCTTCCTCCGACCGCCTACGCGCAACATTTTGAAACCGTCTCCCTCTGCCTCTCCAAGGGACTCGGCGCTCCCGTCGGATCGCTGCTCCTCTCCAATGATCCCAAGCTCATCGAGCGAGCGCGTCGCTTTCGTCGTATGTACGGAGGCGCCATGCGCCAGGCCGGCGTGTTAGCCGCCGCAGGGATCTATGCGTTGGAGCGACATGTGGCTCGGCTCAAAACCGACCACGAGCATGCGAAGAAACTGGCCCGGCTGCTCCAGCACATACCAGCCATCCAGATCGCGCCGCAGCATGTGGAAACAAATATCGTGATCTTCGACGTTCTCGACGAGGGACGCTCGCCAAGTGAACTGGTCGCTGCGCTCAAAGACCATGGCGTACTCATCAACTCCGTCGGTGGAAAGAGCTATCGCGCCGTCACCCACCTGGACATCACAGAGCCGCAGATCGAAGAAGCCGCGGCAGCCTTCACGAGAGTCCTCCTCCGATGATCGTTCGACATTGACAGGCTCTCCTTTGATCCATAGAATGCCGAAGTGATGTCGTTCGAGAACGACCTTGCACGCTGCAACGTGTAAGACATCCAGCATCGAGACACGGCCCTCCATAATCACGGATACTTATGGACTCCAACACCGTCACCACCACGCCTACTCGGGAAGAACTGAATGCCGAGCTGCTTGAAGTTCCAGAGCCGCCGGAACAACCGGAGAGTCCTTCCCCGCCGGGATTTGAAGAAGGCATAGAAATCGCCATCCGGCATGTGAAGGGTCGCAGAGGAGGCGATCTAGTCGGCATCCTCCTCGTCGGGTCCGGGGCACGACGCACACTCACCCCCCACAGTGACATCGATCTGCTCGCCCTCGTCAAAGGCGACGCCGACGGTCATGAAATTCTCCGAGTCGGCGAACGATTTGCCGACATCCGCTATCATGGGTACCGTTCGGTCGAAGATGACCTGGCCTATTCCCTCCGACTCCCCTCACTCTTGAGAAAAAGCCGGATCCTCTACGATCATGACGGTGTCTGTGCCAAGCTGCTCGACAAAGTCCATCAACGCTTCCGCCAAGGGCCCCCTTCGGCATCCATCAATGAGCAGATTCGACTCAAGGCGGAATGCTATCACCTCTTAGGAAAAGCACAGGATCTCGTAGAGAAACCAGGCACCGCCTACTATTTATTGACACTGTTTTATGAGGATTGCATCTCCGCCTTCTTTCGGCTGAGAGGGTTTTGGCTGGTCGCCCCGGTGGATATCCATCGGTTCATGTTTTCCCGTGAGCCAGCCCTCGCCGACCTAGCCGGACAGTTCCTGACCGCCACGACACTCACCGACCGGCTCAACTTTGGCCGGCAATTTGCCGATCTCCTCTTTAAGGATGTCCCTAACCCGGCTCGTATCGACTGACCGCCGGGAAGTACAGCACCAGCAGCGTCCGTATTACGACGTTGTTTCGCATGCGATGGAAGAGACGTCCCGACCGTGTACGCGATCGGCGGGTATCAATTCGCTGTCACCGACCTACATACCAAGGAGCCCTTTATGGAACTGGGATTTATCGGGTTAGGCAAGATGGGCATGAACATGGTCATCCGTCTACGCCGCGATCAACATCGCGTGGTCGTCTATGACCGATCGAACGACCTGATTCAACAGGCTGAGGGCCATGGCTGTGTCGGCTCCACCTCGCTTGCCGATTTGGTGAGCAAGCTCAGCGCCCCGCGTGCGGTCTGGATTATGGTTCCCTCCGGCACTCCGACGGAAGAAACGGTACAAGCCGTGGCCGCCTTGTTGAAACCTGGGGACACCATCATCGACGGGGGCAATACCAGATTTCACGACGATGTGCGGCGCGCCGCGGTATTGAAAACACAGGGGCTCCACTATGTCGACGCCGGGACCAGCGGAGGAATCTGGGGACTGAAAGTCGGCTACTGTCTCATGGTCGGCGGGGAAGAGGCTGCCGTGCAACGACTTGCCCCGTTGTTCAAGACCCTCGCTCCGGACAACGGATGGGCTCACGTCGGCGCCGTCGGGGCAGGTCACTATGTGAAAATGGTGCACAATGGAATCGAATACAGCATGATGCAAGGCTATGCGGAAGGCTTTGAGCTGATGTCGAAGAGCGAGTACAAGCTGGACCTTGGGCGCGTCGCCGATCTCTGGATGCATGGCAGCGTGGTGCGTTCGTGGCTGCTGGAGCTCGCCGTGGGCGCACTCAAGCAGGATCCAAAACTCGAACAGCTGAAAGGGTACGTGCAAGACTCCGGAGAAGGACGCTGGATGATCGCCGATGCCATCGAAAAAGACGTTCCGGTCCCCACACTGACGACCGCGCTCTTCACACGGTTTCGATCACGACAGGACCAATCATTTGCAGAGAAGATGTTGGCGGCCCTCCGCAACGCCTTCGGTGGTCACGCGATCCGTCGATAATGAGACGATCTCACTGAGGAGACTTCTATGGCGCCGACGAACGGTCCACGCATCGACATCAATCCGGCACAGGAACCGTTGCCACCGGTTGAACCCTGTACCCTGGTCATTTTTGGTGGTTCGGGAGATTTGGCCCGTCGGCGCCTGATCCCTGCCGTCTATAATCTCTTGCTCGACGGATTGCTTCCGTCGAACTATGTCGTGCTCGGACTCGGCCGCACACCCATGAGCGACGAGGAATTCCGTTCGACTGTCCGCGATGGCGTCGTCAAACACTCTCGGCAAGCGCTCATCGAAGATACCTGGAACGCCTTTTCCCAACACCTGTTCTACATGGCAGGCGGCAATGATGACACCCAGACCTTTGACCGATTGAGGGAACGCGTCGAGGAACTGGAGCAGAAATTCCAACTCCCGGGGAACCGCATTTTCTATCTCAGCATTCCCCCGAGTTCCTTCACCGACGTCTGTGAAGGATTGTCCCGCTCCGGACTCGCCGGAACGCCAGGAGCTCGATCACCCTATACACGCATCATCGTCGAAAAACCGGTCGGGCGCGATCTGGCCTCCGCGCAAGCCATTAACGAAGTCACCGGTCGTGTCTTTGACGAATCACAGATTTTCCGGATCGATCATTACCTGGGCAAAGAAACCGTGCAGAATCTGATGGTCGTCCGATTTGCCAACAGCATCTTTGAGCCGATCTGGAACCACAAATATGTCGATCACGTTCAAATCACCGTCAGCGAAGCCGAGGGGGTTGGAACGAGAGCCTCCTACTACGAAGAAGCCGGCGCGCTTCGAGACATGATTCAGAATCATCTCCTCCAGCTGCTCTGCCTTGTGGCGATGGAACCGCCCTATTCGCTGGACCCCAACGTCGTGCGCAATGCCAAAATGGAAGTCCTTCGCTGCCTGCGACCCATCACGGCCAAGGATGTGGACACCTGCACTGTACGGGCACAATACACAGAGGGGAAAGTCCATGGGACACCGGTACCGGGCTATCGCCGTGAAAAAGGCGTCAAGCCGGACTCCACCACCGAAACCTATGTGGCGGTGAAATGTTTTGTTGAGAACTGGCGGTGGTCGGGGGTCCCGTTTTACTTGCGGACCGGAAAAGCCTTGCCGCTGCGGGCCAGCGAAGTCGCTGTCCAATTCAAAGAGATTCCGCAGATCCTCTTCAACGCCAACCAGCAAAACCCTCAAGCTCCGAACGTGTTGGCCTTGAAGATTCAGCCGGAAGAAGGGTTGTCGCTTCGGATCGTCTCACGCGTCCCCGGTACGCGCGCGCAAACCCACCCGGTCGAGATGAACTTCAAATATGGGGAAGTCTTCGGTCGCCCCTCTCCAGAAGCTTATGAGCGCCTGCTGCTCGATGTGATGGCGGGGGATGCGTCCCGCTTCATGCGCCGTGACGCCGTTGAAGCCTCCTGGGCCTGGATCACCCAGATCCTTGAAGCGTGGGAGAAGTCTGGACAGCGCTGGCTCCCTGAATACCAAGCCGGTACCTGGGGACCGGTCGAAGCCGACCGCCTGATCCAAAAGGACGGCCGCACCTGGCGAGTGCTGTGAGCCGCGCACCGAACGTCAGAATGAGCCGGACAACGCGGACTCAATCTGCGTCCGTATTGCCTCCTTCTTCCCAAGCCCTCCGATAAAGGTTGCAAACTCGCCGTTCTTATAGAGCGCCAGCGCCGGCAGTGACGAGATCTCCAATTCCGCAGGAATTTGAAACTGTTCCTCCACGTTCATCGTCAGGATCTGCACTCGCTCACCCAGCTCGGCCTGCAGCTGCTCGAGCTCTTTCATCAGCACACGGCAATGGCCGCAACCTGGTTTCCAAAACTCCACCAACACCGGAACGGAGCTGGCCTCGACGACGTGATCGAACGCTCGATCGGTGATGGCTTGCAGTT